>ERZ826016.3577-NODE-3577-length-10493-cov-5.254742_pt1 | contig 10493 bp, 12 predicted proteins | sample MGYA00519872_ERZ826016 | MGnify/ENA primary metagenome ERZ826016 (study PRJEB31778, sample SAMEA3449218) | human gut metagenome | biome: human gut; feature: human-associated habitat; material: faeces | place: United Kingdom | collected 2010/2012 ... | reverse complement strand
GCGCATGGTCCAAGAAGGCCATTGCCGAGGCTAAGAAGTACGGCGAGGTCATCGTCGCCGCTTCCTCCAAGGACAAGAACTACAGCTACATCCCCGACTGCTCCGATCTTGACATTCCCGAGGATGCCGACTATGTCTACATCTGCGAGAATGAGACCATCCACGGTGTGACCTGGCAGCAGCTCCCCAACACCAAGGGTCACATTCTTGTCTCCGACCAGAGCTCCATGTTCCTCTCCCAGCCCTGCAACGTCAGCGATTACGGCATGATCTATGCGGGCGTGCAGAAGAACGTCGGCCCTGCCGGTATGGTCATCGCCATCATCCGCGAGGACCTCATCCGCGAGGATCTCGATCCCAAGATGCCCATCTACATGCGCTATGACACCCACGCCAAGAACGACTCCATGTACAACACCCCGAACTGCTGGGCGATTTACTGCTGCGGCAAGGTGTTCAAGTACCTCAAGAGCATCGGCGGTCTCGAGGAGATGCACAAGCGCAACGTCGAGAAGGCCAAGGTCATCTATGACTTCCTGGATTCCTCCAAGATGTTCCATGGCACGGTTGAGCCCGAGTTCCGTTCCCTCATGAACATCCCCTTCGTCACCGATTCCGCCGAGCTCGACGCCGAAGTCGTCGCTGCTACCAAGGCTGCCGGTTACGATAACCTCAAGGGCCACAAGAGCGTCGGCGGTCTGCGCGCCAGCGTTTACAACGCCATGCCCATTGAGGGCGCTCAGGCTCTCGTCGAATTCCTGAAGAAGTTTGAGGCCGAGCACACCAAGTAATTGCTTTTTAAAAGGGGGATCACATCCCCCTTTTAGATACCCCCTCACCGGTGAAGCGTTCACCGGTGCCGCCGCTTAAAGAGCGGCTGGGTCAACGATTAAAATATTTACAAGGAGAAAGTTAAAATGCGTATTCTTGTTACCGACGGTATGGATAAGGGCGCGATCGAGAAGGTTCGCGCGATGGGTCACGAGCTCGTTGAGCAGTTCTACGAGCCCGACGAGCTTGGTAAGGCCCTGCGCGACTTTGATGTCGCCATCATTCGCTCCAAGACCAAGCTGCGCGCCAAGCAGATCGACGAGGCCAAGGGCAGCCGCTTCAAGTGCGTCATCCGCGCCGGTGTCGGCCTCGACAACATCGACGTGCAGTACGCCAAGGACAACGGCATCGAGGTGAAGAACACCCCGAAGTCCCCCTCCGAGTCCGTTGCTGAGCTCGCTATGGCTCACATGTTCTCCTGCGCCCGTTACATCTCCATCGCCGGCCACTCCATGCGCGAGGGCAAGTGGGAGAAGAAGGCCTACGGCAAGGGCATCGAGCTGACCGGCAAGACGCTCGGTATCGTCGGCTTCGGCCGCATCGGCCAGAAGCTCGGCAAGATGGCCAAGGCCATCGGCATGAACGTCATCGCGTTCGATATCTTCCACATCCCCGGCATCGAGGAAGAGCTCGGCATCCCCTATGTTGAGATGGACGAGCTGCTCGCCAAGTCCGACTTCATCTCCGTCCACGCTCCCGCTGTCGACGGCGGCGCTCTCATCAACGCTGAGCGCATCGCCAAGATGAAGGACGGCGTCGTCATCATCAACACCTCCCGCGGCACCAACGTCGACGAGGCCGCCCTGCTCGCCGGTCTGGAGAGCGGCAAGGTCCGCGCCGCCGGTCTGGACGTGTACGCCGACGAGCCCGCCACCAACAAGGCGCTCTACTCTCACCCGATGGTCTCCTGCACACCGCACATCGGCGCCGCCACCGTCGAGGCTCAGAAGCGCATCGGCGCGGAGATCGTGGACATCATCTCCAAGATGTAAGCTCCTCTCTCCAATCGCAGCAAAGGGAAGCCCGCATGGGCTTCCCTTTTGTCATACTCGCGCGCTCTTTTTCATAGACTGCACCAACAACATACTTTGAGGTGTACGCTATGGAAAAAAGTCAGAACTATGTGGAGCTTTGGGGCACAGCCGGCGCGGCTCCCTCCTTTTCGCACGAGAATCACGGCGAGAGCTTCTACCGCTTTCCGCTGCGCGTGGAGCGTCTGTCCGGGCAGAGTGACCTGCCTCTCATCCTCGCCCCCTCCGCTCTGCTGGAGGGCATCGACATTGCAGAGGGCACGCCCCTGCGCGTGACCGGACAGCTCCGCTCGTTCAACAACCGCAGCGGGCACGGCAGCCGTCTGGTCATCTCCACCTTTGCCCAGTCCATCGAGCCGTGCGACGGCGGGCACTTCAACCGCATCCTGCTCTCGGGCGTGCTGTGCAAGCAGCCGACGCTGCGGCGCACGCCGCTGGGGCGCAGCATCTGCGATATGATCCTGGCGGTCAACCGCCGCTACGGGCGCGCGGACTATCTGCCCTGCATCGCGTGGGGAAAGGTCGCCGCCAAGATCGCAGAAATGCAGGTGGGCGACCGCCTGACGCTTGAGGGCCGCGTGCAGAGCCGCACCTACATCAAGCAGACCGACGCGGGCAGCGAGGAGCGCACCGCCTACGAGGTATCGGTGATGCAGCTGCTGGACGACGAGGAAACAGAGCTGATCTGAAAAGCGGGGGACGCGCAGCGTCCCCCGCTTTCTTTGTCTTTTGGCCTGCCGCGCCGGCTCCTGTACGGCGTTGAGAGCCTTGCGGGGCGCTTCTCCGATCGGTCTTTATGCCTTTTTCGTCACGGTTTTCGACCTATTCAGATTATTTATGAATGCTTCTCTTTACATTTTTTCCGTATAGTGATAGAATGTTATATTGTTGTGTATTATACGCAAACGCAAGAAAAAGTGAGTGGATCGAATGGCAAGAATTTTTATGCTCAAGGGCGACATCAACCGCCCCGGTCATGTGGACATACCCGAGGAATCGACCACGCTGCGCGAGGTCGTGGAGCAGCTCGGCGGCGGCATGGTGAACGGAAAAAGGTGCAAGGCCGTGCAGATCGGCGGCCCCAGCGGCGGACTTCTGTCCGCCGAGCAGCTTGACCTGCCGCTGCATTTTCAGCAGCTCAAGCCCTACGGCATCCGCCGCGGCGACAGCGTCATCACTGTCCTCGACGAGGACCGCTGCATGGTGGACGTCGCCTGCCGCTTCATGCAGTATACGCAGACGGAGTTCTGCGGCAAGTGCGTTTCCTGCCGCGAGGGCACCAAGCGCATGAACGAGCTTTTGTGGGCGCTGCGCAATTACCGGCTGAGCGAGGAGGACTTCTCCCTGCTCATGGACCTCGGCGAGATGATCTCCGTCACCGCCTTCTGCAACCTCGGGCGCGGCTCGTTCTCGACGCTGCAAAGCGCCGTGAAATACTTCCCCGAGGAGTTTCGCGGCCATCTGGCCGGTCGCTGCGCGCTGTGCGAAAGCGACCACCGCTATCCCATCCAGCCGGGCGATCTGCCCTACAACCGCATCTGTCTGGTCGTGGACCCCGCCATCTGCCGCGGGTGCAGCAAGTGTTCGCGCTCCTGCCACGCCGAGGCCATCACGGGCGTCATCAAGTCGCCGTTCGTGATCGACCCGGAAAAGTGCGTGAAATGCTATACCTGCATCGAGGCTTGCCCCTTCGACGCGATCAAGGAGGTGGAGCTCGATGTCTAAGGGCGTTATGTACGTGGACAACATCCGCGTGGAATATGACAACGAACCCAACGTGCTCGAGGTCTGCCGCAAGGCCGGCGTTGAGATTCCCAACTTCTGCTTCCATTCCGATCTGTCCGTTTACGGCGCGTGCCGTATGTGCATGGTCGAGGAGGAGGGCACCGGAAAGATCGACGCGGCCTGCACCATGCCGCCGAAAAACGAGCTGCACATCCGCACCAACACGGCGCGGCTGCTCAAGTACCGCCGCATGATCATCGAGCTGCTGCTCTCCGCGCATTGCCGCGACTGCACCACCTGCGAGAAGAACCGCGCCTGCCGTTTGCAGGAGATGGCGGTTCGCTTCGGCATCCACCACGTCCGCTTCGACGATACGCGCGAGCACGTCAAGATGGACTTCTCCAGCCCCGCCGTCACGATGGACCTCAACAAGTGCATCCTCTGCGGCGACTGTGTGCGCGTCTGCCACGAGGTGCAGGGCGTCAGCAATCTGCGCTTTGCCGGCCGCGGCCCAGGCCTGCACATCGCCACGGCGGACAATAAGCCCTTGAGCGAGACGCACTGCGTCAGCTGCGGACAATGCTCCGCCGTGTGTACCACCGGCGCCATCACCATCAAGAACGACATTGGCCCCGCGTGGAAAGCCCTGCAGGACCCGCAAAAGCGAGTCGTCATTCAGATCGCGCCCGCCGTGCGCGTCGCCATCGGCGAAGCCTATGGCCTCCCCGCGGGCGAAAATGTGCTCGATAAGCTCGTCACGGCGCTCAAAATCATGGGCGCGGACGAGGTGTACGACACCATCTTCGGCGCGGACCTCACCGTGCGCGAGGAATCCGCCGAGTTCCTGCGCCGGCTCGAGACCGGCGAGAACCTGCCGCTGATGACCTCCTGCTGCCCCGCGTGGGTGAAGTATGTGGAAAACGAGCGGCCCGAATTTTTGAAGAATCTCTCCACCGCCCGCTCCCCCATGCAGATGTTTGCGTCCGTGCTCAAGGAAAACTACCGCAAGAAGGACGCCGAGGACGGCCGCACGACCTTCCACATCGCCATCATGCCCTGCACCGCCAAGAAGATGGAGGCGCGGCGCGAGGAGTTCCGCGACGCCTATGGCGTCCCCTACGTCGACCTTGTGCTCACCACGCAGGAGGTCGTGCAGATGATGAAGGAGTCCGGCATCCGCTTCCAGATGTTGGAGAAGGAATCCCCCGACCTGCCCTACGGCATGGGCTCCGGCGCGGCGGAGATCTTCGGCACAAGCGGCGGCGTGGCTGAGGCGGTCATCCGCTGCTGCACCCCCGATAAGAGCAAGAACGCCCTGCGCACCATCGAGCACAGCGGCCTCCGCGGCACGGACGCTGTCCGCTTTGCCGAGGTCACGATCAACGGCCGCAAGGTACGCGCCGCCATCGTCCACGGACTCGGCAGCGCCGCGAAGCTGCTCGACCAGATCCAGAGCGGCGAGGTGCAGGCGGACCTCGTCGAGGTCATGTCCTGCCGCACCGGCTGCGTCGGCGGCGCGGGCCAGCCCTACGCCCTGATGGCGAAAAAGCTCCAGCGCGCGCAGGGGCTCTACGAGATCGACCGCAGCGCGATGTTCAAGCGCAGCGAGCGCAACCCGGTCATCGACGCGATGTACGCAAACGGTCTCGCCGACCGCGCGCACGAGCTGCTGCACATCGAGTACAAGGACTGAGGAGGGCGCGCGATGGCGAAGCAGAGCCGCTGCGAGGACTGCATGAACTACGTCTACGACGAGGAGTACGACTGCTACACCTGCCAGCAGGGCGCCGAGCTGGACGAGGACGAAATGGCCCAATTCCTGCGCGGGGACTACCCCGCCTGTCCGTTCTACCATCCCGGCGAGAGCGACTACTATCTCTCCTCCAAGCAGTAAGAAAAAAGGGCAGACGCCCTTTTTTCTTTTCGGAATGGTCTTGACAACATTCATTCTTTTTATTAGTATATTTGAAGAATCATTTAAATTTTTTGAAATCGGAGATACACGCACATGGAGATCCGCAATCTTGTCACATTTCTGAAGGTCACTGAGCTCAACAGCTTCTCCAAGGCTGCCGAGGCGCTGGACTATTCCCAGTCCGCCGTCACCGTGCAGATCCAGCAGCTTGAGCGCGAGCTGGGTGTGCGTCTGTTTGACCGCATCGGGAAGAACGTCTCCATCACGCAGTACGGCAAGAACTTCATCTCCTATGCCCGCGATATTGTCAGCGCCGTCGCCCGCGCGCAGGTCTTTGCCTCCGAGGAAACGGAGCTGACGGGCATGGTGCAGGTCGGCACGCTCAATTCCCTTATGACCGCGTCATTCTCCGACATTGTCCCGGCCTTCCGCCAACGCTTCCCCCATGTGATGATGCGCCTGCACGCCGACATGGTCGCCTCGCTCAAGGACAAGCTGCTCAAAAACGAGCTCGACCTCATTTACACGCTCGATTCTCAGGTGCTCGACCCGCAGTTCGTCAAGGTCTTTGAGGCCGAGGAGGAGGTCGTGGTAGTCACGAACCGCGATAACCCACTTGCCGCGCGCGAGAGCGTCCGTCTGGCCGAGCTGGTCGACCACCCCTTTATCCTGATGAACCGCACGAACGCCTACCGCGACCTGTTCGACACCGAGCTGGCCCGTCAGGGCTTGGAGATTCGCCCCTTCCTCGAGCTGGAGGACGACGTGCTCGCCCTGCGCCTGCTGTATGAGAATCCCGCGTACATGACCGTCCTGCCGCTCTACACCGTGAAAAAGAGCATCCATGAAAAGAGTCTTGCCGCGGTGCGCGTCGAGGACTGCAAAATGTCGCAGTTCCGTCAGGTCATCTATCACAAGAACAAGGTTCTCACCCCGCAGATCCAGGGGATGCTGGATACCATCGTCGAGGTCGCCAAGCGGCCGTTCTGAAAAAGCATAGAAAAACGCGCAGCCGAAGGGCTGCGCGTTTCGTTTTGCGGTTTTACTCCTCGTCCTTATCCTCGTCCGCGGCATCGGCCAGATCGGAGAGGTCGAACTCCAGCTTCGCGCCGCAGTTCGGGCAAATGATCTCGCCGTCCTCGAGCATGGTGTCGTCGAAGAAGATCTCCTCCTCGCACTCGGGGCAGGTGGTGGTGTAGCACTCCTCTTCCTCGTCTTCCTCGTCCTCAACGTCGTAGACGATGTCCTCCACATCGGAGAGGTCGTCGCTGATGACATCCAGCCCGTCGCCGAGCTCCATGACCTCGTCGGTCAGGTCCTCGACCTCGAGGGCGATCTCATCGAGCACGTCCACGACGGCGGCAAAGAGCTTGCCCTCGTTGGACTCCGTATCCACGTTCATGCCTTCCATCAGGCCCTTGAGATAAGCGATCTTTTCAGAAATACCCATAATGCTTCTCCTTTCAGATCAGATCAAACGGTTTCCTGCTGACTTGTTTTTTTACTTGGCGCGGCCCATGTACTCGCCGGTGCGGGTGTCGATCTGGATCTTGTCGCCCTCGTTGATGAACAGGGGGACCTTGATCTCGGCGCCGGTCTCGACGATGGCGGGCTTGGTCACGTTGGTGGCGGTGTCGCCCTTGGCGCCCGGCTCGGACTTGGTAACGACCAGCTCAACGAAGTTGGGCGGCTCGATGCCGAACACGCGGCCCTTGACGGACAGAACCTTGCACATGGTGTTTTCCTTGACGAAGCGGAACGCATCGCCGAGCAGCTCGCGGTTCAGGGGAACCATATCATAGGTCTCCTGATCCATGAAGTAGTAGAGATCACCGTCGTTGTAGCTGTACTCCATGTCCTTGCGCTCCACGAACGCCTCGTCGAACTTCGCGGTGGGGTTGAAAGAGGTCTCGGTGACCGCGCCGGTCTCGACGTTGCGCATCTTGGTGCGGACGAAAGCCGCGCCCTTGCCGGGCTTGACGTGCTGGAACTCGACGACCTGATAGACCTTGCCGTCCATCTCAAAGGTCTTGCCGTTTCTGAAATCACCGGCTGTAATGGTTGCCATAGTTTTTTCCTCCATATTCCCGAGGAAATCACTACGGACTTCCTCAAATTCATAAAGTATCGGTTTTTAACCTATGGTATTTTACCGCATATAGGGCCTCATTGCAAGTAGTTTTCTCTATCTTGCGCCAAATTTTGCAAAATTATTGCCGCACCATGCGCTCGTCGTGCGCGCTCGCGCGCTTGAACGGCTCCTGCAGGGCATGGAGCACCTTCTGCCACGGACCGCGCGCGCCGCCCTTCGGCTCCACCATCAGCGCCAGCACACCGCTGCGCTTTGCACCGAGGATATCCGTGAGCAGCTTGTCGCCGAGCATCGCCGTATGCTCCTGCGGCGTTTTGAACTTCTCCAGCGCGCGGCGGTAGCCCCTTCGCGAGGGCTTTTGCGCGTGGCCCACGAAGTCGATGCCCAGCCCCGCACAGAAGCGCTGCACGCGCCGCGGGCTGCGGTTGTTCGACAAAACGGCGACGGTGACGCCCGCTGCCGCCAGCGCGGCGAGCCACGCGCGCACCGCGTCGTCCGGCTCACGGACGGACTTGGGCGCGAGCGTATAGTCGAGGTCGGTGAGCAGCAGCGTCACGCCATGCGCGCGCAGGAAGTCCGGCGTCACGGCGGTATAATCGTCAAAAACCCAATGAGGTGTCAGGAGCATCGGCATGGTTTCCTTTCCGGGTGCATATCTATATTGGTAGTCTACCAATTTTTCCCGTTTTCTGCAAGGGGGTATCGCCTGTGTCTGTCTTTCTCGCGGTCACGCCGGCGGAGGCCGCAAGCTGCCGCGGCTACCGTGTGCCGCTCGTCCACATCGCCTACGCCGTCGGCGACGGCGGGCGGCTGCTGCGCAGCGAGCTGCCGCGCGGAGCGCAGGGCGGCCTGCTCGGTCTCTCCGACCGCTGCAACGGCCCTCTGCCGGAGCTGCCCATGCTCTGCCGCGCCATCCTCGGCGAGTGCCATGCGCACCGCTTCGGCGGCGTGCTCGCGGACTTTGAGGGAGGCGCGCGGGAGGATCGTCTTCCCTTTCTCTCGCGGCTCGGCGCGATGCTCGCGCAGAGCGGACGGCGGCTCTATGTGCCAGAAGCCTTCGCCGTGCCGGAGGCGAGCGTCCTCGTCTGCACCGCGCTTTCCGGCGGGACGCTGCGTGAACGGCTCTCGGACGCCGCCGCGCGCTACGGCACGCAGCGCGTCGCGCTCGACTGTCAGCGCCTTGCGATGGACTTCGTTCTCCCCTGCCGCAGCGGCGAGGGAACGCCGCTCACACCGGAGGAGCTGTCCGCACGGCGGGAGCGCTGCGGCGCGGCGGTCTTTTTCTCCGAGGAGCTGTGCGCGAATTATTTCAGCTACACCGCGCAGGGCCGGGCGCATTTTGTTCTCTTCGACACCGCCGAAACGCTGCGATGCAAGCTCCGGCTTGGGCGCGAGCGCGGCATGGAGACCGCCTTTCTCATGTATCCCGAGGTCAGCGACCTCCTGCCGGAGCTGCTCAACGCTTAGCGCTCATCGCCGCGTGCTCCTTCTGAAGCTCCGCAAACAGCTCCGCGGGCCTCCAGCCGCGGTTCGCCGCGGTCAGCATCGCCTTATACGGAATGCGCAGTCCGGTGCGGCGCATGGCGTTCAGCGCCTGATTCATGCGGTCGCCGTAGAAGCCGCAGAACACGAGCATCGGCTCGCCCAGCGGCAGCCCGGCATAGACCTCCTCCGTGCGCAGGCAATCCGCCGTGCCCGCGAGTGCGCCGACCGTCTGCGCATAGTCCGCAAGCGGCACGGCCTTCACCGCCATTTTGCGCGGTGCGAAGGTCCGCGTCAGCAGCGGCGCGATCGGCTCGCAGCCAAAGGCCAGAATGTGTTCCTTCATCGTATCCACTCCCTTTGGCACGAGTATAGCACGCCCCGCGCAGGATAGCAAGCAGCCCTCGTCATTTCGCGCCGCGCACGGCGCGAAACCAAACGAAATCCGTCGCGCAGGACGACCTGCGTCGAATCGTCCTCTTTCTGCGGGCAACCGAGTCGCAAAGCGCAGCGTGATTAAAAAGAAAGAGCATCACAACGTGATGCTCTTTCTTTTTGAAGCAAAATTAGTAATAGCGCTTATTGCGGTTCTTACGGGCAGCCTCGCTCTTCTTGCGGCGCTTCACACTCGGGCTTTCATAGCACTCGCGCTTGCGGACCTCCGCCAGAACGCCGGCCTTGGCGCAGCTTCTCTTGAATCTCTTCAGAGCGCTGTCCAGGCTCTCGCCTTCCTTGACATGGACCTCGGACATTTATGTTTTCCCTCCCTCCGATGCACCCGGCTGTTTCCTGGGTGCTCTTTAAGAGTCATTGACATGACTAACGTAGGTATTATATTGAAAAACCGTCGGCTTGTCAATATCCTTTTTCGTTTTTCGCAGCGTTTTTTCGCAGAAATTCGCTCACTGCGGCTTGACGATCAGGTTGATGAGCTTATTCTTGACGAAAATGACCTTGACGATCTGCATCCCGTCGAGCGCCTTGGCGATTTTCTCGACCTGACGGGCGGCCTCGACAACGGCATCCTGCTCGCTGTCCATCGCCACGGTGACGGTGCCCTTGAGCTTGCCGTTGACCTGCACCGCCATCTCGGTGTGGGCGGCGACGGTCTTGCTCTCGTCGTACTCCGGCCAGGGCATCTGCATGGCCATCTTGCCGTACTCAGCGGCGCAGCCGAGCTGCTCCCACAGCTCCTCGACCATGTGCGGCGCGAAGGGCGAGAGCATGAGCAGCAGCTTCTCAAAATCGCCGCGGGTGAGGCCGTTGGCGTAAAACTCGTTGACCATCGTCATGAGCGCGGCAATGGCGGTGTTCATCTTGAGCGTGTCAATGTCGTCCGTGACCTTCTTGATGGTCTTGTGGATGATGGGCTCGTTCTTCTCGGAAACGGCCTTGTCCGCCGTTGCCATCTCCGCGA
>ERZ826016.3576-NODE-3576-length-10496-cov-5.055933_pt1 | contig 10496 bp, 4 predicted proteins | sample MGYA00519872_ERZ826016 | MGnify/ENA primary metagenome ERZ826016 (study PRJEB31778, sample SAMEA3449218) | human gut metagenome | biome: human gut; feature: human-associated habitat; material: faeces | place: United Kingdom | collected 2010/2012 ... | reverse complement strand
ACCTTCCTACGCGCCTCATAGTGCTTGAGTGCAACTTTTATGGGAAGTTAAGGTTACAGGGAGGCGGTCTTTGGCTGGAAAAAGGTGAAGTCACCGCTAAAAACGTGAACTATGTCGGTAACACCGCGCTTGACAACAATGGTGGTGCCATCAACATCACAGGTTCTGGCACCTACACACAGGACGGTGGTGTCATCTCTGGCAACTCCGCTAAGAAAAACGGTGGTGCTATCTCGATTTCTGATGGTAATGGTGTCGATGTAGCAAAGGTTGAGATCAAGAACGCCACGATTAAGAACAACACTGCGGGCAATGGTGGTGCACTCTTTTTACACAAGGGCACAGCAACCTTTACGGACACTGTCTTCTCGGGTAACACTGCGCTTGGTTGGGGCGGCGCGCTTTATGTGAAAGAAGGTACCGTCAACCTCAATGTTACGGACGGCAAGAACCTTGTTTACGCAGGTAACAAGGGCGGCACAAAACTTGATGATGGCGTCATGAAGAACTACGGCCATGCCGGTGACTTCATGTATTTGCAGGGTGACAAGTCCACCGCTAACTTCAACGTGGGTAACAATGCCTCCCTCACGATCAAGGACAGCATCTTAAGTCAGAGCATTAGTGGCCAGACCGTTTCAATTAATAAAGAAGGCACAGGTACGTTAACCGTCGCCGACCTTAAGGGCTTCATTGGCAACCTCAACGTAAATGCCGGTAAAGTCGTTGTGGAAGGCGGCATCGGTGAATTTGACATCGTCTCCCAAATCAACGCTAACGACAACAAGACCATTGGTCTTTCTGCCACGAACGTCAAGGTCGGTGCACAGGGCACACTCGAACTCGGTGACGTCGTGGTTAACCGTGTCGTTAACGGCGGTGCAGGCACCATCTTTGACGTAACGGACGGCGGCTCCTTGACCATGAACTCTCTCACGGTCACGTCTTCCGAATACAAGAACCGTAAAGAACCTGCTCAGGCCGCGGCCAATGATCCTGCTCAAGCGAATCAGAACAAGTTCGTTGGTTTGGCTCAAGTCAAGGGCGACACCACCATCAAGAATGGCTTGAAGGTTGACAAGGGCGCGACCTTCGACATCGAAAGCGGTGTGACCACGGTTAGTGGTACCTCAGTCAACGAAGGCAAGATCACACTGAAGGACAACGCTGGTCTTGACCTCGCCGCTGGCACGATGACCAACAAGGGTCAATTGGGTGACATGAGTGGCGCGAACGGCGAACTCACGATCGCCGCTGGTGCTACGCTCAACAATCAGGCTACGATTGGTGTGAAGGATCTCATCGTTGACGGCACCTTGACGACCAATATGTTCGAAAAGATGGGTGAAGCTGGCACTCAGCACGTCAAGTTCGCCAGCGTCACATTGAACGACGGCGGTAAGTTCGTCATCAATAACATCAAGGATAATCAAGCCGGCTTTACTGACGGCACCGTTAACCTCAACGGTGGTCACTTCTACGATAAGGACAAGGTCTTTACGGGTGACATCACAACGGGTCAACAGGCAACCGTCAACCAAAACGGCGGTGACTACACCTATGGCAAGTTAACTGTTGGTGGTACAGCTAACCTCAATGCCGGCAAACTCACGGCTGAAAGCTTGAATGTAGCTAGCAGTGCTACGGCTTCTATCGGCAATGAAACAACCGTTAAGGGCGACGTCAAGATCGAAGGTAACACCTCCGTGACGGAAACGGGTACCTTGACGCTCAATGGCAATAAGGTTTTAGCTAATAGCACTGAAAAACAGAATCTCACCAATAACGGCACGCTCGTCTTAGATGGCCTTAAGGGTGAATATGACAAGACCGCCATTGATAATCTCTTTGCCGACCCCAGCAAGAACACGGGTATTGTCGACATCGGCAACGCGACGATCAAGAACGTAGGCGTCAAGGATGGCAAGATTGCCTACAACGACGTTAAGAACCTCGGCGGTCTCACGAACGAAGCCCTCAAGAAGGCTCAGGTCACGGGTGTCAATGGTGCGCTCGCAGGTAGCTTCAACTCCGTCGCTTTGGCTGAAAAGGGTGCCTTGACTGTTGATGACAAGAAGACCCTTGAACTCAACGGCACAGGTAAGCTCGTTGCTGCCGCTGACGGTAAGTTAGCTGGCGCTAAGGTCGACGGCACGTTAGCTACAACTGGTGACGGTGCTCAGATTGGTGACCTCACTGGCAAGGGCACTCTCGTCGTGAAGAGCGGTGACTTGACGGTGAACAAGGTTGAACTCGGCAAAGCTATTGTCGCTGGCGACCTCAAGGTTAACGAACTCTCTGTCACCGATGGTACCGTGACGGGTAACGCCCTCGTCACGAAATTGACGAAGGGTACCGTCTTTGCTGGTAAGGCTGGCACGACCGTTGCCATGGATGACGCTGCTTTAGTAGCTGTCGGTACACTCGAAAAGGACGCTAAGCTTCACGCCGGTCACGCCGGCATCATCGCCGTCGGTACGACTGACAAGGCTGAAATCTTGAATGGTCTCAAGCGTGCTGACGTTAGCGCACTTGGCGCTGACGAATACCAGTCTGCTGTCTTCGTGAAGGCTGACGCCAAGAACTCGATTGCTGGCAGCATCCTCGCTAACGATGCCGACACGGCCAGTACCAACATGACAAACGTCGAAGTCGGCTCTGAAAGCCTGATGGTGATCGCTGGCGGTGACCGTAAGGGTACGACAGCCGTCTTTGGTAGCGACCTCACCAACAATGGTGACCTCATGGTGCTTGACGCTCGTAAGGGCGAAAAGCTTAAGCTCGCTGCAACAGTCACTGGCAATGGTAGCTACCTCGTTGAAGGCGACCGTATCTTGACCGTTACCAACGACAAGGGCACCCTCTCCTTTGATATCGCTAAGAAGGAAAACATCGGTGCGCTCAACGGCATGATCACGGGCAACACGGTCTATGACTACTTCAACAAGGGCTTGAACGGCACGGGCACGAAGTCTGACCAGTTCAATAGCTTCTTGATGAGCAAGGACAATGGCCTCACGGACGCTCAGGTCGCTGCTGTGGCTAACGCTGGCGCGATGCTCGGCGTAACGGCTGGCATGGGTGCCGTCACGATGGACGCCCTCAACAGCTTCAACGACGCTATCGATGCTCGCACGAGCATGCTCACGACGCGCGGTGAAGGTGTGAACCTCTGGGTTGATGTGCACGCCGGTCGCAACAAGGCCACGGAACTCATGGACGGTGCAGGCTACAAGTCTGACCTCTATGCCGGTGTCTTTGGCGTGGATACGACCGTCTCTTGCGGCGCTGTGGTTGGTGCAGCTTTAACCTTTGGTAAGGCTGATACTGATAGCGAAAATGCGCTCATTGGTACGAGCATGGACTCTGACTTCATCGGTCTTTCTCTCTACACGTCTAAGGCTTTGACGGACAAGATCAACTTCTCCGCCAACTTGGGCTACATGCAGGGTAAGAACGACGTCACAGTTCAGGGCTACGGCTTAGGCGAATTCTCCGCTGATACCACGGCTTGGACGTTAGGTGCTCGTGGCGAATACCTCGCCTACGAAGGTGTTGTCAACGTCATTCCGCACGTTGGCTTCCGTTACACCCGTCTCTCGACCGACAGCTTCGAAGCCGCTTACGAAACGTCCTTTGACGACCAGAACATCTTCCAGATGCCGATCGGCGTGAGCGTCGCTGGTAACATGGACTTTGCTGGTTGGAAGGTCGTGCCGGCCGCTGACCTCTCGATCGTACCGACCTTCGGTGACAAGGACGCTACGATGACCTTGGGTCTTGGTAGCGCCATCGCCACGAAGCATGACGTTCAGGTGGTCGACAGCAACCCAGTTCAGTTGGGTCTCGGCGTTGATGCCCAGAAGGGTGCTTGGGGCTTTGGTGTTGAATGGAAGTTGGGCGCTGGCTCTGACGACCGTCTCAACAATGCCTTCCATGCTCGCGTGAACTACGCGTTCTAATAACCCGCACTTAGCACGGCAAACGTCGTGCTAACAAAGGTATAAACATGGCGTTGGTCCATCGTGATCAACGCCATGTTCTTTTTGAGCCTGCTTTAAATTAGCAACTTCTTTCTTGATCGGACGTTGCATCACGGTCTATCGCGTGTAGCGTGCATTGGATCGAATAGCCTGACCTCTCTCACTGATGAGCTTTATTGCAACACACCATCAGTCGGCGCCTGGACGACTATCGCAACCACAAAAACACATTCACCAAAACAACAAAGGCGCCGTTTTCACATCGCCGTTACCTGTTGACAAATGGATTTTTATGTCATTTATGCAGTATGTAAAGCCATCATTCCTCTCAGATAGTTATCTCAAAGATTTCACACGATCAAAACTTCTCTAGGACGTCGTTTCTTGAGTGATATATTCCAAATAGATCTATGCCAAAATCAGCTTTCTTACGTGAACTGCATATCAAATCGCAATATTCCTGCCTAAGTGCTGCCAACGTTCAACATCTAGACCAATCAGAACGACTAAGGCCCTCTCCACCGTTTTTCGTCCCTCAATATCTATCGGTAGCCCCCTACTGAACCACCTTCCAAGTGAGCATGCCAAGCGCCGTCATGGCAAAGCTGCCAGCCACATGCGCCAACATATGCACGAGCGCACGCAAGTATTCTGTCGTTGCAAGCATGGCCACGTTTTCACCAGAGAAGGCTGAAAAAGCCGTGAGGCCACCCAAGAACCCCGTCAAAAGAAAGAGACGAACAGCTGGCGGCACGGAAGGATCTGCTGTTAACCAAGCTACGGCGACACCTATGAGATAGCACCCGAGCAAATTGACACAAAGCGTACCTAAGGGCATCACAGACCAAATCGGATTCAACCAGTAAGTCACTGTCCAACGTAACAACGCCCCGATCGATGCGCCACTACAAACAGACAAAACCACCAGCCAAAGAGGACCATCGCGCGTCATAAAAATGGATATCCTTGTTAAGTTATGTAAATTTCACTTTCCGAGGCGCATCCAAATGAACCATGCGTCGCGTGACGCCATCATAGTCCTATTCCTCGAAATGGACAAATCACCTAAGCAAAATACCGTACCCTTGCGACTTTCCTTAGACATATGAAGCTTTATTGTGACAATTTCGTTAAATCAACTAAGGTAAAGAAAACACGAAGATTAAATAGCCTAAAGATAACATCACATGCGATACGAATGATGTAACATCACACAGTTGTCACACCCCATTCTTATATCTCTGTGCTAGATTTTTTATATCACAAAAGCCTCTTTTAAACTTTTATCGAAGAGCGTTATAGACTAATTTCCCCTGTCTCTCAGGCTAATCTCTCAGGGATATTCCTGACACTAATGACAGCATTACCCTTTACACGACAGAGAAAATATTGATAGAATTCATATCAGGCAGGGAAACCTGCTGATGTACGTGTTGAAGTAAAGGACAAGGCAACCAGGTTCTTTACCGCTTTCCTCCTCCTCACGTACACGGTTGCGTGTCAAAAGTGATTTTCCCTCAGTTTCTTATGAAGCTGAGGGATTTTTTTCGCCCGTCCTTCTTCACCTCAAACCTCAAGAACGAAAAAACCGACTTCTCACCACGGAAAAGTCGGTTTCTTTGCCTTTGTCCAATAGATCTTACTTGGCCGGCTTAGTCTCAGCGGTCACCTTATCAGCAACTTTTGTGGCCTTTTTGTTCTCAGCATCTTTCTTGAGGGCATCTTCAATGGCTGTACGCATGCTGACTTCATCCATATAGCCCTGATGCCAACCGAGTTCTTGACCCTTGCTATCAAAGAGAATCTGAGTAGGTACCGCCGTAATACGGAAGTACGGTCCCACTTCAGGATACTTAGAAAGGTTCAACTCACGAATGGCCGCACGCCCTTCAAACTCTTTATCGAGCTTACGAAGGTGCGGCTCCATCATGCGACACGGACGGCAACCGTCAGACCCAAAGGACACAAAGGTCACCATACCGGGTTCTGGGATTTTGCCTTCAAGGGCGGCCTGTGCCGGAGACGCCATCACGACGGCAGCTGCAAGACCCATCAAAAGATGTGGGAGCTTCATGTTTTTTTTCCTTTGTGTTGGTTCGGATCGATCTCAAAAAAGGTTAGAAGTTCGCACTAAGCATCGCTTCCAATGATTTGAGCATGATACGCGAATCAGGTTCAATCTACCTTAAGCGTTTATCCCTTTACCATTGGCAATTGACCGTCACACCACCCATCACGTCACGACGCCAGGCGTGCCCCGTTTCAGCGCCAACTTGCAACTCTACTGTCATATGCTGACGAGGTTGATAGACGGCACCAACCTTAAAGAGCCCACGCGTCCCAGACATTGACTGAAGCGCAATGTCCTGCGTTTGTTCTCGATAGGTCCCGGTTAGCGTCCCGTCATTTGCCCAAGCCTTAATCCCACGAATATCACCCTTCAAAGCGAGACGATCGCTCACCTTCAGTTGACTAGTGACACCCACCCACGCTTCGGTTTCATCCAATGACGATCCCCGATACGTGACACCTAACGAATCCGTCCAAGCGGGTGACGTGGTCCAAGTGTGGCTCAAGCCTACTTTAGGCGTGACACTCACAAAATCACTATCCAAAACCTTGAGACCAGACACCACGCTCAGCCAAGCACTATTACCTTTCACTTGACCAGTGACCTGTTGCCCTTGCGCATTACGTAGATCAAGATCGGTCGAGCCTCGACCAAAACCCAATTCACTCACGACAAATGCCTTGTTTGGATACCAACCTAACCGCAATCCCAAGGCCGCCATATCGCCTTTTTGGGTTCCATAGGTCAAGTCTCCGGTGGCATGCATCATCGAGACAAAACCGCCTAACGACAAGTTTTGCGTCACATCACGATCAACCCCTAACTTCGCACCCGCAAAGGTAGCGCGAGCTTGATGGTCTTTGACTTTAGCGCCACTTACATCAACCCAAAGACCACGCAACCGCGTACCGTCATCTAACGACCACCCCGAGCGCGTCATTCGTAGGAGCCCACGCCAAGCCGAGAGTCCTTCGCCTGCACCCAATGCCGAATCCGACAACACCACGACACGGTCTTTCTGAGTGGTTTGTGTTACGGTCTGAGGTGTCGTGACATCATCAGGCTTCGTTTCGTCCTTTGGTACCACATGATCAATCGTTCCCGTTTGCCCAGTCGCATCCTCTGCTGGCGCTTCAACCGTTGGTGCCACCACTGAACCTAACGACGATTCATCTGGTTTTTCGACAGGCTTTTCGTCAGCCTTATCGTCATCTTTTTGGCGTGGTTTTTCATCGGTCTGTTCGTTCTTATGACCTGCTTCCTTATCGGAATGAAGACCAACCAAAGACACACGCACAAGGTCACCATGACCATCGACATCAGCGACTAACAACCCTTTTTCTAAAGGACTGTCATAGGTTTGCTGCGCAAAGGTCTCCACGACTTCAGGTTGAATCAAAGCGCCACCTTTATTCGTGACGACTTCAACAGGTTTCGTAGCGGTCACACTATCACCAATCATGACAACCGACGGATCATTCATCACCATCAGATGAATGACCTTGCCTTTGCCATCAAAGTTCGCTGGCAACATCAAACGATCGGCAGTGTTGTGCTTCAAGTCTGACGTGATTTTGAGCGTCATGTCGTCCTTTAAAACCACTGATTTAGCCTGACGCAAATCCACTTCAACAGAGGTGCCAATTGCTCTATGGGTATTGGCTAGATCCACAACCGGGTTCCCTGCCCAATACATCAAGGTGAGGGGTTGATTTTCGGATTTCGACGATTGTGCTTCTGAGTTTGCCTGATTAGACATCTCTTTCATCTTCATGACCGGTGTCCAAGTCGCCCCATCCAATAGGCCAACGGTTAAGGTGTCGTCGTCCCTCGGTCGCAACATGATGGGCATCCCCATCCAAACGCTCTCTTTGCCCTTTAAAACCATCGATCCGTGGCCGGGCATCTCGGCATATTCATTTTCTACGACAAGGTCACCTAGAATTTGACCCGTGATCGGACGATCCAACGTACCTAACTTCACCGTGCCACCAAACGCAAAGAAGGCGCTCGCGTGGCCAGGTACATGTTGATTAGTTACGTTGATATCGGCGAAGTCGGTCACAGAAAGGGTTGACCCTTCAGAGGCCACTAGCCCTTGCGGTTTGATCGGCAATTCATGCGCAGTGTCAAAATTGAGGTGCAAGTCTTTGATTGTCACATGAGAAGCTTCTTCGGCATAAACACCAAAGGGAATATCAACCTTGAGTTGAGAAGGCGCGAGGGCTTGACCGGACGCCGTTTGATCTTCTTCATGCACGCGCGGCAATGACACATCAACCTCTAACAGATTGTCAAAAGTCAAAGTGGAACCTGAGGTGGCCAAAACACCACCAGCGTAGCCCGCCTGCAAAGCATTGGCGCGTACATTCACTGTCACAGGTTCTGATAGCGTCACCTGAGCGCGTTCAACGCCCAACCCCACCAACGATTCAAACTTCTTAAACACACGATCGGTCTCATGCACCGAGATGTTTAGTGGCACCTCATTGATCCAAGGACGCGTAGCATAGATACCAAAGAAATTATTGGTATCTCCCTGATCAACCAGATCCACATTAAAGCTGTGTGTTCCGACGGTTTTCATTGAGTGATTCGGGCGCCAACCGTAGGAGAACGTCGGTGTCTTAGCGCCGTCGTCAGACGGTGAAGACACCGTATGTGGCTTTGTCACACGACCTTCACGATCGAGGTTGACTTCTTGGAAAAGATCATCAGCACTTACCGGCGTCACCGCAAGCGCTGCCATTAACGCAGCAAAGAGTTCTTTCTTCTTCATGAGCGTCTCCAAAAAATAAAGAAAAACGCCCTTGGTCGCTCGCGACGCAACAATACGAGGTAAAGACAAATGTGATTCGTTTACTGGTTTTCGATTAGGTGGTTACCCGAGCTTTCAAGGTTGAGCGATTCTAGGCCTAATCGGTCTAAAAAGAAATCTTTTTCTATGCCAGAGACAACTTTCGTGCCGATTGTTGCAATTCGACTCACTTCACAAACATCTCTTATTTCGCCTTAACGTTTTGAGCGGCTTATCAATCCTTTTCACACAAAGCCACCGTTTGACTAATTGACTTTCTCGCCTAGGTCTTAAGGTCGTCTTTAAGTTCTCTTCGCTATGATTCGCTTACACGCGAAAGGCGCGAGTTTCATTACCAACGACGGTCGCGCCTTCATCGCAACATCAAACATGCCCTTCAGACAACAAGGACTTGACCCCCATGTTTAAGAAAACCACCCTGATTATGCTCACCTTTGCTGCGAGCGCCCTTTCTGCTGCCGAACCCCAGGCCTTACCTGAAGTGACGTCAAGTGGCACCATGACCATGACTGCGCGTACGACCCCTTCTGAAGCTTGCGCCCAAGGCGACAACCAAGCCTGTCTCATTGCAGGTCTTCAAGCGCTCTCTGAAGCCAAACAGCGTGAAAGCGCCAAAGCAGACGCAAAGCGCCTACTCACACAAGCTTGCGACGGCAAGGTCGCTGAAGCCTGCCGCCATTTAGGGACGCTTCTGAAAACGGGGGACGTTTTTAAGGCCGATCCCGTTGAAAGCCTCAACCGCCTCAAGATGGCTTGTGACTTGCAAGACCAGCGTAGCTGTAATCTGATCGTTGACCACTATGACGAGAAGCATGACGAAAAAGGTATGGTTACCTATTTAGGTAAGGCTTGCGAAGCCGGTGACGACAATGCCTGCATGCGTGCCGTGGCCCTAGATCCCAACGGCAACATTGAATGGGTGGTGCGCGCTTGCGAACTCGGTCGCATGGATGCCTGTTTAGATGCAGCGACCCGCTTTGATAAGGGCGAACAAGCCAAAGAAGATCCGACGGCTGCGCTTAAATATTATGAAAAGGCTTGCCAACTTGAAAACGCTCCCTCTTGCATGATCGCTGCCCAAATGCACGAATCAGGTCGTGGCACCCAAGCAAACATGACCAAAGCCATTGATTGGTATGACAAAGCTTGTCAGCGTCGTATGGTGCGTGCCTGCGCACGTATCGGTGACATCTACCTCGCTGGGGAAGGCATCGAGAAGGACATCAAGAAGAGTCACTTCTATCACAACATTGCTTGCGCGACGGGTTATCGCGCTAGTTGCAGCAAAGCCGGTCGTGAATAACACCCACTGGTAACCGCCCATCAAGGCACTGTCTCGCGACCACGTTCTCCTACGAGGTGGTGCCTTTTTGTTTGTGGTTTGATTAGTGAAATCCAAAGCATAGCCCGTGAAGGTGATCATGAGAGCGAGCAAACCACCCTATCGGGAACAAACAAACGTAAGGAATTCGTAACATTTTCTTTCTCGAAACGATTCTCCGACAACGAAACCATTCAATTATTGGATTCAATTTTTTAAAGAATAGCAGCCTGCTCACTCCTCTTAGAGTACGCTCCCTATACACATTTAGTTACATGTTAGAAAGGCGCGAAAATCAAGATC
>ERZ826016.3573-NODE-3573-length-10506-cov-6.756196_pt1 | contig 10506 bp, 6 predicted proteins | sample MGYA00519872_ERZ826016 | MGnify/ENA primary metagenome ERZ826016 (study PRJEB31778, sample SAMEA3449218) | human gut metagenome | biome: human gut; feature: human-associated habitat; material: faeces | place: United Kingdom | collected 2010/2012 ... | reverse complement strand
TGCTTGCCCAGTGGGATATTGAGCGAAATTTACCACTCACGCCGGATGATGTGACGTTCGGCAGTCACAAAAGAGTCTGGTGGACCAGCCCAAGCGGTCACTCGTGGCAGGCCATGGTTTACACCCGCAGCGAGGGTGCAGGCTGTCCCGTCTGCGCCGGAAAAACCAAGCGCAAAACCAAGTAAACCCAGCCCGCGGAGGCGGGCAAAAGATAAAGAAAACTTAGGAGGTAAAAGTGATGAAACAGCGAATTCTTGCAATATTATTGTCACTGACGATGATGTTCACACTGGTTCCGACAGCAATGGCGGAGGGGGATGAAACACCTGCTGTGAAAACAACAACGGGTGATGTTACTTATAGTGATAACGATGCAAAAATCGAAAATCTTGTATATACAAGCGGCACGATGACCGTTACGGGCGCAAATGTCACGGTTGAGAATGTGACATTTGGCGATGGGGCAGCCCTTAAGGTCAACACATCTGGCAATTTTACTCTCAAGAATTGCACCTTCAATGGTAAGACCGACGTGCGTACACCGGTAACTCTGAATGTCGGTTCTGCAACTGTTACTGGCAATACCTTTAATGGTACTAAAACCGATGGCACTCCGACTTATTACAATGCCATTGAGTTTGCGGTTAGTTCCGGTAACAAGCTTTCTTCCGCTACACTTTCCAACAATATCTTTGAAGCGGCAATCAAAAATAATTATTTCAGCACCTACTACTATGCTGACAATGCTGTGATTACCGCTGAAAACAATGTGATCAAGTTGGCAAACCGTGGTAGTAATGCTATTCGTATCAGCAATGTCACAAACTCGAATGTGACGTTCAACCTGAACGACAACAGCTACGAGTTCAGTGATGCCAGCGGCTCCAGTGAGTACGAAGGTTTCATTATTCTTCAGGACTTCTCCACGGGTTCGGCTGTTCAGGATTTCTCTAAGGTCACGCTCAACATTAAAGGCCTGACTACCCCTGATGATGCTACACGGTTACTCTATGTCTATGATGACCAAGATGGTATCATTCAGACCAATCAGCCGGTTGTCAAGGGCGACAGCAGCATTGAGAAGTTCTTTGTTGCCAAGGTCGGCGATACCTACTACAAGACCCTTGCCGAGGCTGTCGCGGCAGCTAAGAATGACGAGACTGTTACTCTGCTGAAAAATGCCGATACTACCGTAGAGCTTTCCTTTACCAACAAGGCGATTACGCTTGACCTGAACGGGAAGACGGTCAGCGGTACCTTCACCGACAACTTTTCCGTCATTGAGGCGGGCGAGGATGCTTCCCTGACTGTTCAGGACACCAGTGTTGCCGGCACGGGCAAAATCGCTTCCAATAAGTATGGTATCAGCGCCAGAGATGGCGGTGCCCTCATTGTGAAGAGTGGTACGATTGAGTCTGAGTATGCGCCTCTGTCTGGCAATAACACTGCTGGCGACATGAACTTCACCGTCAACGGCGGTACGCTGACCGCCAAGCATGGCCCGGCTATCTATATGCCCGGCCAGGTGAACCTGAGTATCACTGATGGCGTTCTGAACGGCGGTATCTCTCTCCGTATGGGTCAGGTCAGCATCAGCGGTGGTACGATCAATGCCGCGACGGATGGCCTTGATTCTCCTGCGGAATACTATCATTATTCCGGTAATGCTTGGCTGCCCGACGCTCTGTATGTGTTTGGCGGCACCTATACCAGTGAAAATACCACCTATGGCAACTCCCTGCATCTGAATATCACTGGTGGTACCTTCAATTGCGCGAACGGTCAGGGCAGCGCCGTCGCCATTTATGATCTTGGCAAGGTCGAGCAGGTGATGGAGATTACCATTTCCGACGAGGCCAAGCTCGGAACCAACTCCACTGCCCGCAACGCCTATGATAAGTTGAGCCTGAGTGATATTGGCGTGACCAGCCCCGAGCCTGGCTTTGGTGCACATAGCGGCCAAGTCAGTACCACCATTACTGGCGGTCTGTTCTCCTCCGACCCCAGCGCCTATGTCCCTGACACTCATCATGTTGAGGACTCCGGTAATGGCAGCTACCCCTTCGCTGTGAAGGAGGGTGCCAAGTCCGACGCTACGATCATCGTTACGGCTGCGACCAATGCGGCTGTGAGCGACACCATCGAGTCCGGAGATAAGGCCAAGATCGAAGCCGTCAAGGACAAGGCCAACGTTGAAGGCATGGCCGCGGCGATCCGCGATGACAAAAAGGCCGCTATCGCCAAGGCCGCCGATGTGACGGATGAGCAGCTTGCTGGTAAGAACATGATCGAGACCGAGATCACCGTCAAGGTTGAGGCTAAGGCTGCTGACCTTGCTAACGGCAAGTTGACCTTTGAGGCATCTCCCGTTGCCACCGTCAAGGTCAATGGCGCTGAGCAGACCAAGACGGTTCCCGTCACCAACGATATGCTCAACGGCCAGCCCATCACCGTAAAGCTGCCTCTGCCTGAGGGCTTTACCCCCAAGCAGATCAAGCACATCTCCTCTAACGGCTCTGTTGAATACTTCCTCAAGACTGCAAAGCGCGGCGCCAAGCTGTTCACCGTGGATAGCGACAACTGCGCTGTGTTTACGATCACCAAGTTCAGCACCTTTGAGCTGTCCGGTACGGTCACCTATGTGGAGCCCAGCTACTACTCCGGCAGCAGCTCTGACCCGACCTACTCTGTCACCGTGGACAAGACCGAGAACGGCAGCGTGACCGTCAGCCCGAAGAGCGCCAGCAAGGGCGACACCGTGACCGTCACCGTCAAGCCCGACAGCGGCTACGTCCTCGAGACCCTGACCGTCACCGACAAGAACGGCAATGAGCTGACGCTCAAGGACAAGGGCGATGGCAAGTACACCTTCACCATGCCCGCCGGCAAGGTCGAGGTCAAGGCGACCTTCATGGAGGATAACTCCATGCTGAACTTCTTCTACGACGTGCCCAACGGCGCGTACTTCTATGAGGCTGTCAAGTGGGCGGTCAAGAACGGCATCACCACCGGCGTGGGCAATGACCTGTTCGCTCCCGAGCAGCCCTGCACCCGCGCGCAGATCGTGACGTTCCTGTGGCGCGCCGCCGGCTCTCCCGAGCCGAAGGGCGCTGCGTCCGGCATGACCGACGTGGTCAGCGGCAGCTACTATGAGAAGGCCGTGGCGTGGGCCATCGAAAACGGCATCACCACCGGCACGACGACCAGCACGTTCTCTCCCGACGCGACCTGCACCCGCGCGCAGGCGGTGACCTTCCTCGCCCGCGCCCTGAAGGCCAAGGCGGCGAGTGCGGCGGAGTTCTCCGACGTCCCGACCGGCAGCTACTTTGCGGACGCGGTCGCCTGGGCGGCGGCCAACGGCGTGACTGAGGGCATCGGCGGCGGCCTGTTCGGCTCCGACAACGACTGCACCCGCGGCCAGATCGTGACGTTCCTCTACAGAGCATACAACAAGTAACGGGAACGCGCTCCCTCAGACAAAACAAAGAGAAGAGGCCCATCTGCTTTGGCAGATGGGCCTCTTTGTATCTCGCGGCGGCTCAGCTCCTGCTGAGCTGTGCATCGTATTTGCTCATCGTGTTTCCTCGGTCAAAACTCTTCCGGAAATGCTCCGCTGCGGGGCGGGAGGCCGCCCGGCGTGATCGGTCAAAGGCTCTTCACGAGCGTCAGGATGTTCGACCCGTCCGCGTATTCATAGGTCACCTCGTCCATGAGCTTCTTCACCATGAAGATGCCGAGACCGCCGACCTCCCGCTCCTCCGCCGACTGCGTTGTATCCGGATCGGGCTTTTCGGTGGGGTCATAGGGCCGTCCGTTGTCGGAAAAGCGAAGCGTCGCCCTGCCGTCCTTCAGCGAGCAGCCCAGCACGACGCCGGTCGCGCCGCTGTAGCGGGCGATGTTGGAGAAGATCTCATCCACCGCCACGTTGACCTGAGCGATCGCCTTCATGGAGGCTCCTGCCTCGGCGAGAATGCCCTCAAAAAAGTCGGTGGCCTGCGGCAGCTGCTCCAGCGTCGGCGCGAGATTGATTTTTTTCATGCCCGACGACTTCATCTCGATGCAGAGCATGGTGATATCGTCGAACTGGTCCGCGCCGCCCGCGAACTCGTCCACATCGCGGTGCAGAGCCTCCAGCAGCTGACGGCACGAGCCGCCCTCGGCGGCGTTCAGCGCACGGAGCATCCGGTCAGTCCCGTAAAGCGTGTTGGAGGCATTCGTGGCCTCCGGCACGCCGTCCGTGTAGACCACCAGACGGTCTCCCGCGTCCAGCTCCAGCTCGTATTCGCGGTATCGGGCGCCCTCCATGCCGGCCAGCACGAAGCCGTGCCTATCCTTGAACAGCTCAAAGGAGCCGCCTTTGTGCATGATGGCCGGATACTCGTGGCCTGCGTTGGCGCACTTCATTTTTCCCGTGGAGATCTCGAGGATGCCCAACCAGACGGTGACGAACATCTCCGCTTCGTTGTTTTCGCAGAGCTGATCGTTTACCTTTTCCAGCACGGCCTTCGGGGACAGACCGCTCTGCGCGGCGGATTTCAGCAGCGTTTTGGAGATCATCATAAACAGCGCCGCGGGGACGCCCTTGCCGGACACGTCCGCCATGACCAGCGCCAGATGGTCGTCATCCACCAGAAAGAAGTCGTAGAAGTCGCCGCCGACCTCCTTCGCCGGAGTCATGGAGGCGTAAATGTCGAACTCGTGGCGCTCGGGGAAGGCGGGGAAGATGCAGGGCAGCATGGACGCCTGAATGTGGCGCGCCACGTCCAGCTCCGCGCCGATGCGCTCCTTTTCCGCGGTGACGCGGCTGAGATTTTGGATATATTCATTCAGCTCCGACACCATGTACTGGAACGAATGGGCAAGCTCCTCCAGCTCGTCGCCGGTGTTGACATCCACCCGGAAGTGAGAAAGATCCTCCATCCTGTTCTCCACCAGCCCGATGGCGGCGTGGTGCAGAGTCCTCAGCGGACGGATCAGAATGCGCCGCACATAGTAGTAGTACGCGAAAATGGAAAGCAGTAGAACGGCCAGCACCACGCACAGCGTCAGGCCGAGAAACTGCCGAATCTGCTGGTCGATCATGTCCATCGAGATGTCCACGCTGGCCAGCGCCACCGGTGTGCCGGCTTTGTTGAGGATGGCGACGTAGGCCGACGCCAGATAGCCGTACTCCTCGTTGTTGGTGATGAGGATGGTCTGTTCCGCGTCGACGGCAAAGGCCCCGTGCATCAGCTCGTTGCCGCCGCCGTAGTAGGCGTCGGTGTCGCCGAGGTCGCAGACGCCGTCCTCCCCGGGGACGCCCGCGTCCCAGATGTAGTACATGACCTCATCCTCCGGCACGACCACATAGAAGTATTTCAGCCCCAGCTTCTCCCTGACGTCCTGCAGGTAGCGGTGGATCTCCTCGTAATAGGCGTCCTTCTCGCCGGTCCGGTAGTATTGCTCCACGCGGTCTCCGTCGATGAGATCCGCCGCCACGGAGGCCTGACCGAACGCGAGAGAGGCGTATTGCTCCTCCATCCGCGCCCGGTACAGTTGGGCAATCGAGGGGGCCAGGATCGCCGCGAGGACGGCGGCCATCGCCACCAGTCCCAGCAGCAGCTTGGGCTGTAACCGTATGCTCCTTGCTCGTTTCATGTCCGCACCTCCATCGGATGGATATGAAGCCGCAAATGGCCGTCCATTACGCGGTAGAGCGCCCGCGTGGGGGACAGACGCTGCACCTCGCAGGGCAGGGAGGCCGTGCCGGTCCCTATCGCGGTCACATAGAACCACGCGCCGCCCAGCTCCACCTGAGTCATGGAATTGTATTTTCGGAAGATCGCCAGGGCCTCCGCCCGGCTCATTTCGGAATGCAGCGTCAGCAGCTCGGACGCGGGACGCTTCCAGTAGGGCTGCTTCTCCGCCTGCGGCCGGCCGGCGGCCCAGCGGTCGTCGAGGTGCTCGAGGAGCTGCTCGACCGTCGCGCGCGCCCATGCCGCGCTTTGCAGGTAGACGTCGATGCTGTCCGTGTCCGCGGTTATGTCAATGGTATGCTGCGCCAGAACGTCGCCGCCGTCCAATCGCTGCGCCACCTTGTGCATCGTCACGCCGGTGCATGACAGCTCCCGCTCCATGGCTCCCTCGATGGGGTAATAGCTGCGTCCCTGCGGGAGCAGCGAGCTGTGGGTGTTGATGCCGCGGAACGCGGGAAGCTCCTCCGGCAGCGTCAGGATGCGGTCATACTCCGCGATGAAAAACAGCTCGCAGCCCTCCTCCGTGAAGTACCGCCGGATCTCCTCCGGCGAGATGGCCTCGTAGTGGACGGGGATGCCGAGCTCCTCCGCCCGCTTTACGATGGCATATTCCGTGAAATAGTCCTCGTCGTTGTGATAGGTATACAGCGCCAGCACCTGATGCTTTTCCACAAAATATTCAAAGCACGACAGGAACACGTCGCTGCCGAAATAAACGACCTTCATCGCTTTTCCCTCTTTGTCCTCAGATCTTGATGATCAGTGTGTTGAAGCCCTGATAGCGCCGGTAGAAAAATTCCTTCGCCCGCTTTTTGATGACCAGCACGCCCATGCCGTCCATGTCGAAAGCCTCGTCCCGGCTGGCGCGGGAGGTATCTAACGCAAAGGGATTGAAGGTCGTGGCGTCGTCCCGCAGATGCAGCTCCAGCACGCCGCCCTCGTCCATGATGGCCGTCAGCTGGAGGTAGCCGTCCGTCCGCCCCTGAAAGCCGTGCTTCAAGATGGCCATGCCGAGCTCCTCCACGGTCATGGTCGAAAACATTTGCTGCTTCATGTCCGCGCCCCAGACTTCGCAGAAGGCCTCCAGCTCGCGGCACACGTCCATCACATCCTCCGCGTTGCTGAGGATCGTCCGCTGGAAAATGCGCTCCTCCGGCAGCTCCGCTTTCTTATAGCGGCCGCCGAGGCCCAGCAGCAGGAACACCGCCACAAACAGCAGCGCCCCCACGGGATGCCGCTTGACGAACGCCGCCGCTTCCCGGACAAACCGCTCCATGGCCGATGCGGTTTGTTCGGCGGCCTTGGCGGTCTGCTTGGCGGTTTCCCGCGCCTTGCGCTGATACTCCCGTTTCAGCTTGTGGCGGTGCCATAACCGGGCGGCGGCGCTCTGCGCCTCCGGCTGCTCCTGTGCGAACTTGCGGGAATGGTAGTCCGCCGTGGCCTTGATGTACCGGGACTCCGCACGGGCGGCGGCCTTGGCCGGGTGCTCCCGGATGGCCCTGCGTACCTTGTGCCGCCCATAGTGCAGCGCGGCCTCGCCGGAACGCTCCACAAAATGACCGCCCTCCACACCTACATTGTCGCGCTCCTCCTGATACACCTTTCCGTGAAGAAAAGCATGGGTTTCATGTCCGGCGATCCGGGCGATCCGCTTGATGGGGCCGGGCTTTTTCGGCGGCTTCTGCTTTGCCAGCCTTTCACGGGCCTTGTTCAGCCGTTCCTCCCGGCTCTCCATGCGGAGCTTGGACTTGTGGAGCTTGGCCTGTTCGCTGTCGGTATGGAACTTCTGGCCACCGTGACCAGAAGCAGCCCCGCCCTTGGGCGGCTTATTCTGCCTGTTTTCCATTGGCAGCGTCCTCCGGCTTGGTAGTCAGCAGGTCGTAAATCTCGCCACGGGGGAAGCGGTCAACAAACGGGATGGTGACGCTGCCATAGAACAGCAGGCCCTCGCCGGAGTTGGACTGCGTGATATACGATAGCTGGTGCTCTGAAATACCGATCTGCTTGGCAAGAATGGCGCGGTCACTCTGCGCCTGCGACAGCAAGATCATAAAATCCGTGTTGTCCAGAATGTTCTCAATCTCCCGGCTGGCCAGCAGATCTTTCACATTCTGCGTCAGGGCCGAGGGGACGCAGCCCTGTTTGCGGAGCATCTTCCAGACGGTCACGAAGTAGCTGGCGGTCAGCGGGTCACGGAGCAGGATATGGAACTCGTCAAAATAGCACCATGTCGCCACGCCGTTTTTGAAGTTGGTTCCCACCGCAGAGGTGACAAAATCGTTGGTGATGTGCATGGCGATCTTGCGGAGGTTTTCGCCCATGCCTTTGAGCACAAAGCACACCACGCGGGAATTGAGGTTGACGTTGGTAGGATGGTTAAAGAGATTGAGGGAGCCTGTGCAGTAAAGCTCCAGCGCCGTGGCGATCCGCTTGGCCTCCGGCTCCGGCTGGCGCAGCAGCTCCTCATACAAATCTTGGAGCAGCGGCGTTTTGGCCGTTTCCAGCCCCAGCGCCATTTCCCGGTACACCTGACGCACACAGCGGTCAATGACGGTTTTCTCAATAGGCTGCAAACCGTCCCGGCCTCCCACCACCAGCTCACACAGCGACAGCAGAAAATCCGCTTTCAGGGACAGAGGACTATCTCCGCCGCCCATGTCCATCTGGACATCCATCGGGGAAATGTGGTTGGGGCTGTCCGGCGCGATCTCGATGACCTGACCGCCCAGCCGTTCCACCAGCGGGGCATATTCGCCCATCGGGTCAACCACGATGATGCGATCCTGCGGGATGGCAAGAAAGACGTTCAGCAATTCACGCTTGGCGGCAAAGCTCTTGCCGCTGCCCGTGGAGCCGAGGTAAAGGCCGTTGGCGGATTTCAGCTTTTTGCGGTCAGCCATGATGACGTTATGGGACAGGGCGTTCATGCCGTAGTAGAGGGACGGGCCATCCATGCGAAGCTCCCGCGTCATAAAGGGAACGAAGATGGCCGTGGAGCTGGTGGTCATGCCGCGCTGAATTTCAATGCCGTTGTAGCCGAGGGCCAGCGAGGACATATAGCCCTGCTCCTGCTGCCAGTCCAGCCGCTTGACGGCACAGTTATATTTCTGTGCGATACCGTTCACGGTGAAAATGTCGTTTTCAAGCCGCTCCCGCGTTGGGGCGGTGTTGACGATCAGGAACGTCAAGAGGAACATTCGCTCGTTGCGGCTTTGCAGGTCGGCCAGCAGCTCGGCGGCGTCCTTGGAAAAGGTGACGAGATCGGGCGGGAGAATGTCAGGGTCATATCCGGCGCGGGTAGCCTTGCGCTGCTCCTCCACTTTCATCTTGTCGATGTCGGAGATTTTACCCTTGACCGTTTTAATGGCCTTGACCTGATCCACCGTCTGAATGTGCATGGTGACAGTCAGCTCGGCATCCAGCTCCAAAATCTCCAACAGCAGCTTGTCCGACAGCTCCGACGCCATGATCTGCAAATAGGACGCCGCGCCCCATGTCTGGCCCACGCGGAACGAGCGGCTCTGCCGGAAGTCAAAGCTGTCCGGCACGATAAAGTCTTTCGTTCCCATGCCCGTATGGGCGATGTCCGCCCACTTGAAGCGGAACGGCTCCCGGCTGCCGGGGTGAAGCTGGCCGTGCAGCAGGGCCAGACGCTCCCGCCCGTCAAGGGGCTGGCTCTGTACCCCCAGCCGCTTAAAGTTGCCGATCACGTCCGCCTCTACACGTTCCAGACGGGGACGGGCGGCGGCCACATTTTCAGCGGGGATGCAAAAGGTGACGTACTTGGCCCGTTCGATACCGTTGTTGCTTTTGGCGATCTGGTTTTTCAGCATCCCCGTGTATTCCGTGCGGACGCTGTTGAAGCGGTCATCCGCCTCGGAGATATTCACCTTGTAGCGGCTCCCGGAGCGGCTGCGGCGGTTGACAAAGGAAAGCTGGAACGGCAGCGAACTGTCAAAATAATTCAGCCACGAACTCCAGCCGCCGAAAATGGCCGTCTGATCCTCGGCGGACGCAACGGAATAGTTGATGTCCTCATATTCCAGCGTCTTTGTGTAAACACCGCCGGGGAGCTGACAAATGCCGTCCGGCAGCATCCGCACATAGGGAATGGTCTGCTGGGCCGATATGGTCGCCGGACGATTACCGGCCCGCGTCAGGCTTTTTGACTTCTTGGGGCTTTTGCTCAAGTGTGACCTCCTTTCCCGCAAACGGGGCGTAGATATTCTGTGTCTGATAGGGCCTCACACCGGGCCGCAGGAACTTGGCCCGGATGATATTCCGGGCCACCTTTTCAAAGGGCAGGCCATCCCGCTCATACATCGCCATGAAAAAGGCCGGGAGCATGAGCGCGATCATCAGGAACATCGCCCCGGTGCCGCCCAGCGCGTGACGGGTCAGCAGATACACGGGGATGCCCACGGCAGCCGCGCCGCCGAAGCAGATAAGCTGGCGGCGGGTGAGGTTAAAGGCAATTTTCGTCTTGATCTTGGAAAGATCGTTGGGAACATTCACATAGGGCAAGAAACATCCTCCTTTCCGCTATCTTCTGGCCACCGTGACCAGAGGCCCGCTGTCGGCTCCACCTCGTTGCCCCACACGTCCCAGCCGGGAGGGGTCTGCCGTGCGAACAGCTCCACGCGGGGCCTGTCGCCCATGAGGGCAACGATCTTGTCCCGCGTTTCGTCCGGCTTTTTGCTGTGGGCCTCGATGGGAGAAATGATAAACTGGTGAATGTCGGCGGCCTGCCGCTTGGGGTGTCCCTTGGTCG
>ERZ826016.3571-NODE-3571-length-10510-cov-3.226877_pt1 | contig 10510 bp, 10 predicted proteins | sample MGYA00519872_ERZ826016 | MGnify/ENA primary metagenome ERZ826016 (study PRJEB31778, sample SAMEA3449218) | human gut metagenome | biome: human gut; feature: human-associated habitat; material: faeces | place: United Kingdom | collected 2010/2012 ... | reverse complement strand
TTTTTCTCTTTTACTTTTTTATTACTATCTTTTTTCTTCTTTATATCTTTTTTATTATCAACTCTAGCCACACTATCATCTCCATACTAATTTTATCACATAAAAAATAAAAAAGATATAATTAAATAAATAATTATACACTTTTTATAATAAGATAATAACGTATTTTTATCAGTGATCGAGGTTTTTCCATATTCCGTTGCAATGTCAGCAAAAGCACCATGCCGTTCAAAAACAGTTAAGATCTGTTTTGCAATACTTTTTGGAAGCGAAGCGATATGAAATCCATTGCCGTGCACATCATAAGTGCAAGCCCCACTGTGGCAGATCATATCACAGGAAAGAGATGCCGCATCAAGTTCTCTTTTTGCAGCGCGATAATCTCTTCCAGTATTTACAATAAAATGAATTCCATGTTTCTGCAATTTTTTCACCGCATTGATCGTTCGGTCAGATATATATCCTTTGTCATTTAATAAAGTTCCATCCATATCGGATGCAAATAATCGTATCATGTTAAGTACTCCTTTCGTGTGTATAAGATGATAGTAACAGGGAAATACAAAATTTAAATGATATCTATGTTAAATTTCTGCAATGAAAACTATTTAGAAAAAAATCTAAATACTAATTGACTTTCAAGATACATCATGCTATAAAGTAATTAGAAATATTTCTAAATAGCTACAGAAAGGATGAGAGTTATGGGATTTGCAGAAACATTTAAAGCTTTATCAGATCCAATACGAAGAGAGATTCTTATGATGCTGCGGGATGGAAGCATGTCGGCTGGAGAGATTGGATCTCATTTTGATATGACAGGTGCAACCATTTCTTATCATTTGAAGATTCTTAAAAAAGCAGAGCTGATCTTCGAGAAGAAAGAGAAAAATTATATTTACTACACGTTAAATACATCAGTTGTTGAGGAAGTTATGTTATGGTTGTCAGAATTGAAGGGAGGAAATCATGATGTTAAAGAAGAATAAGAAGTTTTTTATTGCAAGTTGTATTGTAATTTTATTACCAATGTTTGCTGGATTCTTATTATGGGATCAGTTGCCAGCACAGGTGGCAACACATTTTGGAAGAAACGGCGAGGCCGATCGATACAGCAGCAAATTATTTGCAGTAGCAGGAATTTATCTGTTTTTGCTGGCAGTGCATATTTTATGTAGTGTTATCACAGAATTTGATCCTAAGAAAAGGAATGTTGGGTCTAAGATTTATCATCTGATCCTATGTATCTGTCCGGTTGTATCACTTTGGTGTGGGGTAATGATCTATGGAAATGCATTAGGATATAAAGACGTGATCAATTTAAATCTGTGGACGAATGTTTTACTAGGAATAGTTCTGATTGTTGTTGGAAACTATCTTCCAAAGTGCAGACAGAACTATATGATCGGAATCAAACTTCCATGGACATTGGATAATGAAGAAAATTGGGATTATACGCATCGAATGGCGGGAAAATGGTGGATCATCGGTGGAGTTTTGACGATTCTGCTTGGATTTCAGAAGTTTGTTGATTCAATTGGAGCAGCAGTAGGGATTATTTTGATCGTTACATTGATTCCTACGATTGCTTCTTATATTTATTATAAGAAGCATAGAGTTATGTAAAAAAGCATTGTGGTAGATAAAAAAGAAATCAGATGTTATAATAAAGTTAATTATCGGACGGAAGGGAGTGATCACATGCAACAAGTAATATCTGTAGGGAATCAGGATTTTAAATCAATCAGAGAAAACAACTATTTCTATATTGATAAAACATCTTTCATCAAAGAATGGTGGGAGAATGGAGACAATGTTACATTGATCACTCGTCCAAGAAGATTTGGTAAGACACTCAATATGAGTATGGTCGAAACTTTCTTCTCCAATACAGAGAAAGAGCAGGCAAAGTAATTCGGATTTTAAAGTTATCATGGAAAATTTGCTTTATGGAAAGCAGATAGAAGAAAAACATTATGATGCACAATTGCTTGCAAAAGGAATGAAAAAAGAAAAGATCAGACATTATGGTTTTGCCTTTTGTGGAAAGAAAGTACTGATCGGAAAATAAGAAAAGATGTCATAATAGAATATGGCATCTTTTTATTTTATACAAAAAGAAGTTTCAAATGAAAATAAAAATAATTATGAACCAAATCTATTGACATACAAACAAAAAAATGCTAACTTATAATTACAAACAAAACAAAAATAAGTTACGAACGAAACATTCTGAAAGGAGATACCATGAATAACACAGAACATTTCGGTAAATTAACAGAACGCATGCAGGCATTTCGTGAGGAAGTGCTCGATGCAAAACCATATATTGACGCACAGAGAGCCGTACTGGCAACAGAAGCTTATAAAGAAAACCAGAATCAGCCAAGAGTTATGGTAAGAGCTTTAATGCTACAGAAGATCTTAGAAGGAATGAGCATTTACATTGATGACAAATCCTTGATCGCAGGAAATCAGGCAACAAAGAACAAGAATGCTCCAATCTTCCCGGAATATACCATGGAATTTGTGATGAACGAATTAGATCTCTTTGAGAAACGCGACGGAGATGTTTTCTATATTACAGAAGAGACAAAAGAACAGTTAAGAGAGATTGCACCGTTCTGGGAGAATAACAATCTTCGTGCCAGAGGAGAAGCTTTACTTCCAGAAGAGGTAGATGTCTTTATGGAGACAGGTGTCTTTGGAATGGAAGGAAAATTAAATGCTGGAGATGCCCATCTGGCAGTGAATTACCAGAGAATCTTATCTGATGGATTGAAAGGATATGAAAAAAGAGTAAAAGAATTAAGAGCAGCATTAGATTTCACAGATCCAGAAAGCATTGATAAGAACGTATTTTATAAAGCAGTCTTAACAGTCATTGAAGCCGTTCGTGATTTTGCACAGCGTTACAGCAAACTTGCAAAAGAATTAGCAGACAAAGAAACTGATGCAAAACGCAAAGAAGAATTATTACAGATGAGCAAGATCTGTGCCAAGGTTCCATATGAACCAGCAAATTCCTTTAGGGAAGCTGTACAGTCTGTTTGGTTTATCCAGTTGATCCTTCAGATCGAATCTAACGGACATTCCTTAAGTTATGGACGTTTTGACCAGTATATGTATCCATATTATATGAAAGATATCAATGAAGGAAAGATCACAAAAGAAGATGCATTAGAATTATTAACATGTCTTTGGATCAAGACATTAACGATCAATAAAGTACGTTCCCAGTCACATACATTAAGTTCCGCAGGATCACCAATGTACCAAAACGTAACGATCGGTGGACAGACAACTGATAAGAAAGATGCTGTCAATGAATTAAGTTTTGTAGTATTACAATCCGTTGCACAGACAAGACTGACACAGCCAAACTTGACAGTCCGTTATCATGCTAATATCGACAAACATTTCTTTGATGAATGTATCGAAGTTATGAAACTCGGATTTGGTATGCCAGCATTAAATAATGATGAGATCATCATCCCATCTTTCATCAATTGGGGTGTCAAAGAAGAAGATGCATACAATTATAGTGCGATCGGATGTGTAGAGACAGCTGTTCCAGGTAAATGGGGATATCGTTGTACCGGTATGTCTTATATTAACTTCCCAAGAGTTCTGCTTTGTGCGATGAATGATGGAGTTGACTTAACAAGCGGTAAGAGATTTACCAAAGGATATGGTAAATTTACAGAGATGGAAACATATGAAGATCTTTTAGCAGCATGGGATAAGACCGTCAGAGAAATGACACGTTATAGTGTTATTGTGGAAAATGCAATTGATAAAGCATCTGAGCGAGATGTACCAGACGTTTTATGTTCTGCATTAACAGATGACTGTATTGGAAGAGGAAAAACGATCAAAGAAGGTGGAGCAGTCTATGACTTTATCTCTGGACTTCAGGTTGGTATTGCTAATATGGCAGACTCTCTTGCAGCGATCAAGAAACTTGTATACGAAGAGAAGAAGATCACAAAAGAACAACTTTGGAATGCAATCTTAGACGATTTCCAGTCAGAAGAGAACAAGAAGATTCAGGAAATGCTCATTAATGACGTTCCAAAATACGGAAATGATGATGACTATGTCGATCAGTTAGTCGTAGAAGCATACGATTCTTACTTAGATGAGATTAAGAAATATCCAAACACACGTTACCACAGAGGACCGATCGGCGGTATTCGTTATGGTGGAACATCATCTATCAGTGCGAATGTTGGACAGGGAATGGGAACCATTGCGACTCCAGATGGAAGAAATGCATTTGAACCATTAGCCGAAGGAAGCAGTCCGGCACATAATGCAGATAAGAATGGTCCAACAGCAGTATTTAAGACGGTTGCGAAACTTCCAACAGAGAAGATCACAGGTGGAGTTTTATTAAACCAGAAGATGACACCACAGATGTTATCAACAGAAGAAAACAAACAGAAATTAGAGATGTTGATCCGTACATTCTTCAACCGTTTACATGGATATCATGTACAGTATAATATTGTATCCAGAGAAACTCTGATCGATGCCCAGAAACATCCAGAGAAACATAAAGACCTGATCGTTCGTGTGGCAGGATACAGTGCATTCTTTAATGTATTATCTAAGAAGACACAGGATGATATTATTGGAAGAACAGAGCAGACATTATAATTTACAAAAATAGAGGAATGGCAGTTGGCTTGAGTAGGGTTAACTGCTGTTTTTCGTGATAGACTAGAAGAAATAATATTCATGAAAGAAACAATTAAAAAAGCCTTGGCAAGAAACTGTTCTGCCAAAGCTTTTTGCGTATATGGAATTTTCAAAAGGTTAGAAAAAGCAATCGATACCTACATCTAAAAAGATCTGCTGATAATCGGTAAGATCCTCAGGATGCAATGCTTTCACATTCTCATAAGAATAAGTCTTTCCGAGTAAATGATACTTGTTTTCTCCGAATTGATGGAAAGGAAGCAGTTGAACCTTCTTCGCTCCAACCTGATTTAATAAAGCAGCGATTCCTTTTGCATCATCCAAAGAATCATTGAAATCAGGAATCACAGGGATTCGAGGAAGAACTTCAATTCCTTGAGAAATCGCCCATGCTAAATTCTCAATGATCAGTTCGTTATGGACATGGGTTCCTTCATAATGCTTATCACTGTCATAGTGCTTTACGTCAAACAAAAGCAAGTCAAACATCGGAGCCAATTCTCTAAAAATCTCTTTCTTGATATATCCAGTTGTCTCAATCGCAGTATGAATCTTATGTTCTTTTAATTTTGCAAGTAAAGCCTTTACAAAATCTGGTTGAACCATTCCTTCACCGCCAGAGATTGTTACACCGCCTCCAGATTCCTCATAAAAATCAATATCCTGAAGACAGACTTTGACAACTTCATCTACATCTTTTGCTTCTCCTTCATAACTTAAGGCCTTTGCAGAACAGTTTTTTACACATTGAAGACATCCAGCGCATTTTGATGGATCAATACCTACATAACTGTCATCTCCCATAGAAATTGCCTGGTTTGGACAGACATGGGTGCAAGTACCGCAATGAGCACATTTTTCTTTATCATATAAAATTTGGACTTGGCTCAACTGTGATTCCGGATTTGCACACCATTTACAACGCAGTGGACAGCCTTTTAGGAAAACTGTTGTACGGATTCCTGGTCCATCGTGAATGCTGAATTTCTGTATATTAAAAACAATACCATTTGTTTGCATGGATAATATTTCTCCTTTCTGATTCTTTTGTATATCTTATCACACAACTTACGAAAAGTAAATAATATACTTACAAATGAAAGTTAAAAAACATTAAACGAAAATAATTGTTGACATATTCGAAAATTATGGTAAGATAGAAGTATCAAAAAACGAAACACGTAATAAGACTTAGGAGGAGTTTTAATCATGGAATTTATCTTAGATACAGTAGATCTTGAAGAGATCAAAGACGGTGTAGACCACATGCCAATCGTTGGAGTAACAAGCAACCCATCCATCGTTAAGAAAACATCACCAGAAGATTTCTTTGGACATATGAGAAAGGTTCGTGAGATCATCGGGAAAGAAAGAAGCCTTCATGTACAGGTAATTTCTTTAGATGCAGAAACAATCGTTAAAGAAGCACACAGAATCTTAGAAGAGATTGATGATCAGGTATATATCAAAGTTCCTGTATCCTATGAAGGATTAAAAGCGATCAAGATCTTAAAATCAGAAGGTGTTAACGTAACAGCAACAGCAGTTTATGATCTAATGCAGGCATATTTTGCATTAGCAGCAGGAGCTAACTATATCGCACCATATGTAAATCGTATCGGAAATCTCGGGGCAGATCCTATGGAACTGATCAGCAATCTTCAGGACCGTATCGAAGATGATGGATATGATTGTAAGATCGTTGCAGCATCATTTAAAGGCGTTGAACAGGTGAAGAACGCATTTAACTATGGAGCAGAAGCAATCACAGCACCATATGCAGTATTAAAACAGGTATTTGCAAATCCTAATATTGACAAAGCAGTGACAGACTTCAACAATGACTGGTATGCAGTTTATGGAGAAGGTAAAGGAATCTGTGACCTTTAATTAAAAATATGCTATTATATGAATAGTGCAGAGGGATAAAGAGCCGCAAGACGGCTCTTTCCTAATATTATGAAGAAAGGGAAAGTTTCATGACAGACAGACAAACAAAGATTCTTGAAATCGTAAATCAAAAAAAGAAAGTAGAAGTGGTAACTTTGTCACAGATGCTGGAGGTATCACAGGTCACGATCAGAAAAGATCTTGATGCTTTGGAAGAACTGAATTTTCTGACAAGAGAACATGGATATGCGACAATGAAGAATATGTCAGACATCAGCAATCGTATGGCTTTTTGTTATGAAACAAAGCAGCGTATCGCAGAAAAAGCAAGTGAGATCATATCTGATGGGGAAACGATCATGGTAGAGTCGGGGTCAAGTTGTGCATTGCTTGTAAAATACCTTTCAGAGACTAAGAAAGATATTACAGTTATCACGAATTCATCCTATATTGCCCGATTTATCAGAGAAACAGAGGGCGGTGTTACAAAGGTCATCGTTCTTGGAGGAGAATATCAGAAGGAAGCAGAAGTTATGGTGGGACCATTGGTGAAAACTTGTGCAGAAGCTTTTTATGTAGATAAACTATTTATGGGAACGGATGGGTATATCCCTGGCATCGGATTCACAAGCGGAGATATGTTAAGGGCCGAAGCTGCCAAGAGTATGGCGGATTCTGCAAGGAATTCTATCATTTTAACAGATTCCAGCAAGTTTTCAGAACATGGAGTTGTCATGCAGTGTAGACTCAAAGATATTAATATGGTATTTACGGACGATCAAGTGCCATTAGAAGCTAAAGAAGCGATGGAACAAAATGGGATTATCGTAGAAACAGTACCTAGATAAGGAAGAAATGATAATAGAAACTGTCATATGAATGGAAGAAAAATTCGTATGGCAGTTTTCGTTTTCACAGTAAAAACACTGCTGTTAATATGTACAAAAATAAATACATAAGATATAATAAAGTTGTAATTTAATAATTAAAACAAAAGGAGGCAGTGGATGAGAACAAGAAAGATGATGTTGTATGCGGGCATGATCGCATCTCTGACAATGGGGATTTTTATAAGCGGAGCAGGTCAGCAGAAAGTGGAAGCGAAAACTAAAGTAACATACACGCTTAAGAAGGGAACATTGACGATCAAAGGAAAAGGTGCAATGCCTGCGAAGATGAAATTTCGAAGGAACAAGAAGATCAAGAAAGTTATCATTAAAAAAGGCGTGACATCTGTTTCATATGAAGCGTTTGCATTATGTAAGAATTTAAATTCTGTGACAATTCCATCAACAGTAAAAACGATAGGAATTCGAAGCTTCTATGGAACAAAGATTTCTAAAATAACGGTTCCATCAAAGACAAAGACGATCGGGCAGGGGGCATTTGGAAGTTGTAAAAGTTTAAAGACGATCGTTATGCCAGGAGACTTTAAATTAAAACTCGAAGAGGATACTGACGATAAGTTATGGTATGTCACAAGTGATCAGTCAGCAGTTGATACCATAACATTTAATACAAAATTAAAATTGGCAAATGTATCATATCTGTCAGCAAATAATCTGCTAGTTGCAAAGAATGATCCATCATATCAGAGTATCGAGGGTGTAATCTATACAAAAGATGGAAAAGGAATTGTAAGAGTACCTCAAAAGAGAACAGAGCTTAAGATCAAAGAAGGATGTACAGAGTTTAATATGCAATCTGTATTATATAATTCCACAGATTCTGAAGGAGATGAGTTCAACAATTGTTCTAAATTAAAGAAGATTGTAATTCCATCATCTGTAAAGAGTATTAATAAAATAAAATATAAAACGGATCGAGCGGATGCGTGTGATATGCACGTTGATACCATTGAAATTGTTCCAAAAGATTTTGATGCGAACAGCCTTTACGCATTAGGAAGTTCTCTTGGGAAGAATATCACGATTGAATCATTAATGAAATTACTTCCAGATCAGATTACATACAAAGATCATATGTATATTACAAAAGATCACGGTTTATTAAAATATGACGGAAAAGATGCAAATGTTGAAATTCCAGAAGAGATCACATGGATCGCACCAGAAGCATTTTATAGAAATGAAACATTAAAGAATGTCAAACTTCCATCTAAGATCACTACGATCGAAGAAAATACATTTTATGGATGTAGTGAATTGGAAGCCGTGATAATTCCAGATCAGGTAACCATGATCGGCAAGTCAGCATTTGATGAATGTACGGTATTAAAATCCGTAACATTTGGAAAATCCTTAAAAGTGATCAAAGATCATGCGTTTGCTTCAGTAAATATCAGAAACTTTACAATCCCATCAGGAATTCAAAAGATAGAGACAGGTGCTTTTGCTGGAATCAACCAGATTGGGACGGTTACATTTGAGGGAAGTACAAAGTATGTTGCAGCAGATGCATTTATGAATTCCACAGGAATCAAACTTGTATATAAGAAAGGGATCAAGGAAGCGCAAACAGAATTATCTTATGACTATATTATAGCCAGAAAGAATGGAAATAATAAAGTTCGTACAACGTGGCAGCCAGTATCAGGAGCCAATGGTTATCAGTTAAAATTCAGTACTGACAAGAAATTTAAAAAAGTATTGAAAACAGTAATGGTCAAGAAAAATGTGTCAAATGCTACAACATATGTAAAGAATAAGAAGAAAACCCTCTATATTAAAGTTCGCCCATATCAGACAATTAATAAGAAGAACGTTTACGGAAGATGGTCTTATCTGCAGTTATAGTAAGAAAAATGAAAAGAAGTATTTAAACAAAGAAGCGCTAGATTGGTATTTTGCCAAAACTAGCGTTTCTTTTTGGTGTGCCTTGCGGCGCACGTCACTAATGGATGAAAGTTCCTAATCCGCCCTAGTAGTGGGAAGGATACAGCTAAGACCAAGGGTGTCCATCGTGAGGTGGAATCTGAAGGAAGGTGGAGGCAAATCTCTGGTCTGACGAACAGAAATCACATCAGGCTATAGTTAAGGATAAGGTTGCCAAACAAACCAAAGTCCAATAACTACTCGGAATTAACTGTAGTAAATGTGGCAGATATATGGAGAGAAAGTGACGTGTGGTACCAAGGGAGGTCTCGTCAGCGGACGAAAACAGAGTATGAAGTCCGTGAGTAACAACGAATGGCGAGAAGTCAGCAGAAGCCATAGTAAACCGATGGTTGCAAACATCGGCGAAGGGCTGAACTTTAGGAGACACAAGCAATGAAAGTAACTGAAAGTAGATATAAGAACAGACAACTTCATATAGAGGACTATCTGCAAATGGTATCTGCGGAACAGAAAGAGTATGCAGAAGTGTTCGACTACTCTAAGATTACTGAAAAGAGCAGTGTCATCACAGACTATTGGACGAACAATCTTTTGGAATTGATCTTGCGAAAAGATAATCTTAATAAGGCTTATAAGCAAGTCAAAAGAAACAAGGGAAAAGGTGGAATTGATGGAATGCAGGTGGATGAACTTCTGCCCTTCCTTAGAGAAAACCAGAGAAGCCTGATACAAAAGATAAGGGAAGGTAAATATAAACCGAACCCAGTTCGAAGGGTAGAAATACCAAAGGAAACAAAAGGCGAATATCGACAACTGGGGATACCTACAGTAGTCGACAGAGTTATTCAACAGGCAATCGCACAGGAATTAACGCCAATCTATGAGGAGCAATTCTCAGAGAACAGTTTTGGTTTCAGACCGAAAAGAGGAGCACACGATGCCCTAAGACAATGCCAAAAGAATGTAGACGAGGGCTATGTATATGTAATAGATATGGACTTGGAAAAGTTCTTTGATACAGTAAGCCAGAGTAAACTGATAGAGGTATTGTCAAGAACCATAAAAGATGGCAGAGTCATATCGCTGATACATAAATATCTGAATGCGGGAGTTATAGC
>ERZ826016.3569-NODE-3569-length-10514-cov-2.650731_pt1 | contig 10514 bp, 7 predicted proteins | sample MGYA00519872_ERZ826016 | MGnify/ENA primary metagenome ERZ826016 (study PRJEB31778, sample SAMEA3449218) | human gut metagenome | biome: human gut; feature: human-associated habitat; material: faeces | place: United Kingdom | collected 2010/2012 ... | reverse complement strand
AGCAAGTGTGCTGTCGGGAGGTGAAAAGATGCGTTGTATGATTGCCCGTATGCAGCTTCGGAATGCAAACTGTTTGATTCTGGATACTCCGACTAATCACTTGGACTTGGAATCTATCCAGGCATTTAATAATAATCTGAAAACATATAAAGGAAATATTCTTTTCTCATCTCATGACCATGAGTTTATTCAGACGGTTGCAAACCGTATTATCGAATTGACTCCGAATGGTATTATTGATAAGATGATGGAATATGATGAATATATTACTTCTGATCATATCAAAGAGTTGCGAGCGAAAATGTATGGCGATTAATAAATAATCGTTTATAAATAGCGGGCTGAAAGTTTAACTAAATGTAATCCGTATGGATTGTTAGTTTGGCTTTCAGCCCGAATTATATACTGGAATTATTTCTTGTAAATCAGTTTACTAGGAGTATTTGCTCCAAACAAATCATCACCTAATGTAGTAATTTTATTTCCTGTAGCTACAACGTGTCGAAGATTGTCGCATCCCATGAATGCTCCATATTCAATAGCTGTTACACTGGGTGGTAGCTCCAATGTGCCGCAAAGACGTCCGCAATTACTGAATACCCGTTGTCCTATAGATTTGAGGTTATGTGGTAAATAAACCCTCAATAGGTATTTTTTTTGTGAAAAAGTGAAATCCGGAATCGCGGTAACATTTGTGTTGGAAATGTCAATAGAGACTAAATTAGGCATATAGTCACGTATTAATTTGAAGTCTGCATTATCAAGTTTTCCTTCAATAGTCAGAAAATTAATATCTTTTGGCTGTAATCCGGCACTGATTATTTCATCTTCTAACTTACCCATTGCTCCAACTTGCAACGTCGTTTCTACCGGTTCTCCTTCAATGAAAGCAAATTTTTCCCATCTGTTTTTATTGCGATATTCGTCACTACTACCTAACGGAACAAATATAGCGGTTATGCTATCTGCTAATGCTTCCGGTAGCAAATTAGGAGCTGTCTTTTTTCGGATCTGACAGATTTTTAGTTTATCACAACCTTTGAATGCAGCGTTTTCTATATTCTTGGTCTTTTCAGAGAGAATAACTTTCTCAAGAGTTGCTTTTCCTTTCGTTACACCATTTACTACGTTTGAAAATGCATAAGCTGGAATAAAATTCGGCATATACATATAAAACTTTCCATCTGGATAAGTTCCTGCTTTTCCGCTATACATCTTTATTTCAGCATTAGAGATATCCAATACTTTCAGATTATTAAATTCATCTCGCAGATGCCTAAAGTCTTCCGCGTTCAGTTTTCCTGTTAGTGTCAGATGCGTTACACTGTTTGCTTCTTCTTGAGTCATCATGGAAATCAGTGTGCCGGGTTTGCTGACATAATAGGTTTTACTCACTTGTGAGGCTGCTCCTAAAGCGTTAGTAGCCAGTAATAAACTTATCAGTAGTTGTCTAATTTTCATAATCATGCAGATTTATTCATACAAATATAGGAAAAATAGATAAAATACGACGTTATTTTATGTTTTATATCTAATTTTGCAACCTGATAACACATTATAAAAAATGGAAGTGGAAGAATTGATTGAAAAAAAGGAAGCTCAACGTATTCCTGCATGGGTAAGTATCTTACTAATGATGGTGGGGGGCTTTATGTTTTTTGGGCTATATAGTATGATCGTTAGTTGGGGATTAGCGGTAACTATTGGGGAAGGAGTGATGAAAGCAGGGATGTGGAAGTATATTATAGCAGAATTCTGTATGTTGCTGGCTGTTCTTTCTTCGGCAATGATTCTGCTTTATTTGGAGCGTCGTCCTTTTTCAGATTTGGGATTATCTCTAAAAGGTCATATTGAAGGAATTTGGTATGGAGCTTTATTGGCCTTTGCAATATACGTTATTGGTTTTGGTTTGTCTTATGCTTTTGGATTAGTAGATGTAACAGGTTTTCAATTTGATCCTGTAACATTAGTATGGACTTTCTGTTTTTTCTTGCTTGTTGCATTGACGGAAGAAATTATGATGCGTGGCTATATTTTGGGACGATTGATGCACACTAAACTAAATAAGTTTCTTTCTCTTTTGATCTCCTCTTTATTATTTGCTACTATGCACCTTTTTAATCCGAGTATTTCTTTTTTACCAATGTTGAATCTGGTGCTTGCCGGGATGCTTCTTGGAGCACCTTTTTTATATACCCGTAATCTTTGCTTTCCTTTGTCACTCCATCTTTTTTGGAATTGGATACAAGGCCCAATATTAGGCTATGAAGTGAGTGGTAATGATTTTGGTACTTCAATGCTGACTTTGTACTTGCCTGAAGAAAATGTACTAAATGGCGGAGCCTTCGGGTTTGAAGGCTCGCTCATTTGTACAGTACTTATGATTGTATTTACTATTCTGATTATATGGTGGGGAGAGAAAAGAGAAGCAATCAGTCTTGCGGTACCCCGATCATGCTAAGTTGAATACGTTTTCGGTTGGTATCTACATTCATGACTTTGACCATGACTTGCTGGTGAATAGATACGATTTCTGTAGGATCAGAGATATATCGTTCCGCTAATTGGGAGAGATGTACAAGTCCGTTCTCTTTTATACCTATATCGACAAATGCTCCGAAATTTGTGATATTTCCTACTATGCCAGGTAGAATCATACCTTCGCGTAGGTCTGTAATGGTACGTACATTTTTATCAAATTCGAAAACTTTAATTGTTTTACGCGGGTCACGTCCAGGTTTGTCAAGTTCTTGCATAATATCTTGCAAGGTTGGTAAACCGACAGTAGAGGTAATATAATTAGATATATTAATTTTCTGTCGAAGTTCTTTATTTGCGATCAATTCGCTGACAGAACATTTCAGGTCTTTTGCCATTTGTTCTACAATACAATAGCTTTCCGGATGTACAGCTGTATTGTCCAAAGGGTTTTGTGCATTAGGGATACGAAGGAAACCGGCACATTGCTCAAAAGCTTTCGCACCCATTCGTGGAACTTTTATTAATTCTTTACGAGAGGAAAATGCTCCGTTCTCAGCACGATAATTTACGATGTTTTGTGCTAATTGTGGACCTAAACCGGAGATATAAATCAAAAGATGATTGCTAGCTGTATTCAAATTTACACCGACTAGGTTTACGCAGTTTTCAACTGTTTGGTCAAGTGCTTTTTTCAGTTTTGTCTGGTCTACATCATGTTGATATTGTCCTACTCCAATAGACTTGGGATCGATTTTGACAAGCTCTGCTAAAGGATCCATAAGTCGGCGACCAATAGAAACGGCTCCTCGTACTGTTACGTCATAATTAGGAAACTCATCACGGGCGATTTTGGATGCCGAATAAATAGAAGCCCCCTGTTCACTAACTACAAATACGGGGATCTGACGGTCGAAAGTCTGCTGATTGATAAAATCTTCCGTTTCACGGCTGGCTGTCCCATTTCCAATTGAGATAGCTTCAATCTGATAAGCTTCTACCATTTTACGAAGTTTGGAAGCTGCTTCTCCGGTTTTGCTGACAGGAGGATGAGGATAAATGTTTTCATTATGCAATAAATTGCCCTGTGCGTCCAGGCAGACCACTTTGCATCCTGTACGAAATCCAGGATCAATAGCAAGTACCCGTTTTTGTCCTAAGGGAGGTGCTAATAACAACTGACGTAAGTTTTCTGTAAATACACGGATCGCTTCATCATCTGCTTTCTCTTTGGACTGAGCTGCAAATTCTGTTTCAATAGAGGGCTTTAGTAGTCTTTTATATGAATCAGTAATTGCTTCGTTCACTTGACGGCTGCATTCGTTATTGCCATGAATAAAATGTCGTTTCAGGCGTTCAATGCATTCTTCGTCATCCGGATTGATAGACACTTTTAATAACCCTTCTGCTTCTGCTCTACGAATGGCAAGTAGACGATGAGAAGTACAACGTTTCAAAGATTCGGAAAAGTCGAAATAGTCTCGATATTTAGCAGCTTCTTCCTCTTTCCCTTTTATCACTTTGGCAATGATTTGCCCCTGACGATTAAATTGGTTACGAATAACATTTCGAGCTCGTTCGTCTTCATTTACTTGTTCTGCAATGATATCGCGAGCACCTTTCAATGCATCTTCTACATCTTTTACTTCGCCTTTGACGAACGTAGCAGCTTTGGAAGTGAGATTGTTTTCTCTCTGTAACAGCATGATCGTGGCAAGAGGCTCCAAACCTTTTTGACGGGCCACCTCTGCACGTGTTTTCCGTTTGGGTTTATAGGGAAGGTAGATGTCTTCCAATTCTGTCGAATTCCAAGTACCGTTGATACGTTTTTCAAGTTCCGGAGTTAGTTTTCCTTGTTCTTGGATTGTACTAAGAATTGTTTCTTTTCTTTTAGTTATATCGCATAATTTATCATGCTGGTCTTTGATATTTTCAATTTGTACTTCATCTAGTCCACCTGTAACTTCTTTACGGTAACGGCTAATAAAAGGGATAGTTGCACCTTCTGCCAGGAGTTGGAGAGTACTACTGATCTGTTTTTCCGGTATACCTAATAATCCGGAAATCATTCTGTGAAATAAATCCATAAATATTTTTTTTGCAAATAAATGAATGACAAAAATACACATAAATCTATTATAGCCAACAAGTTTTATTATATTTGCAAGATAAAATAACAAGAGTGCACATCAAAACTATATAAGCATGTCAGTTTGGGTAAGACACATAGAATGCCTGATTATATTAGTGTTGTTTCTATTCCAGTCCGCTAATTTACGGGCCGTTTCTAAGGACAAAAATCCTATTCTGATTATCTGTTCTTATAATCCGGCGTCACAACAAACTTCTGTAACTATTTCGGATTATATGGAAGAATATCAAAAACTGAGAGGAAAACATGATATTATCATTGAGAATATGAACTGTAAGAGTTTCTCAGAATCTCCTCTTTGGAGTGAACTGATGACTGAGATTCTTTCGAAATATCAGGGAGATAGACATCCGGCACAAATTATTCTTTTAGGTCAGGAAGCATGGGCTGCATATCTTTCACAACGCGATTCTATGCAAATAAAAGTACCTGTAATGTGTAGTCTGATTAGTAGTAATGTAGTGATTTTACCAACTGATACAGTTTCCTCTTTGAGCACTTGGTTGCCTGAATCTATTGATCTTTTCGGCGATCATCTTGACATTCCTGAACTAAAATCAGGTTTTATTTATCAGTATAATATTGATGATAATATTCGGATGATTCAGTCTTTTTATCCAAAAACTAAGAATATTGTTTTCATCTCGGATAATACTTATGGTGGAGTGACTATGCAGGCGTTGGTGCGTAAAGAAATGAAGAAATTTCCCGAGTTGAACTTAATTCTTTTGGACGGACGCCAACATACTATTTATACAGTTGTTGAAGAATTACGACATCTGCCGGAGAATACGGCGATCATGGTAGGAACTTGGCGAGTAGATATGAATGAAGGTTATTTTATGAGAAATGCTACATACGCCATGATGGAGGCTGCACCCAAAATTCCTACCTTCACACCTTCCTCTGTGGCCCTTGGCTATTGGGCTATCGGAGGAGTTCTGCCGGATTATAAAAAGGTTGGAGAGGATATGGCTGTAGCAAGTATAAGAATTGACGATAATCCGGAAGATACATTGCAAAATTTAACTGTCATTGGCAGTAAGGCAGTATTGGACTATCGGAAAGCGAAAGAATTGGGATTGAATCCAAAGATTCTTCCTTTAAAAGTACAGATTGTCAATCAGCCTGTTACTTTTTACCAACAGTATACTTATCAAATATGGATGGCAGGTTCCGCTTTTGTTATATTGGTGTTAGGATTGTGTATTTCACTTTTTTATTATTTTCGTACAAAACGTTTGAAGGATGAATTATTAACTTCGGAGAAAGATTTGCGGATAGCGAAAGATAGGGCTGAGGAATCCAATCGTTTAAAGAGCGCTTTCCTTGCTAATATGAGCCATGAGATTCGAACACCTCTAAATTCGATTGTTGGATTCTCGGATGTGCTATCAATGGGCGATAGTACGGGGGAAGACCGTCAATCTTATTATAAAATAATTAAGTCTAACTCTGATTTGCTGTTGCGTTTGATTAATGATATTCTGGACTTATCCCGTTTGGAAGCAAATCGGGTAACTTTGACTTGGGAATATTGTGATATAGTGCAGTTGTGTAAGCAAGTTGTGGCTTCGGTAAGTTTTTCCCGGCAGTCTTCGGACAATCAGTTTCTGTTTAATAGTCGATATGAGGCTTTTCAGATGGAAACTGATGTACAGCGTATCCAACAGGTCATTATTAATCTGATGTCGAACGCAGATAAATTTACGAAGAATGGAAAGATTACGTTGGATTTTTACCTAGATGAGAAAAAGAAGGTGGCTATTTTCTCAGTAACAGATACTGGATGTGGTATTCCTAAAGAGAAACAAAAGTTGGTGTTTGAACGCTTTGAAAAATTGAATGAGTATGCTCAAGGAACTGGTCTCGGATTGTCGATATGTAAATTAATTGTATATAAATGGAAAGGTGATATATGGATTGACTCTGATTATACAGAAGGGGCACGTTTTGTATTCTCACATCCGCTAAATATAGAGAAAGAATGAAAAAAAACGTATGTATTTTTGTCTGGCTTCTTTGCTTAGTGCTGTCAGTGGCAGCCCAGGAGAAGTTCGTGAAATTAAAGATTGTACAAACGAGTGATGTACATGGTAATTACTATCCTTATAATTTTATCACTCGTCAGGAATGGGAGGGAAGTTTGGCGCGTATATATGCTTTTGTGCAAAAAGAACGTGAACAATATAAAGAGAATTTGATTTTACTAGATAATGGGGACATATTACAGGGACAACCTACGGCATACTACTATAATTATATAGATACGATTTCTCCTCATATATGTTCGGAGATGATGAATTTCATGAAATATGATGCTGGGAATATGGGAAACCATGATGTGGAAACCGGGCGTAATGTATTCGATCGTTGGATTCGTATATGTGATTTTCCGGTATTGGGCGCTAATATCATTGATACGTCTACTGGAAAAACTCATCTGGCTCCGTATAAGGTGCTTGAACGTGATGGTGTGAAAATTGTTGTATTGGGAATGATTACGCCTGCTATACCTGCGTGGCTTTCGGAAAACCTATGGAGTGGACTGAGATTTGATGATATGGAGGAAACGGCACGTAAGTGGATGAAAATCATTCGTGAAAAGGAAAATCCGGGTTTAGTTATTGGCTTGTTTCATGCAGGTCAGGAGGCATTTAAGATGTCGGGGAAATATAACGAAAATGCATCTTTACAAGTTGCGAAAAACGTTCCGGGTTTTGATATCGTATTGATGGGACATGATCATACACGTGAGTGTAAGAAGATAATAAATGTTGCGGGAGATTCAGTATTGATTATTGATCCCGCTAGTAACGGTGTCGTGTTTTCTAATGTAGATATAACCTTGAAGTTGAAAGATGGTAAGATACTGCATAAAGATATTCAGGGAGTACTGACTGAAACGAAAGATTATGGAGTAAGCGAAGAATTTATGAAACATTTTACTTCTCAGTATGAAGCGGTGCAGAATTTTGTTTCTAAGAAGATCGGTACATTTACGGAAAGTATTTCAGCACGTCCCGCTTTCTTTGGGCCATCGGCTTTTATCGACCTGATTCATAGGATACAACTTGATATAACCGGAGCTGATATTTCTTTTACTGCACCTCTTTCTTTTGATGCAGAAATTATGAAAGGAGAAGTGTATGTTAGCGATATGTTTAATCTATATAAGTATGAAAATATGCTTTATGTGATGACTTTATCCGGAAAAGAAATCAAGGATTATTTGGAAGATTCTTATTACTTGTGGACGAATCAGATGAAGTCTCCAAATGACCATTTGCTTTGGTTTAAAGAGAAGCTTAAAGAGGGGGCGGCGGATAGGGCTGCTTTACAGAATTTCAGTTTTAATTTTGATTCTGCGGCGGGTATAATATATACAGTGGATGTAACTAAACCTAGGGGTGAAAAGATTACTATTATTAGTATGGCGGATAGTACTCCTTTCCGCATGGAGGAGACTTATAAAGTGGCTTTGAATTCTTATCGTGGTAATGGAGGTGGAGAATTGCTGACTAAAGGAGCAGGTATTCCCCAAGAGGAGTTAAAAGATCGCATTATATTTTCTACGGATAAAGATCTTCGCTTTTATTTGATGCAATATATTGAAAAGAAAAAGATAATAAATCCCCAGGCTCTTAATCAGTGGAAGTTTATTCCTGAGGAATGGACAGTTCTTGGTGCTAAACGGGATTATGACTTACTTTTTAAAAAAGGGAAGGAGAAATAACTATCTATGTTTTTTGTAAATAATGAAATGAGCGGTTTTTGTTTTCACTTTGGATAATTCTATTGTTAGTAGCTAGTCAAAAAGTAGGAGAAAATGTTCTTTTTCTCTGATTGAGGCTTTGGATAAGTTGGAAATTGGATAACTACTGGTATATTTGTCGTCAAAAAGAGAGTGTATGAATATCCAACATGTTCCTAAAATAGGTATTTCATCAGTGTTTCATTCTAAACATATAGATCCTGCTAATATTGATGTTGTAGATAATGATATTGCACTATTTGACACAGAGAGTATAATATCTTTGTTTGATGGTCCAAGTAAATTGGAAGTATTGAGTGTAGGTCTTTGTTTGGGAGGAAGTACTAATTTTAATATAAGCCTTCGTGATTACGAACTGGTTCCCGGTAGGATGGTAGTGGCATTACCTAGCCAAATTATTGAAAATCGGAAAGTAAGTAGTGGTTTCAAGGGAATATTTTTCGCGATATCTAAGAATTTGTTGGAAGGATTGCCTAAAATGGGGAATGTACTCTCACTCTTTTTCTATTTGAAAGATTATCCATGTCTTGATCTCACTCCCAGTGAACAAGAATTAGTCTTAGAGTATCATTCATTTATCCGTAAACGATTGAAAAATAAAGAAGATGCTTATCGTAAGGAAGTAGTAGTTGGATTGATGCAGAGTTTCTTTTTTGAACTTTATAATATTTTTCGTAATCATGCTCCGGTTGTATCAACTGTAGTGTCTAGTAAAAGTCGTAAGGAGCATATCTTTGAACAATTTTATGAGTCTCTGATTCAATCGTATCAATCCGAACGAAGTGTAAAATTCTATGCTGATCAATTGTGTCTGACACCTAAACATCTTTCGGGCGTAGTGAAGGAGATTAGTGGTAAAACGGTGGGAGAGTGGATTGACGAGTTTGTGATATTGGAGGCGAAAGCTCTTTTGAACTCAACGAGTATGAATATACAGGAGATAGCTGATCGGTTAAACTTTGCCAACCAATCTTTTTTTGGAAAATATTTTAAACATTATGTGGGAGTATCTCCTAAAGAATATCGTAAGAATAGATAATAATGACAAACGTATCTACAGTTCTTCTACAATACTCCTGAGCGTACACGACTTAATGTTTCCGGTGTCATTAATAAATAAGAAGCTATATTTGCTAATGGAGCTCGTTTGATTATTTCAGGATGCTGTTCAAGTAAGAGATTATATCGCTCACGTGCAGTTTCGAAGCGCCATGAGTCTGCTTTTATCTGTGATACAATCAGGGAATATTCTAATATTTTCCGATAGAACATATTGATTTCCCAGTTTTCCTGTGTTAATTTCTGTATTTCATCATAAGGAAATAAATATATAACAACAGGCTCTAATGTTTCAACCATCAATCGGGTGGGAACCCGCTTCAGAAAACTTTCAATACACATCAATATGCAACCTTCATAGGAGAAATGTTCAGTGACGTCTTTTCCATTTTTATAATAATATTGTCTAAGCATTCCCTTGCCAACAAATACAATTTCGTTGGCTATTGCTCCTTCCTTGAGTGCTATTACTCCTTTTGGGTATTCTTTGCGAATTAATATCTTTTCTATCTGTCGGCGTCCTTCGAGACTCATTTCCGGAAAACGGGAGTTTACAACGGCATCTACTGTTTCTCTTAATAATGTATCCATGTCTTTTCCGTTTTGTTGTGTGCAAAAATACTAAAAACGAATGACATAAATCAGGTGTGGAACAAAAAAGATGTATCTTTGTTTTTGAAATAAGATATTTATGGTAATGAAAAAAATAATAGAAATGGCAGTATTACTGCTATGTTTGTATGGTTGTGCTAAAGATAATGATGCTATCTATTACCCGATAAGTAACGTGGATATTGAAACAGGAGGTCCGGCTTTGATAGTGGAAGAAGGGCAAGTTCCTCTTATTCGGAGTTATAATGACGAAGATTATGTGTTGGATACTGTTGCGCAATATCCGAATAATCCGACATTGGGTAAATTGACATTTATGATTGATTTGAAGAATCAGTTAGCTGACGAAGAAGTTGTCGGCTTTAATGGTGTTGGAAAATCGAAATTAACTATGAGCCTCGGTTATAAGGACGGCAATTATTCGGCGATAAGCCAAGT
>ERZ826016.3566-NODE-3566-length-10520-cov-2.464787_pt1 | contig 10520 bp, 6 predicted proteins | sample MGYA00519872_ERZ826016 | MGnify/ENA primary metagenome ERZ826016 (study PRJEB31778, sample SAMEA3449218) | human gut metagenome | biome: human gut; feature: human-associated habitat; material: faeces | place: United Kingdom | collected 2010/2012 ... | reverse complement strand
GAACTGGGCGGGAAGGTGCGCCTCTCCGACCAGAGCATTACCGACATTGTGCGGGCCGTGCTGAGCGACACGGGCAGTAAGCTGGATGCCAAGACCTTTACAGAGCGAATGCGGGCCCTGAGTGACTACATTGCCCTGAATAAGGATGTGAGCTGGGACGATGTGTACACCTTTGCCTCTGACATTGCCGAACAGCTGATGCAGAGGAGCAGCCATAAGAACGACGAAATGTGGAAGCACTACCCGGAGCTGCACCAGATGAGCATGGTGATCGAAAAGGGATCGAAGGACTACAGCGAGATCTTGTACCACTGGGGCAGCTGGGCCAACGCACGCATGGAGCTGGCCCGGCGCGGCGTGAAGATCACCCAGAGCAAAGAAGGAGTGCACAGCCATTGGGACGCAGACTTTACCGAGCTGCAGAAGCTGGGGGCGGGGCTGTTCCCCACCGAAACGCCCAATAGCGCCGTGGAAGCGCTGGAAGCCATGGCAGAGGCCCATGACACAATCCGCCCGGTGATGCAGAATGATTACAGCGAGGACTGGGACGGGGCAAAGCAGGACATTGCCATGCAGATCATGCTGCGGTACATGAACAGCACCGAGGTGGCCAACGAGCAGAACGCCGAGGCCCGGCAGGAGTTCACGAAGCAGTGGGAGGAGATGCGCAAGCAGGCAAAGCAGGAGGCGCTGGAAGCGAGGGCGAAGGTGGAACTGGAACGAGCAAAGCGGGAACAGGAGCTGAAAGAAGCTGCCGAAAGCGCGGCTGACCCGTTCCGGCTGGAAGCTGCCAAAGCCAACGCCCGGGCAGACAAGGCGGAAGCCTTTGCCAGGAAGCAGCGGGAAAGCGTGAGCACCACCATTCGGCTGGCGAAAGACCGGGCGGAAAAACAATTGCAGAAGGCCCGGGATGCCCGGGAGATGGACACCACCCGGCGGAATATCAATAAGATGACAAGCCAACTGACCCAGATGCTGGAAAAGCCAAGCGAAAAAGGCTATGTACCGGAATACCTGCTGGAAAAGGTTCGGCCCGTGGCTGCTCTGGCCAACGATGCCGTTGGCAACCGCAAGGCGGCGGCACAGCTGAGGGCAGAACTGAACGGTACATACGGCCCGGTGCCAGAAGGGGGGAACATACGGGAGGCTGTGGAAGGCCTGAGCCGGGGCATTGACCGGGAGGTGAAGCTGGGAGACCGTGCCGCCATGGAATGGAAGCAGAGTAAGCTGCCGGAGCAGATCAGCGACTGGCTGAACGATGTGAACGAGGCCCGGGAAATTGAGATGGAGAAGCTGCGGGGCGAGATCGAGAATGCCGAAAAGTGGCTGAAAAAGGACACCCCGGAGAAGAAAGCCTACATTGCCCGACTGAACGCTGACCTGAAGGCCTACCAGGACGGGAACCTTGCCACCCTGACCGCAGACCAGACCCGTGAACTGAGTGAGATCCTGGAAAAGACGTTGTTTATTGTAAAGAACGAGAATGTGATGCTGGGCAGCATAGAGGATGTGATGGTGGACGACTTTGCCGAGGGTATTTCCGGTGAGCTGAAGAGCGTGCGTCAGCAGCGGAAGGATACCAGATTCGGGAAGATCTTCCGGGAAGTGACCAGCGTGTACAAGCTGAATACCATGAACATTGAACGAAACTTTGAGCGTTTGGGCGGCTACAACCACGGCGGCTGCATGGAGCAGTTGGGACGGCAGCTGAACGAGGGCCAGGCACGAAAGGAACGCATTAAAGCAGAGGGTGAGCGCATTTTCTCTAACGTGACCGGGCCGGAGCATGCCGAGGATCTTTACCACTTTACCCACGATCTGGTGGACATCGGGCTAAAGACCCGGGACGGCAAGCCCTGGCTGGTGACCCATGACGTGATGACCGAGCTGTGGGTACAGCTGCAGAACAGGCAGGGCCTGCACCACCTTTTGTACGGCGGGGCCACCATTGCGGACATGAGCTTTTCCACCAAGGGCCTTGCCGGGTTGGGAGAGCAATACTCCGAGACTGTGACGCTGGGCGAGCTGGTGACCATCGACGGCAAAAGCAAGGTGGCGGTAAGGCTGGATATGCTGGGCTGCGCCCATGTGGATATGCCGGTGGGGTTCGTGGAGAGAGTGGGAAAGATGGAGGCGGTGAGATGAACATGTTCCACCCACTGAAATACAATATTGAAATTTTGAATAGATCAGTAGCCTCCTCAATAAAAGCCTTCCCCCTATTAATACAGCTAGGCAACCCCTATTTTATGGGAAAACTATCCCCAATGGAGGCTGCCTAAATTTTACTCAGCTACGTAAAGAGCACTAATATCATATGCCAAGCGATTCTCAAAATAACAAACGCATAGCCCAAAATACACTGTTATTGTATTTTCGAATGCTCTTTTTAATGCTGGTTAGCTTATATACCAGCCGTGTCAACCTAAATGCATTAGGTATAGAGGATTTTGGTATATACAACGTAGTAGGCGGCCTTGTCGCTATGTTCTCCATTATATCGGGCTCTCTGGTGTCATCCATCAGCAGATTTATCACCTTTGAACTTGGAACAGAAAATAAAGAAAAACTAAAAAAAGTATTTTCAACAGCTGTTTCTATACAGTTTTTTCTGGTTATCATCGTGGTTATTCTTGCCGAAACCATTGGACTTTGGTTTCTAAATAACAAAATGGTAATACCCGAAGAACGTATACTTGCCGCCAATATCATTTATCAGTTCTCTATTATATCTTTTGCACTTTCGTTAATGAGTATTCCCTATACCGGAACAATAGTAGCACACGAAAAAATGTCAGCTTTTGCCTATATCAGTATTTTTGATGTCATAGGGAAACTGGCTGTCGCTCTAACCATTTCTATAGCTCCGATAGATAAACTAATTTGGTTCGCAGGCTTCATTGTATTCAATTCTACCATCATACAAAGTATATATATTTTTTATTGTAAACGCCATTTTGAGGAATGTACTTACCATTTCATTTTTGATAAGTCTTTACTCAAAAATATGTTCGGTTTCGCCGGTTGGAATTTTATCGGCTCTATAGCAGCTATTCTCCGTGACCAAGGCGGAAACATTGTCATCAATATGTTTTGTGGACCAGCCGTAAATGCAGCTCGTGGAGTTGCCATGCAAGTCAACAATGCAGTCAGTGGTTTTGTTTCCAACTTTCAGACAGCACTCAATCCACAAATTACAAAAAGTTATGCTTCTGGCAACTATGATTACATGATGCAACTCATCTTTCAAGGTGCACGACTTTCTTATTACATTTTACTTATCCTTGCCTTACCTATCATCAGTAATACCCATTTTATTCTTCAATTATGGTTGGGGCAAGTACCAAAACATACTGTACTATTCGTACAGCTTGTCCTATTCTTCACTATGAGTGAATCTTTAGCCAATCCTCTAATAAACGCTATGCTGGCTACTGGGAAGATCAAAAAATTTCAAATTATAGTCGGTGGACTTAATCTGGTCAATTTACCTTTATCTTATATCTGCCTTCGTTTAGGATGTATTCCAGAATCAGTTGTGATAATAGCTATTATCATGATATGCGAAATGGCCCGTGTTATTATGTTACGTAATATGATACACTTTCCTGCTCGCTCCTTCCTTAAAAAGGTATATTTCAATGTAATATTTGTCACCATCACAGCCTCTATACTCCCTCTGTACCTACACTTTATACTTGAAGAAAATATTTATACTTTTACTCTCATAAGTGTAGTTTCATTTTCATGTACACTTCTCTCTATTTTATATATTGGTTGCAGTAGTGAAGAGCGTGTCATGGTATTTAGTAAAGTTAAGGTAATAGTGAACAAAGTATCAAAACGCTATAAATAATATGTCCTTAGTCAATAACTTCACAGTTAAAAAAGTTCGTTCTTCCAATCTGGAGCTGTTACGTTTGCTTTCAATGTTTTTCGTTTTGGTAGTACATGCCGATTTTCAGGCTCTTGGTATGCCTGACAGGACAGAAATGACAATTCTTCCTTTATTTTCTGTATTTCGAATTATTATAGAAGCATTTGCTATCGTCTGTGTCAACTCTTTCGTCTTATTATCAGGCTGGTTTGGCATAAACTTCCACATTAAAAGTCTATGTAATCTGCTTTTTCAGTGTGCATTCTTTTTAATTGGTATCTATACTTTTACAATATTGATTGGCATTGAACCATTATCGATAAGTGGTATTAAAAGATGTTTGATGCTCACTAATAATGTTTGGTTTGTGAAGTGTTATTTAGGTATGTTTATTATGGCTCCCATCCTCAATGCCTTCGTTGAAAAAACTGACAAAAGAACATTTAGTACAGTGCTGCTCTCTTTTTTTATCTTCCAGACAATATATGGCTGGTTTTCCAATGGGGCCCCCTATTTTGAAAAAGGATATTCTGCCTTCTCTTTTATGGGGCTGTATCTTTTAGCGCGCTACGTTCGTATCTATCAACCATCTTATACACAGTGGTCAAAAAGCAAGAATCTCCTTATGTACATAAGTTTGTCTACTTTTACAGCCCTAATGCTAATCATTACATGCTACTTTGACAAAGTTGGATATTTTTGTATGTTTTGGACTTATACGAGCCCATTAGTGATAGCAGGTGCACTTTATCTGCTCCTTTTCTTTAATAGGTTCGCTTTTCAAAACAAAGGAATCAATTGGATTGCGGCGTCCTGTTTTGCTGTTTATCTATTCCATTTCTTCATATGGGAATACTTTATGAAACCACACATCCAACAACTAGCAGTTACCTACAATGGTATATCATGCCTGTTGGTAATCACGGGTCTATTATTAACATTCTTTACAGCAGCTATTTTAATAGATAAGATACGTCTCTATATATGGAACCATTTTGTATCTAAATATATCAGTTAACGTGATAACACTTACTTCCAAATACGACTGTTGCGGGTGTACAGCCTGTACCTCCGCTTGTAATAGGGGTGCTATTATCATGCAGGAGGATGAACAAGGATTCCTTTATCCACATATCAACACTACACAATGCATCGATTGTGGCCTTTGTAATAAAGTTTGTCCTGTGTTCCGATACGATGTTATAAGCAATAAAAAAAATGTAAATCCCCATATTCTCGCTCTTCATCATCATAATGAAAAAACTTGGATATCCTCCTCTAGTGGTGGTGTATTTGCCTCCCTTACAGACTATGCCCTTCGGCAAGCCGGTGTAATATTCGGAGCTATATATGATGACAATTTTGTAGTAGTTCATCGCAGAGCAGAAACCCAAGAAGACACACTGAAATTCAGAGGTTCCAAATATGTGCAAAGTAATTTAACTGGTATTTATCAACAAGTTAAGTTTTATCTCCAAGAGCAACGTTTCGTTCTCTTCAGTGGTACTCCTTGCCAAGTGGAAGGGCTCAAAGGATACTTACAGAGATCCTACGACAACCTACTCACAGTAGATATCCTCTGTCATGGAGTACCCTCACCCCGAGTGTTTCATGACTACCTCAATTTTATTCGTCAAAACTCAGATTTTCACTTCACAGGTATTTTTATGAAAGACAAGACTTTTGGTTGGGGATATCAGAATTCTCGCCTTTTCTTTGGCAAGAATGCCAGCCAGTTCAATACAGTACTTTCTCGTCTTTGGAATGACATCTTTTATAGCCATCTCACAACACGTCCTTCATGCCATGCCTGCCGTTTTACCAACTATCTACGCCCTGGCGATATCACTATAGGTGATTTTTGGGGAATCGAGAAACATCATCCTCAGTTCACTGATAGTAGAGGGATCTCACTTATTATGCTTAATAATACTAAAGCTGAAATCGTATGGAATCATATAAAAGATGACTTCAATTATCTAGAAAGCAACATCAAAGAATGCATACAACCTAATCTAAAGTATCCTGTACCCGAACCAGTCAACAAAGCTACATTCTGGCAGGATTATGCTTCAATGCCTTTCTTTCAAATAATGAACAAATACTATAGGATCACACATCAAGATCTCTTGAAAAATCGCTTTTATATGATTTTACTAACTCTCAAAAAACGGTTTACATGAAAATAGGAATACTTACTTTTCATGATGCTCATAACTATGGTGCCATGCTACAATGCTACGCTCTCCAACAGTTCCTCTTTAAAAAAGGATACAACGTAGAAGTGATTGACTACAGACCGGCATTCTATCAAAAGCAATACCATCGTCACAGTCTATGCCCGTGGATAGGGAAAAATCCAGTACGCACAATGAAGAGTATCTATTATAATTATTATCTTTTCAACAAACGTTGTGCCGCATTCTCTGATTTTCACAATCGCCACCTCTACATGTCTATACCGGCTACTCGTACTAATATACCACAAAGCTATGATGCTTATATTGTAGGCAGTGATCAGATTTGGAATCCCCAACTCACTAATGGCTTTCATGATGTCTATTTCTGCGATTTTTGTTTTCCTAAAGGAAAGAGTCGGTTCATTGCGTATGCCCCCAGTATGGAAATCAGCAGATTATCTACACAAGAAGCAGAATACCTAACTCGTGTTCTTAACTGTTTCGATGCTCTCTCTGTACGTGAATCATCACTTATTCCCATACTACAGCCTCTCGTCAGCCAGCCCATCCAACAAGTACTTGACCCGACACTTTTATTAGATGCGACAGCTTGGAATCCATTAATAGGCAAATGCCCTGAAAATCGTCCTTACGTTGTATTATATCAAGTTCGTGAAAACCCAGCAGTCCGGATGAAAGCTTTCGAAATAGCCCAATCTATTGGAGGCATAGTAGTAGAACTGACAGCACGTATCGACTGTCATTATTCCACTAAGTATCAAACAGCCTCACCTGCAGATTTTGTCACTTACATCCGATATGCAACCTATGTAGTCACCACCTCATTCCATGGAACCGCTTTCTCACTTATTTTCAATCGTCCATTTTACACATTTTCTCTTGGAGATAATTTTGACTCCCGTTCAGCTTCCCTCCTTGAGTCAGTAAATCTCACCGAGCGTTTAGTATGCCCCGACGAACAGTTTGAAATAAGTCTAATTGATTTCAAACAAGCGAATAAAAGACTGAAGCATTTGAGAAAACAGTCATGTGATTTTTTAAGACAGTCATTACACGAAAGACAAGAACAATAAGCATCAATATTTCCAAAAGACATTTTTTTAGTCATGAAAGTTTCCATTATAGTTCCTTGTTACTCAGTTGCATCAAAACTACCCCGATGTGTGCATAATCTATTGGCTCAAACTTTCACAGACTGGGAACTTATTTTAATAGATGATGGGAGTACAGACAACACATGGGATATTTGCAATAGCTTTACAAAGAACAATGCTCATATTCATGCCGTACACAAAGAAAACGGTGGTGTCAGTTCAGCCAGAAATACAGGAATTGAGATAGCTAAGGGAGAGTTCATAACTTTTATCGATTCAGATGACTATGTAAAGCCGGACTACCTTCAGAAATTGGTAGAAGGCCAGGAAGCAGACTTAGTATTATGTGGCTTTCGTAGTTCCACGGGAATAGACTTCACACCAGAACCTCAATACCTCATTGGAGATGACCTTAGTAAAAATATACAAGCCATCGTAGAGAATGACTATTTACTTTATTCCCCTTGGTGCAAACTCTTTCGTCGTGATATTATCCAAAAACACCAACACCGCTTTGATCCCGAAATTCGTTTAGGTGAGGACACTATTTTTTGTTATAAGTACCTGCTCTATTGCTCTTCCATAAAGGTAGTGGCATCAAACAGCTACTTTTATGACGGCGTGTGGGGTGGCTATAAAAAGTATGTACTAACAGGAAGTAGAATATCTAGATAAAGCAGAAATTACGACGCTGCATGATATAAATCAACACTTTAACTGTCGGATAGACCTGACATATCGTGGCTATCATGTAGCCATGCTAAAAGGATTATATGAAAAATTCAGAGATTACGACACCTTCGAGATGTATACCCGCACACACGATGTATTACCACCGGAGCATTTTTTTGCCAACCATAAACTTAGTTATATTTTTTGGGGTATCGTGGAACTGGAAACGCTCTATGTTGACAAAGAATATTGTGCAGGTAAACTCTTCATGCAACGTCTACATCATTTTTTTACTATACCAACCAATCAGTTACTCTCGTATTCCTACAAGATGCGTTTGATACATTACTTGGTAAAAAGCAAACATTACACGATGGCCCATGTGCTCTTAATATTCCTTTCAATCTTAAAGCATTAATCTTTATGAGTTCGCCTAAAATATCTATTATCATACCAGTTTATATGGCAGAATCCTATCTACACCGATGTGTAGATAGTATCATTACCCAGACATTTACTGATTGGGAACTCCTTTTGGTGGATGACGGAAGTCCCGATCATAGCGGTGAGTTATGTGAAAAATATGCTTCCGCCTACAAGTCCCGAATAAAAGCTTTCCACAAACCAAACGGAGGCGTTGCTTCCGCACGTGAATTTGGTATGCAACAGGCGCGAGGCGAATACTCTATTCATGTAGATCCAGATGATTGGATTGACAGTAATACACTAGAAGAACTCTACCAACAAGCTGTTAAAGAACAAGCTGACATGGTCATATGCGACTTTATGATGGAATACCCTAACCGTCAGATACACAATTGTCAAAAGCCACAATTATTAGATTCCAGCAGTTTCATGCACCAACTCCTTCAGCAGGAACGCCATGGCAGTTTATGTAACAAGCTTATACGTACCGAACTTTACCATAAATACCAACTACATTTCCCGGAAAAAATGATATGTTGGGAAGATCTTTATATCTGCTGTTCCATTCTGCTACATGGATGTAAATTAGCTTATGTACCCCACGCATTATATCACTACGACTTTTATACAAACGATAATAGTATGGTACGCCACACTGATATGCGTGGTCTTCAGGCACAGATAGACTTCTGCAGACTTATGCAGGCCAAAATATCACCAGAGTATCTGCCTGAACTCAATGAACTAAAAGGTATAACCCTTATCACGGCCTTTCGTAACCAATTGCTTAATGAACAAGCAATTCGTTCTCTTTTTCCAGAAATCAATGATTGGTATGTAACTAGATATGGACATGATTATGAAAAATCCAACTACTATGGCCTAACATTAGTTCTTCGTGGCTACAATTTCAAAACTGCAAGAAGAAGAATGTTTGTAGCCAAATTCCTAGTACAAATAAAAAATAAAATTACAAGAATGCTATAACCCCCAAAGATGAACAACACCAATCCTTTAGTATCAATCATAGTACCGGTTTATAAAGTAGAACGCTACATACACCGTTCAATAGACAGCTTATTACGTCAGACTTATAATAATTTAGAAATTATCCTTGTGGATGACGGAAGTCCAGATAATTGTCCTTTCATTTGCGATAAATATGCAATGCAAGATAATCGTATCCGTGTCATCCATAAATCCAATGGCGGCCTCTCTGATGCCCGTAATGCTGCACTAAATGTAATGACAGGACAATATGTCACTTTCGTAGATAGCGATGACTATATCGCAGACAACATGATCGAGAAATTCATCGAAACAGTAAAACTGTATCAATGTAATATGGTAGTTGCTGGAATGAATATAATTGATAAAAATAATCAAATTTATGATTATCGCAGAACTCTAACATCTACACTTTCTACAGGCATCGATATAACCCGAAAACTATTAAAAGATGTTTTTCCTTTTAACTTCGTTTGTGCTAAAATCTTTGAATCATCCCTTTTTGAAGAAATTCGTTTTCCTGTAGGTCGCCATTACGAAGACACTGCTACCACATACAAGCTTACGCACAAATGTGAAAGAATCTATTGTATCGCTGATTGCCTCTATTTTTATGAATTGGAACGTGAAGGTAACATTACCTCTGAACTAAATACCTCCAAAGCCATTAAGAGTTACATAGATGGATGTTTAAACAGCCGGGAACAAATCTTTTTTTGTCAAAAGCATAAAGACTTTTCCGATTTACTTCCAGTGCTAACCAAGCGTTTACAATTATGGGCTCTACTTGCAATACAATCTGCTATTAGTTTAGGATATAAAGAATATATGTTTTATTATCATCAGATAAGAATATATATCCGCTCACTCTCTTATACGCAACGAATGACGCACCTTCAAATTGCACTAACATTTCCTATAATTTATTACTCACTCTATCCACTATTGTCGAGATTGAAGAAGATGTATAAGAATTAAGAGAATAACTAATATGAAGAAAATAAAAACAGCATTTACTCTTCAAAGTAAGCAAAGATATGCACAAGATTCAAGTTGATGGACAAGCTTGGTGTCAGTGGCAACATAAGAACTTCACATTATGGAACATGTGTAGTTTATTTATAGGTTTCAAGGAGTTTCGCAACCTATTCTATTACCGCATAGGATATCTCCACCATCTGATAGAGTGGATTTTTCCCCGCATGACAAATTTATATATTACCACTCCTCGCTCCGATGTGG
>ERZ826016.3558-NODE-3558-length-10527-cov-8.248854_pt1 | contig 10527 bp, 8 predicted proteins | sample MGYA00519872_ERZ826016 | MGnify/ENA primary metagenome ERZ826016 (study PRJEB31778, sample SAMEA3449218) | human gut metagenome | biome: human gut; feature: human-associated habitat; material: faeces | place: United Kingdom | collected 2010/2012 ... | reverse complement strand
GTGGTGTTGGCAGTGGTAATGAACATGACCTGGGAGAGATCCACCGGGATCTCCAGGAAATGGTCCCGGAAGGAGCCGTTCTGCTCGCTGTCCAGTACCTCCAGCAGCGCCGCGGCCGGATCGCCCCGGTAATCACTGCCCAGCTTGTCGATCTCATCCAGCAGCATCAGCGGATTCGAGCTTTTTGCGGTGATCATCGCACTGATGATCTTGCCGGGCATCGCGCCGATGTAGGTGCGGCGGTGGCCGCGGATCTCAGCTTCATCCCGCACGCCGCCCAGACTGATGCGCACATACTTGCGGCCAAGGCTTTCGGCGATGGAGCGTGCAATACTGGTTTTGCCGACGCCCGGAGGGCCCACCAGACAGATGATCTGGGCTTTGACGTCCGGTGCCAGCTTGCGCACGGCCAGCGTTTCCAGAATGCGGTCCTTCACCTTTTTCAGGCCATAGTGGTCGCGGTCCAGAATCTGCTGCGCACGGCCGATATCAAGATCATCCACCGTGAAGGTGTTCCACGGCAGGTCAAGGCAGGTGTCCAGATAGGTGCGGATGACCGTCGCCTCCTGATTGGAGCCCTGCATCTTGGAAAGACGGTCTACCTCCTTGAGCAGCTTCTTCTCACTGTCCTCCGCAAGGTGCAGTTCCGTGATCCTGCGGCGGTACTCGTCGGCCTCAGCGTGGGTGTCGTCGCCCTCGCCCAGTTCATCGCTGATGATGTGCAGCTGTTCGTGCAGGTAATAATCGCGCTGGTTCTTGTCCATGGACTCGTTGACCTTTTCCGCGATCTCCTTTTCAATTTTCATCACCTGACACTCGCGGCGCAGCATCTCGACCAGCTTTTTCAGCCGCCCGTTCAGGGTGCCCTCATCCATGACAGCCTGCTTGTCCTCGTAGCGGAACAGCAGGTTCGCGGGCATATACTCGCTGAGAAAGGCAGGGTCGTCGCTGGAAACGATGGCAAACACCACGTCCTTGCCAAGGCGCGGGTTCATGCCGAGATACTCGTCAAACCCGGTCTTGAGGGCGCGCAGCAGCGCTTCGGTCTCCACGGCATCGTCGGCCTTGCCTGCGCGCACCGGGGCCGGGCGCACTTCCGAAAGCAGGAAATCACCGCTGGCATCCAGCTCCGTGAGCTTTGCGCGGTACTTACCCTCCACCAGAACCTTTACAAGGTCCTCGGAGACCCGCAGCACCTGCTTCACCTCGGCCACCACGCCGTAGGTGAACAGGTCGGCCTGAGCGGGGTCCGTGGTATCCATGGACTTCTGCGCCACCAGAAAAACATTGGAATTATTTGCCATTGCCCACTCCACGGCGGCAATGCTCTTTTCGCGGCCCACCTCAAAATGAAGCAGGTTGTTGGGAAAGACGACAAGCCCCCGCAGAGCGATGGCGGGCAGATGGAGGATGTTCCGCTCCACCCGGACCGTGACTTTTTCAGACATATGCAAAACCTCTTATTTTTCTTTTATATTGTAGCCCAGGCGGCCCAGAGCCGGCAGCAGCGCCCGGAGCGTGATGGACGTCAGTGCGCCCATCACGAGGCCGAGCACCAGCATCACCGGCGCATAATAGAGGGAGACCGCCGAGGATAAGATCACACTGGCACCCAGAAGCTGACCGATGTTGTGGAACAGCGCACCGCATACCGAGAGGATGTACCAGGTGGGGCGCACCGGTGCGTGGTAATACAGCAGCCACATCACCAGCAGCGAGAGCAGACCGCCGCACAGCGAGAGGAACCCCGCCGTCCAGCCGGAGACCAGAAAGACGAACAGCGCTTTCAGGAGATCCAGCACGAGCGCCTGCTTCGGCCCCATAAAGAACAATGCGTACATCACCACAATATTCGCCAGCCCCAGCTTCATGCCCGGCAAAAGGCCAGGAAGCACCAGTGTGCCCTCAACGAATGAGAGCGCCATGGCCAGCGCAAACAGCAGCCCCGAAAGGGCGATGCTGTGGGTCTTGGAATCGTTGCGGCGGTGGTTCGGCATGAAAGGGCCTCCTTCGGGTGATCATTCTTCGGTGCTGCTCTGCTCGTACTGCTCCTGTTCCTCCATGGCCTTTTCCCAGGCGGCGAACAGTTCTTCCTGATGGAAGCGCAGATCGGCAAGCTCATCGCTTTTTTCCCGCAGCAGCTGCGGGTCGTTGTAGACTTCCGGCGAGTTGATCTCGTTGTCAAGCTCGACTTCGCGGGCGCCGCAGGCTTCCATCTCGTCCTCGCAGGCCTTGATCTTAGCCCGCAGCTCGGCGCGGCGGCGGCGCTGCTCCTTGCCGTAACTGGCCTTGGCAGGCTCGGCGGCTTTGGCCGACTGTGCGGCGGCGGGCGCGCTGCGGCCCATCAGGGCATCGTAGCTGGGGTAGAGCGTCGCCTTGCCGTCCTCCAGATAGAGGATGGGGCATCCGAGGCTGTTCATCAGGTGCCGGTCGTGGGTGACCATGAGCAGCGTCCCGGTGTAGGCCATCAGCGCCTCGGTCAGGTTCTCGCGGGTGTAGATATCCAGATGGTTCGTCGGCTCGTCCAGGAAGAGCAGGTTCGGGCGTTCCAGCACGATCTCGGCAAAGCGCAGGCGGGCCAGCTCGCCGCCGGACAGCGCCTCGCAGGGTTTGAAGACCGTCTCGCCCCGGAAGCCCAGCTTGGCCAGATGGCTGCGGACTTCCAGCTCCGTCATCCGGGGGTATTTGTTCCAGATGACGTCGATGACCCTGCCCTGCCCCAGGCGGTTTTGCTGCTGGGCAAAGATGCTGGGCCGGGCACCGGTGCCCAGCCGGACCATGCCGCCGGAGGGGCGGCGCTTGCCGTCCAGCACCTGCATCAGGGTCGATTTGCCGGCGCCGTTGGGGCCTGCGATGACGAGCCGCTGCCCGCGGCAGACTGTGTAGGTGAACGGCTCCAGCAGGGTGCGCTCCCCGATTCGGATGGTCAGATTCTTCATCAGCACCAGCTCGTTCCACGGCTCCACGTCGTATTCGAAGCGGAATTTGAGCTGGTTCGTCTCATCTCTGGGGGCCTCGGTGATCTCCAGCTTTTCCAGCTGTTTGCGGCGGCTCTGGGCCATTTTGGTCGTGGAAGCGCGGACCAGGTTGCGGTCCACGTAGTCCTGCAATTTTTCGGCCAGTGCCACATCGGCGTCGTGCTGCTTCTGGCGCAGGGCATCGGCGGCTTCCTTCTGGGGCAGATAGGCCGAGAAATTGCCCTTGTAGGTCGTCATGGTCTGGAACGAAACTTCCCAGATCTTCGTACAGACGTTATCGAGGAAGTAGCGGTCATGGCTGACGACGAGGACCGCGCCGGAATAGCCCTTGAGGTAGGTTTCCAGCCATTCCATCGTCGCAAAATCGAGGTGGTTGGTGGGCTCGTCCAGAATGAGGACGTCCGGCTTTTGCAGCAGCAGCTTTGCCAGCCGCAGGCGGGTCAGCTCGCCGCCGGACAGGACTGCGACGTTCTTGGTCCAGGTATCCTGTGCGAAGCCCATGCCGGACAACACCTTTTTGATGTTGACGTCCATATTGTATCCATCGGCTGCGTCGATGATGTTCTGCAGCGCATCGTGCTGCTCCAGCAGAGAGGCATCCTCCGGCGAAGCCGCCATCCGGCGCTCCAGGATCTGCATCTGTGCCATGGCATCCAGCACATGGGCGAAGCAGGAGCGCATCTCGCCGTAGATATCCAGCGTGGGGTCCAGCTTCGCGTTCTGTTCCAGATACCCAAGTGTGACGCCATGGGTCACACTGAACTCGCCCTCATAGTCGGTATATTCCCCGGTCAGGATCTTCAGAAGGGTGGTCTTGCCTGCACCGTTCTGGCCCACGATGCCGATGCGGTCCTCTCGCTCGACGCTGGCCGTGACATCATGCAGGACGATCTTCTCGCCGAAGGTCTTGCCCAGTTTTTCCAAATGTATCAGCATTGTTGTTCATCCAATCTTTTTGTTCCCACTTGCCGCACAGCGCAGGAGCTCAGAGCTGATGGCGGCGGTTCTTCAGCCCGACATTGGCCAGCTCTTCCGGCTCCATGACCAGCTGATACAGCTCTTCGAGGTTCGAGATCTCGTAGGTCGGGCAGACCTTGCCCGGATTTTCGGCGTGGTTCGGGTTGTACCAGCAGGTATCCAGCCCGGCGTTGATGCCGCCCTGGATGTCGCTGGTGAGGCTGTCGCCCACCATCAGGACACGCTCGCGGTTCTCTACCCCCAGCGAACGGAGCGCCGTGTCAAAGAACTTGCGGTTCGGCTTTTCGCTGTCGAGTTTCTCGGAGACGAAGACCTCCTCGACGAACTCCTTCAGGCCGGACTCGGCCACACGGCGGGACTGCACCCGGTCGAAGCCGTTTGTCACAACGGCCAGTGTTGCCACCTCGGCCAGCTCCTTCATCACGTCCAGCACATTGGGCGCGGCGAGGTCCGGGTGGGTGGAGAGCTGGTCGAGATAATATTGATTCATCTCGGCACCGCTGCCTGCGGCATTCACAGCCTTCAGGAAGCGGGTGAAGCGCTCCGCCATCAGCTTGTCGCGGCGGATCTGGCCTTTTTCCAGCTGACGCCACAGCTCCCCATTGATGGTGCGGTAGATCTGCACCGTCTCGGCATCCGGCTCGATGCCGTAGTTGCGGAGCGTATCGGCCAGCGCCTTGCTTTCGGCTGCATCAAAATCCAGCAGCGTATTGTCTGCATCGAACAGGATGCAATAGTATTTTGCCATGGTTCAGTTTCCCCTCTCTTGTTGCATGTTCCGGGGAGCTTGTCCTCCCCGGCCGGAGCCGGTCTCTTCCGGATCGCCGGATTTGCCGGATCGTAAGAACAGCGAGAAGCCAGCCCCGCCCCGGCAGAGCTGGCTTCGCCTTATTCTTCGACTACTTCATACGTTTCATCGTCGGTTTGTTCCGGGGTGTTATCCTCGCAGCGGGAAGCGGCGGAACAGGGTGTTTCCGGGCATTTGGGCATCTCGGATTCCAAAACGCCATTGTCCACATTCTCCCAGTCCATCTCGTACCAGTCCACACTGCCGTCGGTCACATCTTCCTCACCGGGAAGCCCCGGAACACGGATCTTCTCATAGAACATCCACTCACGCTCCCTTCGGAACAGCCTATGCAGCGGAGTGGAAAAGTGTCAGCGGCTTGCCGCAGCCTCGGTGTTTTCCGCGCTCGTCTCGCTGGAAGCGGGCAGATCGTTCTCAGCCTTGCTTTCCGAGGCTTCGGTCTTCGATTCACTCTTGCTCTCAGAAGTCCCCGGCTTCGATTCCGCCTTCGACTCGCTGTGAGAAGAAGCGCTTTCCTCTTTGGATTCACTCTTTGATTCGCTCTTTGACTCACTCTGAGAAGCGCTGGCCGATTCGGCCTTGGACTCAGCTTTCGACTCGCTCGTGGACGCCGATGCACTGGAAGCAGAGCTGGAGGAGTGCTCCGAGCTGCTGCCGGAGGTGCTGTGGGACGAGCTGGAACTGCCGGAAGAAGCGGCTTCTTCTTTGGACGAAGCGGAGGAACCGGATGTACTGCCGGAGGAAGCTCCGGACGAAGACGAGCTGCTGCTTGACGTGCTCGAACTGGACGATTCGCTGTTGACAGTCAAGGTCAGCGTATTGCTCTTCACAGTGCAGTCGTTGTAGGTGACGACGGCGTAGATCTTATAGCTGCCGACGGCCACGGAGGAGACCGGAACGGTCACGGTCGTATGGCCTGCAGCGGCCTTGACCTCTTCCCCGTTGGCGTACCAGCGGAGATTGTCGCTGCTGGCATACTTGCCGCCGAGCTTTGCCTTGAAGATATAGGAGCTGCCGAACAGGCCCTTGCCCTCGTTGGAGATCTCGACGGACACTGCGGCAAACACGGCCGTGACGTCAATGTTCTGCTGGAACTTGTCGTCGGTGCGGGTGCGGGTGGTGACACCGTCGCTCCACTTGACGAAGACATAGCCCTCGGCGGGAACTGCCGTCACGCTGATGGTCTGGGACGCATCGGTCACGGTGTAGCTCAGGGAGGTCTTGTCGGACTCACCGCCGGAGGTCAGCGTACCGCCGCCCTTCTTTTCGACCCGATAGTGCGCTTCATAGTGAACAGGCTCAGCGGTGGAACTGCTGGCGCTCTCGCTGGCAGACTCCGAGCTGGGAGCCTGGACCGCAGAACTGGGGTTGGAAACATACTCCAGTGTGCGGGTCGGGATGTTGGCGGTATCCGGGCGGCGGTCATCGGTGGTGTAGGCGTGGGTGCGCAGATAGCTCAGCGCTGCCTTGAGGCCCGCACTCTTCAGGTGGATGTCGCCGTTTGTGTAGTAGTCCGGCTTGCCGTAGCCATCCTCCCCCTTGAGGATCTCGGCGGTGTTCAGAAACTTGAGGCCCAACTGCTCGCACAGATTGAGCAGTGCCATGTTCATATCGTCGATCTTGGCCTGATCCATGTGAGGGTAGGTCGAGTGATCCGCCGGGATGGGCGGGATGGTGTTGACGATGATATCGGTATAGGGATAGCTGGCCTGGATGGCCTGGACCAGAGCGGTATAATTCGCGATAAAGTCGGCCACTTCCATGCCGTTGTCGTTGGTGCCGAGGGTGATGACCACGCGGCGGGGCTTCATCATGGCGACGGCCTGGGCAATGGGATAGGCATTGCTGTCCTTCTTAAAAGTGACGATGCCCTCATTCAGGGCCACCTGTGTGCCGATGCCCTCCTTGGCGCAGAACTGCTGCAGGGAGATCAGGCCGTTGTTGTACAGGCGCACCGTGTTGGAGTCGCCGATGAAGAGGGTCTCGTCCTGGTAGGACTGCCCCGCATCGGCCGTTTCTGCCAGCAGAGAAGCCGATGAATTGTCGATCTGATAGTGCTCTGCCAGATCTTCGCCGTCCGCGGGCGTTTCCGAAGAGACGGAGTCTGCATCGGGTACATTCGGGGCGTCCACCTTGCCCCGCCTGAGCAGGGTCAGGGTGATGCCGATGGTCAGCAGCGCCGCCAGCGCACACACAACGCAGACCAGAACAGCCTGCCGCTGCAAAGGAGTCATAGATTGCTTGTCCGATTGTGTCCTACGATTCATAATGATTCACCATTTTTATTCTCAATCAGCAGTCCGGTCAGGCGTTCACAAGGGCGTCCGCGAGGGCGGCGCAGCTCTCGGCCAGAAAGACCGGGTGGAACGGTTCCAGCTCATCCCGGCTGCCATAGCCGTACAGCGCACCGGCAGCGTCCAGACCGCAGTCTGCCGCACCGCGCATATCGTCGTTGCGGTCCCCGACCATCAGGACCCGTTTGCCCTTGACGCAGGGCTGCTCCAGCACGTAGCGGACGACCTCGGTCTTGGTATCGCGGCTCTCGTCCATGGAGGCACCGCCGATGAAATCGAAGTATGGGGCAAGGCCCTGCTCCTTGAGAATGGGCGTCACCACCTGAGTGGGCTTGGAGGTCGCCGTGCAGAGCACAAAGCCCGCTTCCTTCAGGCGGTGGAGCATCTCTGCCGCACCGGGGAACACGCGGCACTCGTGGCTGCCCTTGACGGCATAGCTGGCACGGTAAAGCCCGGCGGCTTCCTCGACCTTGGCCGGGTCGGTGAAGTACTCTGCGAACGTCTTGCGCAGCGGCGGGCCAAGATAGCGGCGCAGGTCCACACCGGTGATATCTACGTTCATCTTGCGGAAGACCTCTTCCAGTGTATTCAGGATGCCGGGTGCGGAATCAATGAGCGTTCCGTCCACGTCGAATAAGATCACGTCATAGTGCTGCAAGGTTCATTTCCTCTCTTTCACACATATACAGTGTATAGTATAGCACAGTTTTCTGTATTCAGCAATTCCGCACAAAACGTTTTTTCATCTTTTGGCTAGATTGTTCATAGAATAGCCACAAACACAAAAAGCCTGCCCGGCAAAGTGCGGGCAGGCAGGGGCAACCGCCGGTTATTGCGCGGTGGTGGTGTTTCCCGTCGAGGGGTAATAGAGATTGTTGGAGATAAATTCCAGCTTATCTTTGAGTGCCAGTTCCAGATTGGCTACGGCATGGACCATGTTGGTGGCCGAGTCGTTGATCTCCAGCAGCTTGCACAGGTCCACTTCCTTCAAGGCCATCGCGGTCTTCATCTTCTGGCTCTCCGCGCAGAGGATGTGGCTGAGGGCAGATTCCTGCAGCGCAATGCTCTCCAGCAGGTCGATGACGGCCTGGTCGAGGGTGACGCGGGGCAGTGCGGGGCATTCCAGCGTAGGCGTGCAGTTGGTTTCCGTGATCATAAGTCGGGTCATCCTTTCTTATATAAGGTATGCCCCATTGTATGTCCGGGCCGCTGCCTGTGTCACTCGGCGGAATCGGCTGCTTCCTTCGCAGAGACTTTTTCGATGACGTCGCGGTAGCCGCCGGAGCCGTACTGGATGCAGCGGTTGATCCGGCTGATGGTGGCCGTGCTGATCTCCACAGCTTTGACGATCTGGTCATAGGTGCTGCCACCCAAAAGCAGCTTGGCCGCTTCCAGGCGCTGCGCCATATCGGAGATCTCCTTTACGGTGCACAGGTCCTCAAAGAAATTGTAGCACTCTTCCCGTGTTTCAAGGCTCAGGATCGCATCGAACAGTGCGTCCGTGGTCGGGTTCTTTCTGGGGTTTTTCTCAGCCATAGCGGCCTCCTTTGCGGCAAGCGCCGGGTATTTGGAAAATTTTATGATTTTATATTATCACTTTAGCACACGAAAGCGTGAAAGTCAAGTCTTTTCGCAACGTGAGTGATTTTCACATTTTAACGTGCATAGTTTTCTTCTCTTCACACATGAACAAAAATCACCTAAAAATTTTTACCAGCATTTTTCCCGAATTGGCACATCCTCCTAACTTGCCCAAAATATATTGACAAATTATGAAATCGGGACTAAAGTATACACAATCATTCGGCAAATGCAGTGAACAGGACACGACCTTTTCCCACACCTGCTCCCAGAGAGCTGTCGGTTTTGGTGTAAGACGGCAGCAAAGAGAGAAAGGTTATCCCCTGCGAGCAGCCGGTGCGAACCGAACAGTAGCACCTGGCCGATCCGCCCCCGTTACAGGGCGTCCCGCTCCGGTGAGGTTTTCCCGAAGCGGGCAGAAAGTGGCTGCCCTCAAAAGCAGCAAGCGAAGTGGTACCGCGGAGAATTGCAGCCGGGAGACCGGTTGACAGGCCTTCGTCTTCGGGTGGATGCGGTCTGCATCCAGAACGAAGATGGGGGCTTTTTTCATCCCCTGCCGCCCGGCCGCTTGTGGTTTTTGAGTGCAGCCGCCAGATGGACCCTGGCCGCTTTGCCGTTTGGAAAGAAAGGAAAGAGGTAAAAGAAATGAACACGCTGGTCATCGTTTTGATCGCAGCCGTGTGTCTGTTAGGAGCTTACACCTTCTACGGACGCTGGCTGGCAAACAAGTGGGGCATCGACCCCAAGGCTAAGACCCCCGCAGTCGTCCACGAGGACGGCCGCGACTACGTCCCCACCAACGGCTGGACCGTTTTTGCCCATCAGTTCAGCTCCATCGCAGGTGCCGGCCCTGTTACCGGTGCCATCCAGGCTGCTGCATTCGGCTGGCTGCCCGTTCTGCTGTGGGTCCTGATCGGCGGCATCTTCTTTGGTGCTGTGACCGACTTCGGCGCGCTGTATGCTTCCGTCAAGAACGACGGCAAGTCCATGGGTATGCTGATCGAGAAGTACATCGGTAAGACCGGCCGCAAGCTGTTCCTGCTGTTCTGCTGGCTGTTCTGCGGCATCGTCATCGCAGCGTTTGCTGACATGGTCGCCGGCACCTTCAATGCCTTTGGCACCGACGGTGCTCTGGTCGAGGCCGCACAGACCAACGGTGCTGCCGGCATGGTCTCCATCATGTTCATGGTGTTCGCTGTCGTCTTCGGCCTGATCCAGAAGAAGTTCAACTTCTCCGGCTGGAAGGAGAGCGTCATCAGCATCGTCTTCATCGTTCTGTCTTTCGTGATCGGTGCAAACTTCCCCATCATCCTGGGCAAGGCTGCATGGAGCTACATCACCTTCATCTACATCTTCTTTGCAGCCGTCCTGCCCATGTGGCTGCTGAAGCAGCCCCGTGACCACATGACTACCTTCATGTTCGTGGCCATGATCGCAGGTGCTGTGGTCGGCCTGCTGGTCGCACACCCCACCATGAACCTGCCGGTTTTCACCGGTTTCACCAATGAGAAGCTGGGCACCATGTTCCCCATCCTGTTCGTTACCGTGGCCTGCGGTGCCGTTTCCGGTTTCCACAGCCTGGTCTCTTCCGGCACTTCTTCCAAGACCGTGGAGAACGAAAAGGATATGCTGAAAGTCGGCTATGGTGCCATGATCCTCGAAAGCCTGCTGGCTGTTCTGGCCCTGTGCGTTGCAGGCGCTGCCGCCGCTGCGGACGGCACCCCCGCCGCAGGCACCCCGTTCCAGATCTTCAGCCGCGGCGTTGCCGGTTTCTTTGAGATGTTCGGCATCCCCGCCTACGCTGCTACCGTCTTCATGACCATGTGCGTTTCTGCTCTGGCTCTGACCAGCCTGGATGCCGTTGCACGTATCGGCCGCATGAGCTTCC
>ERZ826016.3557-NODE-3557-length-10529-cov-3.546305_pt1 | contig 10529 bp, 11 predicted proteins | sample MGYA00519872_ERZ826016 | MGnify/ENA primary metagenome ERZ826016 (study PRJEB31778, sample SAMEA3449218) | human gut metagenome | biome: human gut; feature: human-associated habitat; material: faeces | place: United Kingdom | collected 2010/2012 ... | reverse complement strand
AATTTCACCACGCTCAAATTTTGCGCTGTACATGCCAAGCTGCTCCAGTGTCAGCATCTCCGGTCCCGCATTCATCGTTCCGCCCGGCACAACAACCGCCGGAATATCGACACGCGCAAGGCCGATCAGATTGCCCGGCATACCCTTGTCGCAGCTCGACAGATAGACGCCGCCGTCAAACGGTGTCGCATTCGCGTGGATCTCGATCATATTGGCGATCATCTCGCGGCTCGCAAGACTGTAGTTGATGCCGTCCGTTCCCTGGCTCTCGCCATCACATATATCTGTGCAGAAATAGCGTGCACCAAAGCCGCCCTCTTCTTCGATTCCTTTTCTCACTTCCTCCACCAGAATATTTAAATGACCGCTTCCCGGATGGCTGTCTCCATATGTGCTCTCAATCATGACCTGTACCTTGTCCAGATCTTCCTTCTTCCAACCAGTTCCAATACGCAGGGGATCCAGCTCCGGTGCCAGCTTTCTCATTTTCTGACTTGTTAATTCCATGTTTTTCCTCCATATTTTTGATTACTCAGTCATTGAATGGCCGAAGATTCCAACACCTGTTTTCTAAAATTGATCAGGCAACAATTGAAATTATCATACTTACAATCAATGCTAATGCCAATCAGCATCTCTTCCATTTTCTTTCTCCTTTCAATTCATCAGATGCTTTTTCTTAGTAGAAATACATCTGACCTTCCATCGTCGTTTTATGCTTTTCTGCCCTTTTTATTGCATTTTTATTCTTAATTCATCTGATGTTTTTATATTACACGTTTTTATTTCAAAAAACAATACCGTAATATTGCTTAATTTATCAAATATTTTTTGTGTATTTTTTCTTTTTAATAACTCATGTTGACTTTTCTTTCCAAAAAAGATATGATGCTAATAACATTTTGCTTACGAAAAGGAGCTTAAATCATATGATGAATTTAAAAGAAGAAAAAAATCTTCCCTCCAAAATTTCAGAAGATATTATTGCGCTGATTCTTGAAGAAAAATTGCAGCCCGGTGACCGTCTTCCTAATGAATCTATTCTCTGTGACCGATTGAATGCCGGACGAAGTTCCATACGAGAAGCTATGAAACTTCTAGCCTCCCGCAATATTGTTACCATTCGTCAGGGATCTGGAACATATGTTGCCTCCACACCAGGAATGGTTGAGGATCCACTTGGTTTTACCTTTATTGTTGATAAAAAAAAGCTCGTTCAAGACTTATTAGAGGTACGTATTCTTCTTGAACCATCTATCGCGTCCATGGCTGCTGTCCATGCAGATGATGAGGACATAAAAAAAATCACCGCATTATGCGATGAAGTCGAAAACCTGCTCAATGAAAAAAAGGATCACACACAAAAGGATATCGAATTTCATAATGCCATAGCTATGAGCAGCAAAAACGTTGTAATTCCACGCTTGATTCCAGTAATCAACAGCTCCATTCCACTGTTTGTTGAATCAACCGGAAACCGTCTCCATGCAGAAACAATTGAAACTCACCGTGAAGTTGCAGATGCCATTGCGTGCCATGATCCGATTCGCGCCCAGGACGCTATGTATCTTCATTTAATTTACAATCGCAAGCTGATTCATAACCTTTTTAAAGTTTAAAGGCTCAGAAATAAAAAACGACAAACTGCACATTATGCCATGCAATTGTCGTTTTTATTTTAAAATTTTGGTTTCCACTTTCCTCGCGCAAAGTATACAGCAAAGAGTACAAATAATAAAACATTATGTGCTATCATACATGCCCATGCAGCAATAAGTCCCATGCCAAGAAGCTGCGTACATATGAAGGTTCCTATAATACGAACACCCCACATGCCAATTACACTAAAGATAAATGGTGCAACTGTTTTTCCAACTCCCTGCATCATACCTTCAAGTACGATCGGGATACCATAGAAAGGTTCTGATATTGCGACCATGCGAAGTACTGTAGAACCTAGTCTAATTACCTCTGCGTCACGTGAGAACAATGTCATAAGCTGTGGTGCAAATGCAAACAGGAGGGCACCGCACACAGTCATCAGTCCAGTTTCAAGCGGAATAATGGCGCGCTCTAAATCGCGAAGCTTTTTCCCATCTTTTGCACCAAGCGCATTACCAGCTAGTGTAGCCGCTGCCGTCTGCATACCCCATCCTGGAATATAAAATCCAGACTCTACTGTATTTGCGATTGTGTGTGCTGCCGCAGATGTCTCGCCAAGAGAATTGATCATGGAAGCAAATACAACGTAGCCAAGCGATGTTGCAAAACGCTGGCACATATTTGGAAATGCTACTCTTGCCTTTGCAGATATACCCAAGCTGATAACAGAAAATAATCATCTTCGCACGCAGAGATTCCATTGCTTTAGCAAGGGAGGGAATGGTATTTTTTGCTGCATCCATCAGTTTCTTGACAGATGCCTTCAGTTCACGCAGGAGCTTATTATCTGCTCTGATCTGACGGTTCAGCTCGCAGCGGTCAGAAACAATTCCCATGGATTCCAGTTTTCTTGCATGGTAGCCTTCGTGTACAGTCGGCTGTTCGGTCAGTCCTCTGGCGGCATGGCTGCGGCAGTCTACACGATCAACAATACCATGACGTTCCTGTTCTTCATTGATAATCATTTCCCAACTCTTACGCCACGCAAATATCTGTTCTTCGCTGTTCCAAAGCTCTGTAAGAGGATTTTGTCTCCCATAGCGGGTACTTTTAGGTGTCTTTGATGTTCTGATACATCCCTCAATTTTCTCTGCTTCAGATGGGGTTAAATACCCCTTTTTCTCCCCGAACTGATACATATATTGTTTCTCCCATCCCTGTGTCTTGGCAACTTTGAACTCGTCAGCGGTAAAGCCACATTCTTCTTCGCCACGCTTACAGAGATATTCTTTCTGGGTCTTTGCCTGCCATTTGCCATACTCATCCAAGGGGCGCATCGTGAAAAGAATATGGCTGTGTGGATTATGCCCCGGAGGGTATGGGTCATGAATGTTCACATCTGCACACATACCAAGATCCGTTCCCTGTTCTCGGATAAAACGCTCCAACATATTTTTCCAATCGTCTAAAGACAACTCAGCTGGCAAAGCTACTACAAGCTCTCTTGCCAGTCGGCTGTCCTTTGTTTTTTCTACGGACTCGACCGCTTCCCATAGCACCTGTCTGTCTTTCCAATTCTCCGGTGCATACTGCGGCAGAAAGACTTCGCTATACAGACAACCTTGCTTTCGGGTGTAATCGTGGGTCAGTCCATCGTAGTCGTTGTAGAGTCGAGAGCAGGATGCGTAAGCAGCAGCCGCTATGACGGAACGGCCTGCACCACGACTCACAACTTTAGCTTCCAAATGGAAATAGTTCACTATTTTCCTCCTTCCTGTGCCGCAGCACATTTTTGTTTCTTTTTGTGAAAAAGAAAATAGGTGCTGTCAGATGCTGCACCTATCTCTGCGATAAAGCTGCCGGTGGCAGGTTTTCGCAGGCAGTTAACACAAGGTAGGGTACAAATTGTCCCACTACTTACAAACACTGTAGCGATTGTACTTGTGGAAACTGCGTGGACAATGACAGCAATTTGAAAAAAGTGTGTCATTGTACATAAGGCTCCAGAGGAGCCGCAAAGCCTCGCAGAGTGCACGACCCTGAAGGGGATACCACCGCCCATTTTATGGGTGGTGAGTAAGTGCGCCCTTCGGGATAGCAGCAAAGCTGCCAGTCTTATGCGTTCAATCGTTTTTTCAGTTCCATCTTCACATCATCAAGCTCCATGGTCTGAACCTCTGGGAATACGCTCTCCAATACGGCTCCAATCTGGATCAATCGTCTGGTTCTTGCTTTTCGTTCTTTCTGACAGTTTCGGGCTTCAATCGCTTCCATTCTGTGCTGTGTCTGCAATAATTTCTTTTCGTCTTCGGTCATAGGTCTGTTATTTGCCATAAAATCTCCTTTCTGGTATCAGTTCGGTACTGTTATCCAGTGTAGATGGTGCAGATACAATTTGCTTTGCAATCTCAAGGTTATCTGTGTACTGATGGGCGAATTGTTCAGCACCATCGACTGTAAAATTAAGTACCGGAATTTAGTATTTTTCGTACTTCCTGCATATTTGCGGCTGCGTTCAGCTCTCGAATATTCTGATTGTTGATTTTCAAAGGAACACAACGCTCCAATACTCGGTCATAAATTCTGGCTCTTGCCAGATCTTTCGAATGCTTCAGTTCATCCAAAGTCAAATTCGTGGTTACAATCAAAGGTTTCTTGCTTCGATAACGGCTGTCAATCACATTGAACACCTGCTCCAAAGCAAATTCTGAGCTACGCTCAATGCCCAAATCATCAATAATCAGCAGACTGTATTTGTTGAAGCTGTCAATGAACTGGTTTCTATCATCGGAATACATTCCGGTCAGCGTATTCAGGATTCTGGAGAAATTGGTCATCAGAACCGGAATACCTTTATCTAACAGAGCATTTGCGATGCACCCTGCGAAAAAAGATTTATCAGTTCCAACATCTCCCCAGAGAAGCAGGCCCAAGGACTTCGCTTTCATTTCCTCCCAATGTGTCACATAATCATGTGCTTTCTGTATTTCCGGATTGTAGCCTTTATCATTAGCGAAGTTGTAATCATGCAGAGATTTGTCCTGCAAGCCGTTTGCCCTAAGTCGGGACACCTGTATGAGAAATTCCTGATGTTTACGTTCTGCTTCTTCTTTGTCATATTCTTCCTGCTGACAACGGCAACGAACCGTAGGGAGGAATACTCGCTCCTTCAGTTCAATTCGGTGCTGTCTGGGGGTGTGGCATTTGGAGCAATAGATCAGTCCGTCAGCTTCATTCAGATATTCATCCTTTGCCAGCTCTCTTGGCTGAAATAAATCGCCCACGGTATTTGCTATTGGTTTCATAGGCTTTCGTCCTCCTTACATTCATAGGTTCGTATGACAGGAGCAGGATGGTCTTGTAACGCCCAGCTTCGTATGGTAGCTGCATGGTTGGCATATTGCTTTCCGCTGGATGCCATATATCTGGACAGCTTTTCAATGTATTCCTGATAGTGGGGTACTTCGCTTTGTAAAGCTGACAGTTCCTCCGTGGTCAGGAAAACATTTCGATAGGAACCATAGGCGGTACGATTATCCTTACTCTCTGAATTTATTCTTTTTATATTGTTCTTCTCTTTATTACTACTGGACAGTTTTCTGTCTGTCACAGAGACAGTTTGCTTTCCATCAGTAGGACAGTTTTCTGTCTGTCTTACAGAAAGATTTCTGTCCATCTGCGTCAGATACTCCGGTGGATATTTAACATAGATTCGGTTTGGGAAACCTGCGCCCTGACGTTTTCGTACAATCAGATTTTCTTTTTCCAGAGCCATCAGCGCAGTTTTAATGGACATTTCGCTTTTGTGCATGGCTTCTGCCAGATTCTTGATAGGAAAGAAAATGAACACATGACCTTTTTCATCCGTCCACCCATCATTTTTCTGTGACAGCCTTGCTCGGTCGAGCAAAATCGTATAAAGAATTTTGGCAGTTTCATTCAGTCCATCTTTGTCCAATAAAAATCTTGGAAATGCCATATACGGCGGTATCGAACTATCCTGTGTCAGAAATCGTGTCATGTGTTCACCTCCCTTCTGTAGGATCAGCTTGGAGAAAATTTATTCTCCAAGAAAATCCCAATCCAGCTCTGCATCCGGTTCCTGCTGAACAACTGAAGTTGTGTTATGAGATGCTTGTGACAGCCCAGCCATACAGCCTGCCAGAAATACCGGAAGTGTTCTCTCCATAGCACTTTCTACAGAGGAAATAATCTGATTTACAAATCGCTCTTCTCGTTCTCTGGTTTCAAAGTAAGGATCATCCTGACTGCGATAATAGCGGTCAAAATATTCCACCAGAGCTACGGCAATCACATTGCTGTAGGATTTGAATTGTTGCTTGTCCATAGTCTGAAGATACTGCCATGCTCGTTTCTGGGTGTCCTTTTCCAAATTGAAACGTAGATTTGTGCTGCGGATATTCTCGATCATGGGTTACTCCTTCCTGCGAAGGCTGGCAAAGGCGAGATATTCATAACCTTTGGCTGTTGCACAAATATCATCCAGAATGGTCACTCGGCTTTCATCATACTGCCCGAAGTGCTTAATCAGACAGCCGCCACCACCAACGATATACAGTCGCATCAGATCCGGATTGTATTCATAGCGGCGAAGTGTAGCGAAAATATCAGCCACATAACGTTTAGCTACGGAAGTAATACAGTCCAGATACGGCTTGCTGATGTCAGCAGTTCCGAAACGAAGCACCTGCTCAACGGTAGATTCTTCGATTTTCACGCCGAAGCTGTCCAGTACCGCATTCTTAGCGGCAATCATACATTGATTGACACCGAACTTTTCTGTCCAACAACGGCTCTCTATAGCCTTTTTGTTATTGATATACAAAATGTTCAGGGTACCGTTTCCGATGTCTGCCAGAAGATTGGTTCCTTTGAAATCTCCCAAACGGCTGACAATAGCAGGGTATCCCTGCGGGAACAGACTGCATCCAACAAAACAGATATGGTAGTCTTTGCCGTTGAAGCGGAAATCCACATCCTTATTACGGAGCAGATAGTTTCGGAAATCTTCTCTCTGTTTGCGAATCCAGGTCAGCGGAAGACCGGCAGCCAGATGAACATCTGCTTCACGGATACCATACACATTCAGTTCTCTGGCAACTGCCATCAGAGTCAGAATGTAGTAGTCCTCATCCATAGCCTTGTCTGCGATAAATTCCTTGTGACCTTCCCCGATGCGATAATAGATACCGGCATACTCTAGAATGTTTCCGGAGAAAATTGGCTCTGTTTCATAGGCGGTCACTCCGGTAGGGGTAACTGTATTGGCAGTCTTGATGTTGCCGTATCCATGATCCACGGCAATGATTTTGATGGTGTTCAGTTCTCTCATTTGCTCTGTACCTCCTTGTGTTTGTTTGTGTTCATAAAAAATGCCACCTTTCAGTAGTTTTGCATGGAATTGGCACCGGATTTAAGAATTTGGTGCTGTTTACCTTGCAAGTTCATTCTACTGAAAGAGGGCAGAAAACACATTGAGCGTGGATTGAGCGGAAATTGAGCAATGAACAAATATTATTTATTGAAACACAAAAATAGCCCTGCTACTACACAGAGCTATCCTTGCTTATTTAATGTTCTCCTATTTACTTAGTAATTTCTTTCCTAAATATACCCCTGACTGTGTATAAGTTTCAAGCAGTTCCTGTTTCTTCGCTTCAATGACATCCGGCTCTGATTCAAACAGCACTTCATAAATAGCCATCGCTTTCTTGAAATGTGTAGTCGCCTGCTGAATGTCACCGATGGTTAGACAGATACCGTCCATAGCTTCCTGCACACTGGCATAGTCCATTGTTTTATCGGAATTGTATTCCTGAATGACACGACAGAGCTTTTTCAGGGCAGACAGCTCATTCAAAACCAACTTCATCCCCTGCAAATCGTGATACTTGTCCATATATGGGAAGGTATCTTCCAGAAAACGCAGGTAATACGGCATATCATCATTTTCAATGCGTTCGATCACAGACTCGACCATCTGGAACAGCTGCCTGTAATAGGAGATGTCATAGCCATGCAGCAGGCATATCTCATGGATGCTGTCCAGCAGAGTACGGCATTTCTGCACGGACGGGCGGGTTTCGTCCATCGCCACTTCCTGTACCATAGGATGCAGTGTAACCGTTCGTCCATCCACTGTCTGCACGAAACCCTTTTCTATCAGGCCATTGATGATATTCATATCACACAGCTTCAGCCAGTTTGCAAGCAGCCTGCCCGGAATACCGGTAAGCGGAACCAAAGAAAGATTTCGCATAACATCCGTTTCCGCATTGGACAGCTGATACAAGGAAAACAGCGTATGAATATGGTCATAATAGGTTTCCTTGCGGCTCCTGCCGTCCTTGGTGATGTCAATCGTATCGGTGACATCCAGGGCGGCTTTTTCCGTTTTCAGCTTGTTTAGCAGGGGTAGCGGCTTCAGAATTCCCGTTTCCAACAAGCGGGCAGATAATTCTACAGCCAGAGTGTGACGGTGAACGGCCTGGATGATCTGTTTCAGAACCGGGCGCTGTTTTTCCGCATCGGAGTAGAAACAGCCCATCAGTGAAATCAATGTTTCTGTATCAGCAATCTCTTCCAGATTCACGGAAGCGTAGGTATCAAATTTGCTTCGGGTAGTAAACAGAATACGGCAATGATATTTCAGGATTACATCCAGAATACTGTCCTTTGCTGTTACAGTATTGAAGTTATCAATAATCAGCAGACTGTCTGCTCTCAGTTTGCGAAGATGGCGATGGTGTCTGCTGAATCTTGCATCGGCAGTTTCGTTTTCGTCCACATCATCAGCAAAGTCCATATTTACAATATCATTCTTCAAATCACCGGAGTAGGTGATGTACAAAATGTTGGTGTATTCTTTGTCATATTTCTTCGCATAGGCTTTTGTCAGTTCGCTTTTACCAATACCGGCAATTCCGCAAAGAAAAACATGACGGTTTTCCTCAAGCATGGTATATAATTCTTCCAGTTCTTTATCTCTTCCGATAAAATGACGGCATGGTTTCGGAACCTCACTGTCCATAATATAATCCAGCACAATGGGTGACAGGGCACCTCCGGCAATTAATTTTTGATTTTTAGTATCACGTTTGATAAATTGTCGCTCCATGCCAAAAGAAATCAGCTTTGCAAGAAAAAGCAGACGTGAGCTGGCTGGTTTGTACAGAGAAGCCAGATTTTTCTTTTTGGCATCGGAGATGGTGTCATCTTGTATAAATAATGTGTATATATCTTGCATAGCCATATTGCAGTCAGACATCAATGGAAGCAGATTCTGGTGAATAGTTTCTGCCAACTTTTTCTGATTATTGGGTTTGGAATAGTAGGCAGATATTTTTGGACTGATCTTTGCCTGACCGGTCAGCCAGCGACAAACCAAACCATTATCCATAGAAAAATCTTCATTTGCAGGATCATTCATAAAATCTTCAAACAATTCGTATAGAAAATCAGGCTGGCTCATCTGATTGCTCTCACTGATATGATTTTTTAAGTATGTGCTGATAGATGAAAAATCGCATCGATCCAAAGGCAATTCCCCTTTCGTATTTCGTAAATTTTTGATGGTTGTACTGAATTTTCTTAATTATAGCACGAACATAAGTTCTAAACAATAGAACTTTGGCACAGAATATAAACAAAAGCAACTAAAAAATACTCAATCTGCTATCAATTTCAATTCAATGTGGTTTATACAATAAGAATTTAGAATATAGTCAGGCTTTCGAAAGCTGAATTCAATTCATACAGAACTTTTGTACAATCCTGCCGGCATAGGATGTAAAGAAGCCTGTATGCTGAAGGAGGCATATAGCATGAATACACGGTTTAGTTCTGGGAATATAGAAAATCTGGAAGCGGGAAAAGAAATCCAGAAAGAAGCTGTAAGCTACGAACATGCAGGATATCAGGTTCGAGTACACTTTAATGGCGATAAAACGTTATCACAATGTATTCAGAATCTGGCAGAACGAGAAATTGCAGGTTGATTTTCTATGATTCTTATTGTAAGATAAAGACAATTAAAGACAATGACTATACAAGACCAATGAAAAGAGGGAAAGAATAGAATGTATCAGGCAGGAATTTATTGCCGTGTTTCTATTGAAGAGCAAAACAAAGAGGGTGAATACAGCAATAGTATTCACTCTCAGATCCAGATGGCAAGGGATTATATTGCAGAACAGAATGACATTACAGAAGTAAGAGTTTACGCAGATGATGGATTTTCCGGAAGCAATTTTGACAGAACAGAATTCAGAAGAATGCTGGCAGATATTGAACTGGGGACAATCAATATGGTGATTTTCAAGGATGTATCACGGCTTGGAAGAGAGCATATTGATACCAATTATTATCTGGGCAAATATTTTCCTGAGAAACGGATTCGAGTAGTTTCTCTTTTGGATAATTACGATTCAATGGTCAGCACTTATGATGAACTGTTGGAAATTAAAACTTTACTTAATGATATGTATTTGAGAGAGACATCCAGAAAGATAAAAACGACAATCCAGACGAAAAGAAGCATGGGTGAATACACTCCGAAACAACCACCGTTTGGTTATGTGAAGAGCGAGACAGTTCATAATCATCTGGAAGTTGACCATTATGCCGCAGAGGTAGTTGGAAGAATATACAGGATGTATCGAAATGGATTTGGCTGTAGTGTGATCTGTCGGGTTTTAAATGAGGATCAGATTCCCTGCCCGGCAAAATATAAAAAAGAAGTTTTGAAAAATGGGTATGCCTGGGATGTAGGTAAAGGATTATGGACACCGGCTACTGTAAGGGGAATCTTGAAGAATCCAATCTATACCGGTGCCGTTGTAATTAGAAAATATAACAGACCGTCCTATAAGCTAAAATATAAAAAAGCACTTCCACTGGAAGAAATG
>ERZ826016.3552-NODE-3552-length-10544-cov-3.755172_pt1 | contig 10544 bp, 9 predicted proteins | sample MGYA00519872_ERZ826016 | MGnify/ENA primary metagenome ERZ826016 (study PRJEB31778, sample SAMEA3449218) | human gut metagenome | biome: human gut; feature: human-associated habitat; material: faeces | place: United Kingdom | collected 2010/2012 ... | reverse complement strand
TTGCATGTGTTAAGCACGCCGCCAGCGTTCATCCTGAGCCAGGATCAAACTCTCAAATTAAAATGTTTGATTCTGCCAAAATTTTGCTTGGCTAATCCGTTCAGTTAAGCACTTCATATTTAATAAATATGAGTTCTTTTACTGGTGTTTCTTCTATAAGAAACGTTCAATGAAAATTTCAAAAGAATCTTCAGGAATCAATCTTGTTGATTCTGAAAACTCAATATATATTTGAATTTTCAGGGTTGTTTCACTGTTCAGTTATCAAGGTTCTTTGCTGTCGCTTTTGCTCTGTGTTTCTGTGCTTTACCGCGTCAGCAAGATATATATTATCAGACGGTGGCACTTTTGTCAACACTTTTTTTAAACTTTTTTTGATTTTTTTTGCATATTTTTCAAAAGTGCCGAAATCTCGCCGTTTTCTACTAGAATTTTTTTTCAATTTTTCTCGTTTTATCTAGTACAACAGAAATAATATAAAAGGCAATTATATTTACAACGGACTTAATTAATAATCCCGGCGCAGATGCAAGTCCTGCTGCAAATCCATTCATAAGCATACCGGCGACAACATATCCGGCAACCATAAATAACATTCCGGCGATTGCGCCAATAAATGTTCTTATAGATAGAATTTTATAAGTACCGTCTTCTTTTCTTGCTATCGCTGCCATGATCAGCGCCATAACTCCTTTAATGAGAAGTGTGGGAATGATCCACTGTGGAAACCCTGAAAGCAGATCGGATAATGCGGAACCGATACCTCCGACGATAAATCCGTTCTTTCCTCCATAAAAAAGAGCAAATGTAAGAATGATACTGTCTCCGATATGAGCATATCCAAGCGGAATTGGAATTTTGGTAAACATTGTTACAATACATATGATTGCCATATAGAGAGCAAATATGCTTAATTGAAGTGTCTTATTTCTTGTGTTCGTGTTTTGTTCCATGTTTTCTCCTTCTTTCTCCTGCTATAAAAATTCAGAGTTTTCCACCACACATCCGCCTTTATATAACAAAAGGAACTACTACACATTGTAATAGTTCCTTATAACGGAGAAGGAGGGATTTGAACCCTCGCGCCGCGCAAACGACCTATACCCTTAGCAGGGGCACCTCTTCAGCCACTTGAGTACTTCTCCAAAGTTCTGAAATTTGATAAATATTAAGTTTCAGTGCATTGACTATTGTATCAGATTGTAAATCATTTGTCAAACATTTTTTTATGCTTTTTGATACTCTTTAACAGCTGTCTCGTACAAATTGTTTCCATCGCAGTCGATTACCGTAATTACGGGCAGATTTTTTACCTCCAGACGGCGGATTGCTTCTGTCCCTAGATCATCGTAAGCAATCACTTCACTTTTGGTGATACATTTTGATAAAAGTGCCCCGGCTCCTCCGACAGCAGCAAAATATACTGCTGTATTCTTTTTCATGGACGCGATCACTTCTTCGCTGCGTTTTCCTTTTCCTATCATTCCTTTTAAACCGCGGTCAAGTAAAGAAGGTGCATAACGGTCCATACGGCTGCTTGTCGTAGGACCGGCAGAACCGATTACCTGTCCTTCGCGGTTCGGGGTAGGCCCCAAATAATAAATAATCTGATCCTGCATATCAAAAGGCAGACTTTCCCCTTTTTCAAGAGTTTCGATCATCCGTTTATGGGCAGCATCTCTTGCTGTGTAGACAGTTCCGGAAATATATACATAATCTCCTGCATGAAGTTCTTTTACTTTTTTTTCCGTCAATGGTGTTTCCAAATGCTTTTCCATTTCTTCTTCATCTCCAATATTTGTATTCAAATTTTGAGGTCATAATTAGAAAATAATTCCTTTACTGTGATCTCATATTCTGATATTTTCTGCGCTTTCTTTATTTTTTTAGCGATTTTTTCATCTGCACCAAAGGATTGTATAAGGTAATGCCATAATTCCTTCATTTTGAACAAAACAGGGCGTTCTCCATACAATTCTGACTGGTATCTTTCACACAATTCTGTGACAAATTCTTTGATTGTTTCTTTTTCAGGCAGTTTTTCTCCTTTTATAGAAGCGATAACTGCCGGATTTTGTAAAATACCACGCCCGAGCATAACACTCGAAAGAGATGGATATTGCGCCATCAAATGATTATAATCTTCTTTGTTGAATATGTCGCCATTGTAGCACAGGACATTTTTACTGTGTTCCATGGCATAGGAAAATGCCTGCATATCCGGTTTATTCTGGTAAAAATCTTCTCTTGTACGCGGATGCACGATCAGCTCACTAATCGGAAACTGGTTAAATATGGAAAGAAGTATTGGAAATTCTTCCGCACTTTCATAACCAATCCGCGTTTTTATGGATATTTTGACATTCGTTCCTTCGTAAATTTCTTTTAAAAAGGATTCCAGCTTTTTTGGTTCTGTCAGAAAACCGGAACCTTTTTTACGCGAAACTACAGTAGCTGCAGGGCATCCCAGATTCAAATTTACTTCATTATAACCAAATTGCTGAAGGTATTCTACGGTCTGTAAAAACATCTCTGCCTGATTTGTCATAATCTGTGGTACCAGATACAAACCGGCATTGTTCTCCGGCAAAATATCCTTTTTCTCGCGTGTGCGGCATATTTTCTTTTGGTTGGGAGAGATAAAAGGAGAAAAATATTTATCGATTCCACCAAAATATTTTGCATACGTTGTACGGTAAATATGCCCTGTGATTCCTTCCAGAGGCGCCATATAGTATTTCATCAGTTCTGTTTTCTCACAATCTTATATTCATCGTCGTTCTGATAGTAAGGGCAGGAACGATATGAGGTGTTCATAAAACGGTACATTTCGTCCTCATCCAGATTTACCTGGCATTCTCCATAACCATCATCATCGACGTAGTAAAGAGCACAAAATTCGCAATTTGTCTCCATAATTCTCTTCCTTTCGGATTTATATCGTACGGCGTATATGACGGTTTACGTGGCAGCATATATTGATGGCAACCGGCATTCCGGCGATATGCGTCGGATAGGTTTCAATATTTACACCAAGTGCTGTCATCGTGCCACCAAGTCCTGCCGGCCCGATTCCAAGATTGTTAATTTTCTCCAACATTTCATTTTCCAGTTCCTTCACGTAAGGAATTTCAGAAGATGAGTTTAAGTCGCGTGTAAGTGCCTTTTTTGCAAGGATGGCACATTTTTCAAAGGTACCACCGATACCTACTCCGACAACGATTGGAGGACAGGCATTGGGACCTGCAAGCTTTACTGTCTCTAAAATAGCATTTCGGATTCCATCGAGTCCGTCTGCCGGTTTGAGCATATAGAGACGACTCATATTTTCACTTCCGAATCCTTTTGGTGCAATTGTAATCTCGACCTGGTCACCCGGCACGATTTCATAATGAATGACACCCGGCGTATTGTCCTTTGTATTAACACGGTCTACCGGATCTTTTACTACGGATTTGCGAAGATATCCTTCCTGATATCCCTGTCGGATTCCCTCATTAATGGCATCTTCAATGTAACCGCCTTCAAAATGAACCTCTTGTCCAACTTTCAAAAATACAACGGTCATACCGGTATCCTGACAAATTGGTATTTTCGTATCGGAAGCAATCTCCATATTTTCTTCCAGCTGACCTAATATCTGCTTTCCAAGCGGAGATTCTTCCTTTTTTTCTGCTTCTTCGATGGCACATTTTACATCTTTTGACAGATGGATATTAACATCCATACACATTTCTTTTACCTGCTGTGTAATTAATTCTGTATTAATTGTTCTCATCTGCATTCTCCCCGGTATCTTCTTCTGCCTCTTCTTCCGGTTTATCGTTTTCTTCTTTTCGCACTTTAGCGATACTTGCAACAACGACATCCTGAGAAGGATCTAAGTTCATCAATTTCACTCCGGAAGTAATTCTTCCAAGAATGGAAATATCTGACACTTGAATACGAATGACAATACCTTCATTGGTGATCAACATGATTTCTTGGTCGTCATGAACGGCTTTCGCCCCTACGACATTTCCTGTCTTTTCGGTGATCTTATAGCATTTCACACCTTTTCCACCACGATGCTGTACACCAAATTCTTCGATATTGGTACGTTTTCCTAAACCATATTCGGATACGAGAAGGAGCTGCTCTCCCTGCGTATCTAACTGCATTCCGACTACTTCATCATCATAAGACAGATTCATACCACGTACACCCATAGAAGTTCGTCCTGTCGTACGTACGTCAGTCTCCTTGAACTTGATACACTGTCCCTGTTTCGTCACAAGGATGATTTCTTTGTTATCGTCAGTTACTTTTACTTCGATCAATTCATCTTCTTCACGAAGATTGATTGCCTGCAATCCGGTTTTACGGATATTCATGTATTCCGAAAGTGAAGTTTTCTTAACCAAACCATTCTTTGTCGCCATAAAGAGATATTTATCTTCTTCATATTCACGCAGCGCAATGACGGCCGTAATTTTTTCTTCCGGAAGTAGCTGTAATAAATTTACAATTGCTGTACCACGGCTTGTACGGCTTGATTCCGGTATCTCGTATGCTTTAATACGATATACGCGGCCTTTATTGGTGAAGAACATAAGGTAATGATGTGTCGTCGCCATAAAGAGATCTTCAATGTAATCTTCTTCAATGGTCTGCATTCCCTTGATTCCTTTTCCTCCACGGTGCTGACTCTTAAAGTTATCACTTGTCATGTAACCCATATGAGTCATTGCGATCACCGTATTTTCAACCGGGATCAGATCTTCCATGGAAATGTCAAATTCGTCAAAACCAATGGATGTACGACGATCATCGCCATATTTATTTCCAATTAATGTAATTTCTTCTTTGATTACTCCAAGAAGAAGTTTGCGGTCTGCCAAAATAGCTCGGAACTCTTCAATCTTCTTCATGAGCTCTGCATATTCGTTCTGCAGTTTTTCACGTTCCAAACCGGTCAGAGCACGCAGACGCATATCTACGATTGCCTGTGCCTGAACATCATCCAGTTCAAAACGTTCGATCAATTTTTCTTTTGCTTCATTGGTTGTCTTTGAACCACGGATAATACGGATTACTTCATCGATATTATCAAGCGCGATCAACAATCCTTTGATGATATGAGCTCGTTCTTCTGCCTTGTTGAGGTCGTATTTAATACGACGTGTCACAACATCTTCCTGATGTGTCAGGTAGTGCTGAAGCATCTGAAGAAGGTTCATGACTTTCGGCTCTTTATCTACAAGTGCAAGCATGTTTACACCAAAGGTATCCTGCATCTGAGTATGCTTGTATAATTGATTTAATACGACATTTGCATTGGCATCTTTACGCAATTCAATACAGATACGCATTCCTTCACGGCTGGATTCGTCACGAAGGTCTGTGATTCCGTCAATTCGTTTGTCTTTATGTAATTCTGCGATTTTTTCCACTAATTTTGCTTTATTTACCATGTATGGAAGTTCGGTTACGACAATTCGATTCTTTCCATTTGCCATGGTTTCAATGTTTGTCACGGCACGTACACGGATTTTTCCACGTCCGGTACGATAGGCTTCTTCGATTCCACGACGGCCTAAAATCGTAGCTCCTGTCGGAAAATCCGGTCCTTTGATAATTTCCATGATTTCTTCCAGGCTTGTCTCTCGATCTTCTTCCACAATATTATCGATGATCTTTACAACACCGCCGATGACTTCTTTCAAGTTATGAGGTGGAATATTGGTCGCCATACCTACCGCGATACCGGAAGTACCATTGACTAAAAGGTTTGGAAAACGCGCCGGAAGCACTGCCGGCTCTTTTTCTGTCTCATCAAAGTTTGGTACAAAGTCAACGGTATTTTTATTGATATCCGCAAGCATTTCCATCGAAATCTTGCTGAGTCTTGCCTCGGTATATCGCATGGCAGCTGCGCCGTCACCATCGACGGAACCAAAGTTTCCATGTCCGTCGACAAGCGGATAACGGGTAGACCATTCCTGCGCCATATTAACGAGTGCTCCGTAAATAGAACTGTCTCCGTGAGGATGATATTTACCCATCGTATCACCGACGATACGCGCACATTTACGATGTGGCTTATCCGGTCCGTTGTTCAATTCGATCATTGCATACAAGATTCGTCGCTGAACCGGTTTCAAACCGTCTCTTACATCAGGAAGCGCTCTGGATGCAATAACAGACATCGCGTAATTAATATAGGATGTCTCCATCGTTTTCTTCAAATCCACTGGTTTTATGACATCCAATGAATCTTTGTCAAAAATATTTTCATCCATATTTTGTTACCTTCCTTTCTAAATATCGAGATTATCGACAAATCTTGCATTTGCCTCTATAAACTCACGTCTTGGCTCTACTTTATCGCCCATCAATGTCGTAAATGTCATATCTATTTCAGAAGATTCCTCTTCGTCCATATTTACTTTCAACAAAATACGTTTTGCCGGATCCATGGTCGTATCCCATAACTGCTCGGCATCCATCTCTCCAAGACCTTTGTAACGCTGGATATTGACGCTTCCGTCTCTTCCGATTTCTTCCAATTTTGCATTAAGTTCTTCATCGGAATATACATAATAAGATTTTTTATTTTTTTCAACCTTGTACAATGGCGGCTGCGCAAGATATACATATCCCTGACGGATAAGTTCCGGCATAAAACGATACAAAAATGTAAGCATCAGTGTATCGATATGCGCACCGTCGACATCGGCATCGGTCATAATAACAATTTTGTGGTAACGGAGTTTACTGATATCAAAATCATCTCCGATTCCGCATCCAAATGCTGTGATCATCGCTTTAATCTCGGCATTTACCAATATTTTATCCAAACGAGCTTTTTCTACATTCAAAATCTTACCACGAAGTGGAAGAATTGCCTGCGTAGCACGGTCACGGGCCGTTTTTGCGCTTCCACCCGCGGAATCTCCCTCTACGATGTAAATTTCGCAGTTTTCCGGATTCTTGTCGCTGCAGTCTGCCAGTTTTCCCGGAAGAGAAGTACTGTCAAGAGCGGTTTTACGTCTTGTCAGATCTCTGGCATTTCTCGCTGCCTCTCTCGCACGCTGCGCTAAAAGTGCTTTTTCTACGATGATCTTAGCGACAGAAGGATTTAGTTCAAGGAAAATGGTAAGCTGTTCACTTACGACACTATCCACGGCTCCTCTTGCCTCGCTGTTTCCCAATTTTTGTTTTGTCTGGCCTTCAAACTGAGGTTCCGGAATCTTGATACTGATAATCGCTGTCAATCCTTCACGAATGTCATCACCACTCAGGTTAGCATCGTTGTCTTTTAACAATTTTTGGTTTCTTGCATATTCATTAAATGTTTTCGTCATCGCATTTTTGAAACCGGCAAGATGCGTACCACCTTCCGGAGTCGTAATATTGTTTACGAAACTGAAACAGCTGTCATTATAAGAATCGTTGTGCTGGAACGCCACTTCGACATACACGTCGCCTTTTTGTCCTTCACAATAAATAATATCTTCATACAACGGTTCTTTTCCGCGATTGAGGTATTCTACGTATTCTTTAATACCGCCCTCATAGTAAAATGCTTCGACAACCGGTTCTTCCTCGCGGTCATCGTGTAATACGATCTTGATTCCTTTGGTCAAAAATGCCATTTCACGAAGACGGCTCTTTAACGTATTATAATCAAATACTGTCGTTTCTTTAAAGATTGTCTCATCCGGCAAAAAGGTTACTTTTGTTCCGCGCATATCCGTCGTTCCGGTCTTTTTCAAATCATACATGGCTTTTCCGCGCTCGTAACGCTGTTTGTAGCTGAACCCGCCCTGGTAAATCTCTACTTCAAGCCAGTCAGACAACGCATTTACGACAGAAGCACCTACACCGTGCAGACCACCGGATACTTTGTATCCGCCACCGCCGAATTTTCCGCCGGCATGAAGTACGGTAAATACGACTTCTACTGCCGGTTTTCCTGCTTTATGGTTAATTCCTACCGGAATTCCTCGTCCATTATCCAATACGGTAATCGAATTATCGGCATTAATATGTACATCAATGACATCACAATATCCAGCCAAAGCCTCATCAATGGCATTGTCTACGATTTCATACACAAGGTGATGAAGACCTCTCTCTGATGTGCTTCCGATATACATACCAGGTCTTTTCCGAACTGCTTCAAGTCCTTCCAAAATCTGTATCTGGTCAGCACCATATTCACTTTGTACCTGATTTGGGTTATCCATTATTTACTCACCTTTTTACCTTTCCTGATTCAATTTCAAACGTCTTTTGAATATTAATTCCATTTTTTACAAATTCTTCCAGTCCCGTGCAGGTAATTATCGTTTGAATACCTTTGATATGTTCTAAAAGATAATTTTGCCGGTTTCTATCCAATTCTGACAAAACGTCATCCAATAATAAAATAGGTTTTTCACCTTTTTTTTCTTCTACAATTTTAATTTCTGTCAATTTCAGCGACAAAGCCGCCGTCCTCTTTTGTCCTCTTGATCCATATTCACGAAAGTCAATCCCTTCTGACACGAAAGAAAGATCATCGCGGTGCGGCCCGATGTTGGTCGTTCCGGTAAACAGATCTTTTTGCTCTGACATTACAATCTGCGTCGCAAACTCATCTTCCCGGACACTTGGTTCATAACGGAGCGTGATCGTCTCTCTCTGTCCGGTCAGGTTTTTATGAATCTCCTGAATATAGTCATTTAATTTATCAATAAAAGATTTTCTGGCGGAAATAACATAATTACCATATTTTACTAATTCGTTATTCCATATATCGAGTGTATCCAATAAATCTTTATTTAAACCAATTTGTTTTAACAATTCATTCCGCTGGCGCAAAACCTGCTTATATTTTGTCAAATGAAACAAATACATCGGATCTAACTGGCAAAGTTCCATATCGATAAAATGTCTTCTGGCATCCGGTCCCCGCTCGATGATCTCCAGATCTTCCGGCGAAAAAAATACCACATTGCAGATGCCAAGCAGATCTGCGGTCTTTTTGATGGGAACGCCATCGACTGCGATTCCTTTGGCTTTGTTTCTCTTCAGATGAATGTCCACTTTATGATGAATGCTGCCTTTTAACAGATTCATCCTCAAATGAGCTTCCGGCATATCAAATCGAATCATTTTTTTATCTTTACTTCCGCGGTGAGATCTTGATGTCGAGCAAAAATAAATTGCTTCCAGTACATTTGTCTTGCCCTGCGCATTGTCACCATACAAAACATTCGTATTTTCATCAAATATAAAACATTCTCTCTCATAATTGCGGAAATTCAATAATTCCAAAGATTCAATTATCATATATGATTTACCTTTACCTGATGTCCTTCCAGTTCAATCACATCTCCCGGGCGGACTTTACGTCCGCGCCGAAGCTCTACTTCACCATTTACCGATACGATTCCGTCTTCAATCATAAATTTGGCGTCTACTCCGGAACCGGCCAATTCGGCAAGTTTCAAAGCTTGCCCAAGTTTTATAAAATCATCTTTTATTGTTATTTCTTCCATAATTTGTCTCCTTTACTCAATCAGATTTACAGGAAGAATCAGATAAATGTATGAATTGTCATCACGGATAAAGCATGGCGCTTTCGCATTAAACAAATACAGGTTTACTTCTTCTTCATCAATTACTCGAAGTACATCGATCAAAAACTTAGGGTCAAATGCGATTCGCAGATCCTTTCCCTCTTTTTCAATCGTAATATTTTCATCCATGGAACCGATTTTCGTCGTCATTTCCATTTTTATCTCACTATTTTTTACATTCATAATGACCGGCTTATTTTCTGCTTCACGCAAAAGCAGTGTCGCACGATCGATACATTCAAGAAGATCTCTCTTGTTTACCGTCACTTTTGTCTCATAATCACTCGAAAGCATCTGGTCGATGCGGAAATATTCACCGTCGATCAGTCTGGAAACGACCGTTGTATCATCGAACTTGAACATAATGTGGTTTTCCGAGAAGTAAATATCAATCTGATCATCCATCTCGCCGGACAGAATTTTGCTGATTTCGTTCAGGGTTTTTCCCGGAACAACGACTTTTCGGTCCGGATACGAATCTTTCAGCTCAATTCTGCGGATCGCAATACGGTGTCCGTCCAGAGATACGACGCGAAGTGTGTTATCTTTGATTTCAAAAAGCTCACCGGTCATCAGTTTGTTGTTCTCATTGGCTGCAATGGAGAAAATGGTCTGACGGATCAGTTCTTTTAAGGTGAACTGGGAAATGGAAACACAATCGGAAGTTTCGAGAATCGGCAGATAGGAAAAATCTTCTCCTGACTGTCCCGGAATGTTGAATTTTGCTTTTTCACACGTAATCGTGGTTACCAGATTTTCATCTGTTTCTATTGTAACCTGATTATCCGGAAGTTTTCTTACGATCTCAGAAAAAATCTTTGCATCCAGAGCAACAATACCGCGTTCCAGAATCATACCTGTGACGATGGTTTCGATTCCGAGTTCCATATCGTTGGAGGTAAATTTGATCACGTTGGAAGATGCATCAATCAGAAT
>ERZ826016.3551-NODE-3551-length-10548-cov-4.937768_pt1 | contig 10548 bp, 8 predicted proteins | sample MGYA00519872_ERZ826016 | MGnify/ENA primary metagenome ERZ826016 (study PRJEB31778, sample SAMEA3449218) | human gut metagenome | biome: human gut; feature: human-associated habitat; material: faeces | place: United Kingdom | collected 2010/2012 ... | reverse complement strand
ATGATACGATTGTGGTTCTTAAAGACCAATTCTTTATGGAAAAAACCCAAGCCTTGCTCGATGAGTATAAAAAGAACGGCGGAAGGATTGTGACAGAGGATGAAGTTAAAGAAAATCCCGTTTGTGACAACCCCGAGATAAAGTTCACCGAAAGGACGCTTGACGGTCAAAAGCTGTATTATTTCGTCAATCAGACGGGCAAGAAACAGAGCGCAAAAATATCGGTCGGCAAAGATATGATTGATATTTTGACGGGCGAGGTTAAGCCGTTTTGCGGACACGTTGATTTTGAAGAATTCGACAGCGTGATGCTCATTGGCGACAAGCCCGACACAAGTATTGAAAATAAAAATGCCGATAACAGAGTGGATTTGTCGGGCGAGTGGGCTGTAACAGATTGTGACGAAAATATATTAACACTTGACAAATGCGATTATTACTTTGACGGCGAACTGCAAGAGAAAAACGGTTATGTCTTGAATATTCAAGAGCGCGCATGTGATTTAAAGCGTCACGTTAATATAAAACAGGTGTATCACGTGAATGTTAAGGCTGCGCCGAATGATGCATATCTTGTTGTTGAAACACCCGAGATATTTAATATAAGCATAAACGGAAAAAGTGTGGATAAAAAGGATTACGGATACCTGCGTGACCGTTCGTTCCGCAAGCTGAATATCGGCGGTATGCTCAAAGAGGGTGAAAACGAGATTGTTTTGGAATGTGAGTTTAAGCAATCCGAGAATATCTATAAGTGTATGGAAAAGAGCAAGATATTCGAGAGTGAAAAGAATAAACTTACATACGATACCGAGATAGAGCCTGTATATCTGTGCGGTGATTTTTCGGTATTCTCAACCGGTAAGTTTGATGAACTCGAAAGAAAAGCGTTTAGATGTGACGGAAATTTTGTAATAGATAAACCTGTTAAAACAATTACGATTGACAATATAGAAAGACAGGGATTCTTGTTCTTTTCGGGACGTATGGACATCGAAAAAGAGTTTGTTTCAAACGGCGGTACATATGAAATAAAACTTGACCGCACGGGAATAAACGCGATAAATGTCAGCGTGAACGGATGCGATGAGATAACAAGTATCTGGAACGGTGATTGTATTGATATAAGCGAGTATGTCAAAGAGGGCAAGAACATAATCCGTTTGACGCTTGTCAATAACCTCAGAAATATGATGGGACCGCATCATCTCGACGAGGGCGAATGCATAAGCGTTGGTCCGCCGGCATTTTATAAAGAGCCATGCGTCTGGACGGGCGGCAAAAAGCCGTGGCAGCCGTGGAATGACAGATACTGCTTTGTTGAAATGAGCGTATATAACAATAAATAAATTTGACAGATTTTAAAATAGGGGTTGCAAATTTATTTATACAGTGATATAATATAAACTGACAAGGGAGCTTGCGCAAAGCGGGCTGAGAAAGAGCTGTATTGCTCTGACCTTTAACTTGATTTGGATAATGCCAACGTAAGGATATGTCACAGAATGTTTTTTGGAATACGCGGATTTTTAAAACCGCCGTTTCGATTGATAATCATTAGATTGTTATAAAAAAGATATTATGCGGATATGCCGAGCGCGGCGTATCCGTATTTTAATTTATAAAAAAAGGAATGATTAAATATGTTTAAAACCTGTATCGATAATGTAAGAACAAGCGTTCCGCTTGTGCATAACATAACGAATTATGTCACGGTCAACGATGTGGCAAATATCCTGTTGGCGTGCGGCGGAAGTCCGATAATGTCCGATGAACCTTTGGACGTTGTTGATATTACTTCGATTTGCGGCGGCTTGAATATCAATATCGGAACGCTGAATGAACGCAGCATTGGGGCGATGTTTGCGGCAGGCAAGAGAGCGAATGAACTCGGTCATGTTGTTCTGCTTGACCCGGTGGGTGCAGGAGCATCGGCTTTGCGCACAAATACGGCGTTGGATTTGATGAAAAAGTTAAGGCCTGATATAATAAGAGGTAATATATCAGAGATAAAAACTCTTGCATCGGGAAGCGGCAGCACCAAAGGAGTTGATGCGGATGTTGCCGATGCGGTAACGGAAGAAAATCTCGACTCGGCGGTCGAGTTCGCAAAGGATTTTGCGGCACGGAAGGGTTCGATAATTGCCATAACGGGTGCAATCGATATAGTATGCGATGACAAGACCGCATATGTTATCCGAAACGGCTGTGCCGAGATGAGCAGGATAACGGGTACGGGTTGTCAGCTTTCGGGAATGATGACGGCTTTTGCTGTTGCAAACCCCGATAATATGCTTGAGGCAGTGGCAGCAGCGGTCTGTGTTATGGGACTTGCCGGGGAGATAGGAAAGAGCCGTATGCAAGACGGTGACGGCAACTCGACATATCGCAATCGTATAATTGACGCTGTTTATAATATGGACGGCGAAACGCTTGAAAAAGGAGCAAAGTATGAAGTTAGATAAAAAAGAACTATTGCTTTATGCGGTGACGGACAGGCATTGGCTGAACGGGCGCAGGTTGGTTGACGATGTGCGTTCAAGCCTTGATGGCGGAGCAACGTTTATACAGCTCAGAGAAAAGAACTTGGGACACGCCGAGTTTTTGAATGAGGCGAAAGAGATACAAGAACTTTGCCGAGAATACGGCGTTCCGTTTGTGATAAATGATGATGTTGAGCTTGCGAAAGAGATAAACGCCGATGGCGTTCATGTAGGACAGAGCGATACAGAGGCATTGGACGCAAGGAAGATGCTCGGTGATGATAAAATAATAGGCGTGTCGGCACAGACGGTCGAACAGGCGATGCTTGCCGAAAAGCACGGCGCGGATTACCTCGGTGTAGGGGCGGTTTTTCCGACATCATCAAAGGATGATGCGGACGCGGTGAGTTTCGAAACGCTTTCGGCAATATGCAAGGCGGTTAAAATCCCCGTTATCGCAATTGGCGGAATAACGGAGGAAAACTTGTGTAAGCTCGGCAACAGCGGAATCTGCGGAATTGCGGTGATAAGTGCGATATATGCAAAACCCGATATTGAGGATGCGGCACGGCGGCTTAAATCCGCAACGGAAGATATGTTAAGGATAAAAGGGTGAGCGGCTATGATTTGCGGAGCAATTTTTGATATTGACGGTGTTTTGCTCGATTCGATGACGATTTGGCGCGATTTGGGCAGCCGCTATCTTAAAAGACACAATATTCAACCCAAAGACGGACTTGACAAAATTCTTTTTTCGATGAGTATGGAACAGGGTGCGGAATATTTAAAGAATGAATATTGCAATAATTTCGATGCGGAGGATATTCTCGATGAGATAAAAGATATGCTCAAAGAGTTCTATTATTACGAGGTTGAACCTAAAGATAATGCGGCAGGGTTGCTTAAATTTTTAAAAGACAGAGAAATCCGCATTGCCGCCGCCACATCAAGTCCGCGCGGACACGTTGAGAAAGCCCTTGAGAGAACAAAGCTTTTGCCTTTTATCGAAAAGATATTTACAACATCCGAGATTGGCGAGAGCAAGCACTCGCCGCTGATTTATAACACGGCGGCGGCATATCTTGGCACAACGCCCGATAAAACTTTTGTTTTTGAGGACTCGCTTTATGCTCTCAAAACCGCGGCGGACTCAGGTTATTGCGCCGTTGGGGTTTATGACCGATACGGCGAGAGTGACAAAGACGGGGTTAGAACATACGGCAGGGCATATCTTAAAAATTTCGATGATTTTGATATGATTTTGCCGTACATGACAAATTAAATATCTGAAAATTACGGATTTTCCGTAATCGGCGGCATATTGGGGGCACCACCTTATGTCGCAATATAAAACGTATGCTGGATAAAGAAAGGAAGAATGATTATGAGAACAGCATTAACGATTGCCGGCAGCGATTCCGGCGGAGGCGCCGGTATTCAAGCAGACATCAAAACAATGTTGGCGAACGGTGTTTATGCCATGAGCGCCATTACGGCAATGACGGCACAGAACACGACCGGCGTAACAGCAATTATGAACGCCACACCCGAATTTTTGGCGCAAGAGCTGGAATGTGTATTTGATGTATCCGACAGAGAGCTTATATGCGTAATATCGGAAAAATTAAAAGAGTATCGCGCGTCAAACATTGTTGTTGACCCTGTTATGGTTGCAACAAGCGGAGCAAGGTTAATCAGCGGTGATGCGATAGACACCCTGAAAGAAAAATTGTTTCCCCTTGCGGATATTCTGACGCCGAATATTCCCGAGGCAGAGGAGCTTACGGGAATGAAAATATCATCACCTGATGATATGATAGCGGCGGCGGAAAAGATTTCGACAACTTATAACTGTGCCGTGCTGTGCAAGGGTGGACATCAGATGAATGATGCCAATGACCTTTTGTACAAAGACAACGGCTATGAATGGTTTAACGGTCGCAGAATAGATAATCCGAATACGCACGGTACGGGGTGTACCCTGTCATCGGCGATTGCGTCAAACCTTGCCAAAGGCTTTGATATGAGAGAGTCGGTCAGACGTGCAAAAGAGTATATTTCGGGTGCTCTTGCGGCAATGTTGGATTTGGGCAAAGGCAGCGGTCCGATGGACCATGGTTTTGCGATAGAAAATGAGTTTACGAAAGAAAAAGGGGAATAATTAAATGGAAAAAACAATTCAAAACACAAATGACAAAAAAGGCGGAACAAGCCTTTTTGAAAACGGTCTGATTTGGTTCGGCGCAGGCGTGTCGATTGCCGAAATATTAACGGGAACATACTTTGCCGAGCTTGGGTTTAAACGCGCTCTGCTTGCAATTTTAATCGGTCATATTATCGGTTGTGCCATGTTCTTTTTGGCAGGAGTAATCGGCGGCAAACAGCGTTTGAGTGCAATGGAAACTGCGAAGAACAGTTTCGGCAGAATAGGCGGACAGTTCTTTGCGATAATGAATGTGATTCAGCTTGTCGGCTGGACATCGATAATGATTTATGACGGCGCACTGGCGGCGAACGGAATATTTTCGATAGGAAGCTGGGTTTGGTGCCTTGTTATCGGGGCATTGATAATCCTTTGGATTATGATAGGTATTGCGGATTTGGGCAAGCTCAATACCGTTGCGATGGCGGCGTTGTTTATACTTACCTTGGTTTTATGCAAAGTCATATTCATTGACGGAAGTATCTCGTCGGCGGCTGTATCGGATGGAATGTCGTTTGGTGCGGCGATAGAGCTTGCGGTGGCAATGCCGCTGTCGTGGCTTCCGCTTATTGCCGATTATACCCGAGAGGCGGAAAAGCCGGTAAAAGCGGCGGCGGTAAGTACGGCGGTCTATGGCGCGGTGAGCTGTTGGATGTACATAATCGGAATGGGTGCGGCCTTGTTCACGGGCGAAAGCGATATTGCACTTATAATGGTTAAAGCCGGTCTCGGCGTACTCGGATTGATAATAGTAATCTTTTCGACTGTTACGACAACATTCCTTGATGCGTATTCGGCAGGAATTTCGCAGGAATCAATTACGCCGAAAGTTAAGGGCAAGTATGTTGCGGTTGTCGTTGCGGCAATCGGTACGGTTGCCGCAATGATTTTCCCGATGGACGATATTACGGACTTTTTGTACCTTATCGGTTCGGTTTTCGCACCGATGATTGCGATACAGATTGCGGATTATTTTATCATACACCGCGACAGACGTGAAACGGCGGCGGATATAAGAAATATCATCATATGGATAATAGGCTTTATTCTTTACCGCCTGTTTATGAAGATGGATATTCCTGTCGGAAACACCCTTCCAGATATGATGATAACAATATTGCTTTGCATAGGTGCAAATGCGGTTTTAAAACCCAAAAAATAATATATAAGTAAAAATGAAAAGCTGTGGCACGCGATTTCGCAAAATCGAATGCCGCGGCTTTTTTATGATTTCGATTTCTCGGACAGGCAGGATTAAGGCTGTGCATTTGTTTCCCTCGGGTTGAGACGAGATAATTTGCAATGAAAAAAGGCATACGCAATGAGCGAATACCTTTTGAAGTTTTGCAATTTGATAAGATAAAGCAAATTATCTCTTTGAGAACATTTCACCCTCATAAAAGCCCGAATTTACGGGGTTTTTGCGCGTGTTTGTTGCTTGTGTGTTATTTGCGGAGGACTACAGATTTCAATTCTAATCTTCTGAATCCCAATCGTTTTATAATTGACAATGTAGAGCAGAGGAAGTTTATCTTTTTTACTTAAAATACTAATTAATCAAAACATATAGAGTAGTTCCTTTGCAAATTGCCATTGTGTTATATCTTTTGATTATCAGATCATTCTGACAAAATAATTCACGCTCGAATTCTGAGAAGTTAATCAAGGTGTATTTTCTTGATTTTGCGTAATTACATTCCTTAAATTTCACGAATTTTTATGTCGTGATTTCTTTTGCAAAAGTTTTTGCACTCACAGAATCAACCTTCTATAATGTTTTCATACATAATTTGTGCAATTTTTGCAGTCCGTTCTTCAATTAATTTTTCAGTCCATTTTTCTTCATTTCTATATTCCTGAACAAATTGTTTAACTGTCGCATACTGCGAATCGCTATATTTAATAATCTTTATTCTAAAATCTTTATCCTTTAATTCATTATTGAGTTTTTCGCCCAATGGAATAAGGTTTCCAACCATTCCAATAAACTGATTGCCTGTAGATTCAGGAAGTATATGCTCAATAGTAAATGAATTTGGTTTTAACTCATTTGTAGCATAAAACACTTCTAATTTTTTAAGTATATATTGAACCAATTTTTTATCTCTTTCTTGTTTAGATGTATATATTATTTTTTTAAAATTACTTTCAAAAACACTATATTCAGGCAGTGATACTTTTAAATCAATAATCAAATCATTTATACAATCTGAGCTTTCTTCTTTACTCGTACACCCTCTTAATTTTCTTGCATAGAAAGAATACCTACGCTCTAACCCAGAAGGTCTACTTGAACATACTGCTGTAAAAATAAAATGATAATGTTCTAAATATGTAAGAATTCTTTTATAATTTTTATGAGAAATAACACCTCTCTTTTTTGCATCAAATAAAGAAAGAAGGAATATTCTTACCTGTGTAGTATTAAAGATGTTTAACGCATTTAAAGTAGTGTAAATTGATAAATCTTCAGGTTGTGTCCATTTGTTTATATCTGGCGAAACAATTTCTGAATAAGAAATTGCGGCACTTTCCATATCGTCAACCAATGCAGAATATGCTGCAATTGTTTTAGGAATGTATTTTTCAAAATTGGCAACTAATTTTCTTGATGTGGATAAGCAATACTTAGATAGCCAGTAATGTCTATAAAAAGTATTAAAATCTGTATTGTCACATTTTTTAATTTCATTTTTTGTTTTAGCCCATTTTTCAGAAGCAATGTCCAACGGTTCCTCATCTGTTAAAATGCTAAAAATTGAATTTTTTATTATGTCTATGGGTGACAGATCTTTTCCCTTTGCGTTTAATACTTCAAATATTGCATATGCATCATCAAATGATTTAACAGTAACATAAATTACTTTGCACTTCAAAATTTGATCTCTAAATACCTTTAATGCATCAATATAGTTTATTTGTTCCATCCCGGGATTTCTTTCTCGTATGGCTTTTAACAAAGTGCTTTCCTTTAATTGTCTGTCAAAAAAATTATAGGCATATAGCAAACGTTTTTCTTCCACGCTTTGAGGTATCACCGAAAAATCAATTTCTTTCTGCTGAATCCTTTGTTGAAAAAACGGTTTTGGATTTTCATTAACTAATTTTGCGTATGGATTACCATCATTATCCTCACCTAATACATTAAGATGTGTTGTTTGACTAAGTTTTTCCTCTTTAATTTCCTTAAATTTTTGTGCTAATGCAGCAAAAGCAATCGTAAAAGTTGTTAATCTTTGCTGTCCATCAACAACATATCTTTCTATCTTAGTTGTATCATCGTCATCACCCACCAAAACCAAAGATCCGATAAAGTATTCATTTGCACACAATTTATCATTCGAGTAAATTATATTATCAACCAAATCATCATAAATTTCCGATAATTCTTCCAATTCCCACGAAAACTCTCTTTGAAATCTTGGTATTACATATTTTCTTTGCAACCTTAATACATCATCAATACTCTTGGGTGTAGCTTTCAATTCCATAATTTTATCCTCCGTTACTTCCTAAATACAAACAAATACTCGTGTGCAATCAGCAAAAAGTTATATTTCACGCTATTTGTTTTCCAATATCCCGTTGCTCTGCAATTATGCTGTTCTTTTATGATGAGCTCTTTTAGCTTAAATCCTGCATCCTCAAAGATACGCATTACGTCAAACGACATCGGTATCATACATCCTTTTTGCCTTGTATCACCCATAAGAACAGCACTGAAATTGTCAGCTTTTAGTACACGATAACTCTCTGCCGCAACCTTTTTCATTTCTTCTTCATAGATCAGAAGATCTTTATTTTTTGCACCGATAATAACATCTGCCAAAACACCTTGCTCATGAAGCCATTTTACCTGTGGATATACAGGTGCGGTTCCAAGACCACCGGCTACAAAAATGATCTTCTTTTTCTTAAGCTCTTCTATATCTTCCTTACAGAATTCGGAAGGCTGTCCCAACGGTCCAACAAAATCATGGAAGAAATCTCCCGCCTTTAAGTCTCTCATTTCGTTTGTACCGGCGCCGATCGTCTGTACCACGATCGTGATCGTGCCTTTTTCTCTGTTATAATCACTGATCGTAAGCGGAATACGTTCTCCGTCTTCTCCTGTTCTTACAATGACAAACTGTCCCGGCAAACATGCTTTGGCTACTCTTTTTGCTTCCACTTCAAAGAGATAAATGTTTGTCGTAAGTTCTTCTGCTCTGACAATTTTATACATTTTCTTCCTCCTCCAGTTCATTGACCCGCAGGCCCATATCTTTCTTATAGTAAAATAATTCTCAAAAAAGTGCAATGGTTTTTACTGTAATTTGTGGAGATCGTAGGCTCCAAGTCTGTTTTGCGCTGCTTCAAAGCTCTCTCCGGTCGTAACACACACTGCATACAGCTTTCCTGTTTTCTGGGAAGTCCCATCCGGCGATACAAAGGTCTCCGACAACAGATAATAATACATATCATTTTCCGAAATGACCGCGATCACCGCGTACTGCCGGTTTCCTTCCACACCATCCACATGTCCGTCCGCATCTGTCAGGCTTCCCTGCAGGATCAGAGCCTGTTTGAGCAGATTGACTGCCTGATCCGCCGAAAGTGCCAGTTCCATCTGCAATGAATAATCTTCGTATATAATATCACTTGAATTATCCTTTTCGTCATACATGATGAACGCAAAATGACTTTCTCCGAGCGGCAGCGGGATCGGTCCTGTATACAGATTACTCTCAAAGCCCGGCTCTGAACCGTCTGTCGTATAATATACCTGATACATGTCCGATGGTGTTTCCACTTCTATCATCTGCGGCTCTGTATATGTGCCTGCTTCCAGCGATACAAACGGTGCAGACAGAGTTCTGACATCCACTGTATATGTTTCCTCTGCCACAGCACTTGTTACACCATATGTGTTCACATAGACTGCCTGCAGATGATAGATCCCCGAATCCAAAATGATCGGTGTGATATATCTGGTGCTGCTGCGATCCGGCTGTCTGCCATTTGTTGTGTAATAGATCTCTCCGCTTCCCGGTGCGATCAGCTTCACGGAAAGCATTTCATCATAAGATCCGCCTGTCATAGAAAACCCCGGCGCATCACAACGATATGCTACATATTTATCAAGTACTGTCTGCTCTTTACAGGAAAGCAGAAGCTGTCCGATCTTTTCATATTCCTTCCGGCTCTCATAGATCGGGACAAGCAGATCATATGCCTGCACATAAGCACTGTCTGCCGCAAGCAGTGCTTCCAGTGTCTTTTGTTCCATTTCTGTATTGTTCTGTCCCGCATAAGCTCTTGCCATCATCATCTTGGCATCCGAAGAATTCGGTGCAAGTGCAGCTGCCTCCTTGGCATAATCAAGCATCTGGGCATAATCCTGCGCTTTATACATATCTTCTGCCATTTTTAACTGATACTCATAAGAAGCATGATTGTTCCGATAGATCAAGGCTCCTGTCAGAAATACCAAAAGCACGACAGCCGCGATTCCAATACAGATCCCTGACAAAAATGTTTTTTTATGCAATTTTTTATTATCTGATTCAATTTGTTGTTCTTCCCCATCATCGGAAGATTCCGTCTCCGTTTCTGTTTTGTCCGGTTTCTGCTCCTCCTGCTCCAGAGGAAGCGGTACGATCTGCTGGGTATCGGCAAGGTCATCTGCAATCGAGGAAATTGTACTTTCCAGCTTTGCATCCACCTCTGCATCATACACCGGTACAAGAAGCCGCTCCTTACCGCATTTTTCACAGAAAATCTGATCTTCCTTCATGGGTGCGCCGCAATGTGGGCATTTCATATAGACATCACTCCGTTTGTAAGGCTACACTTTCTACACAGTTGTGCATCAGCATTGCG
>ERZ826016.3547-NODE-3547-length-10560-cov-3.015707_pt1 | contig 10560 bp, 9 predicted proteins | sample MGYA00519872_ERZ826016 | MGnify/ENA primary metagenome ERZ826016 (study PRJEB31778, sample SAMEA3449218) | human gut metagenome | biome: human gut; feature: human-associated habitat; material: faeces | place: United Kingdom | collected 2010/2012 ... | reverse complement strand
TGCGAGCGCATAAAGCGAGCATTTAAACCGCCGCGACTAAAGTCACAAATATAGGGTATCGGTTCTCTTCTCAGGCGTCTGTTTGTCTAACGAATTAAATAGTAATCCACCTTACATTTGTTCTGGACATTCAATTCCTAATAAGTCTAACGCGGATTTAATTACCTTCATTGTTACATCTACAACTTTTAATCTTGCCAGTTTTACATTTTCCTCTTCTACGTTAATCTGGCAGTCATGATAGAACTTATTAAAGTGCTGAGCTACAGATACTGCAAATCTTGCGATCATAAATGGTTCGTATTTATCTGCTGCTTCTTTAATAACTTCTGGGAATCTTGTAAGGTCTTTTAACAGATTCATTGTTGCGTCATCTGTTAATACGGAATAGTCGATTTCTGCTGGTAACTCTACCGCTCCTACCTTACGGAATACACTGGCACATCTTGCGTAAGTGTACTGTACATATGGACCTGTCTCTCCATCAAAGTTAAGAATCTTATCCCAGTTAAAGATAACATCTTTAATTCTCTGATTATATAAGTCATTGAAAAGAATGGCTCCGATACCAACCTGTCTGGATACTTCTTCTTTGTTTGGTAAGTCAGGATTCTTTTCATTAATGATTTCATGAATCTTTTCGATGGCTTCATGTAAAATCTGTTCTGCATAAATAACATTTCCGTTTCTTGTGGAGAGTTTTCCACCTTCCATACTAACTAATCCGTATGGAACATGTACAAGATTCTGATACCAGTCATATCCTAATAATTCGATTACTTTGAATACCTGAGCAAAATGAAGTTTCTGCTCTAATCCTGTTACATAGATACATTTATCAAAGTTATATGTTCTCTTACGATATAATAATGCAGCTAAGTCACGGGTAGCATAAATACTACTTCCATCTTTCTTCATAATAAGACATGGAGCCATATCATAATCATCTAAAGGTACTATATGTGCACCCTCGCTCTCTACAAGTAAGTCTTTTTCCTGTAATTTTTCTACTACTTCATGAGTCTTATCACGGTAGAAGCTTTCACCTGTAAAATGATCGAAATCCATTCCAAGTAATTTATAAATTCGTTTATATTCTACTAAACTGATATCTTTGAACCACTGCCAGATAGAAAGAGCTTCCTCGTCTCCCTGCTCCATTTTAACGAACCATTCTCTTGCCTGATCATTTAAGGAATCATCTTTTTCTGCTTCCTGATGGAACTTTACATAAATTTTCATCAATTCGTCGATTCCATTCTCTTCTACTGCTTCTTTGCTTCCCCACTTTTTATAGGCAACAATAAGCTTACCGAACTGTGTTCCCCAGTCTCCTAAATGATTAATTCTTTCTACATGATATCCTAATTTGGAATAGATTTTATAAAGAGAGTTTCCGATAATAGTTGTTCTTAAATGTCCTACATGGAAGTTCTTTGCTACGTTTGGAGAAGAATAATCAATACAAACTGTCTTTCCTTCTCCCTCTGTTCCCTGGCCAAAGTCTGGAGTATCAACAGTATTCATAATTTCTTTTGCAAATGCTTCCTTTGCTAAGAAAAAGTTAATGTATGCTCCTACATTGACAACTTTATCAAAAATATCGTATCCCTTTTCATTAATCTGTGCTGTCAGTTCTTCAGCAATCATATTTGGGGCTTTACGGAATACCTTTGCCAGTTTAAAACATGGAAAAGCGAAGTCTCCCATATCTGTTTTTTTAGGAATTTCTAAAGCTGCTGCAATCTCTTCTTTATCCAACTGCTCAATATTTTCGGATAAAATATCAATAATCTTATTTTTCATTCTTTACTTCCTTTCTCTTTTTCATTCATCTTTAGAATCTTTTTATACGATTTGTGAAAATCTGATTCACAAGTTTTTATATATGATTTATAAAAATCTCATTTGCAAGCTTCTTATATAATTTATAAGAAATCTGACTCACAAGTTTTTATATGATTATAAAAATCTCATTTGCAAGCTTCTTATATAATTTATAAAAAATCTGACTCACAAGTTTTTATATGATTTATAGAAATCTCATTTGCAAACTTTTTTATCCATCTATATTCTATCTATATCATAAGATATTTTAAACGTATCCACTGGACCATCATCACACATACAATTCAGAGTGAGCAAAATTTTATCATCAGTTACTTTACCCTCTATTAAAATCATAGAAATATTATAATCTTCCACAGCAGACATAATATTAATCGTCAACTGTCTTAATATATTTGCCACTACTTTTGTATCAAGCTGAATTCCCCCATCCTCAAACTCTAAGAGAATTTCAAGTCCTTCATATTGATTCTGAAAAAAAGTAGTCAGCTCTTTTAAATTGAGTAAAAGTTCTGGATATACTTCATGATTCTTATAAAAATCTTCTACAGAAATCCTGTTTTTCTCTCCCTTGATCAGAAGAGTAGACATACTGTCTTCGGAATCTTCCTGAAGCATAGATTCTATATCCTGCAGGAAATCTTTAATCTCAAGCATCCTGCTGTCTAATAATTCTGCTTCCTCACTGATGCGGCTTATATTCGCAGTAAGCTGTTTTTCCTTCTCATCTTTTTGTTCTTCGTCTATTTCATTTATATTTAATGGTGAAAAATATTTTCTGACATCCCTTTTTTCGATGTGGGGAAATAACGTCTTATCTTTCTGCTCTTTTTCTAATTTTAACTGGAGAATCTCATTTTCAAGATTATCCTTTTTCTCTGATAAAAACAAATATTCATTAGAAAGATGCTTTCTTAGTTTATCATGAAAAACTGACATTCTCCCCTGTAAATTTGCATTATCTATAAAAATATCATTCTTTTCTTTTATATCCATACTAATCTGCCCTATCTTTCTGATATGATATATTTAATCCTATCTCAGCTGAAGCACGTTTAAAAAGACATTCTGCGTTAATTGAGTTCAACTTCAGGTTACTCAACTACTCAACTGAAATTCAATAAAACAGCACATAGAAATGCTTCTTTAAACTTGCTTTAAGTTTCCTTCTATAAATTTTCTATAAAGGATTTTTTGATGGTGTTCCTGCTTTTCTCGGATAAAGCTTTGGTGTTCCCTTACATTTCTTAATTCTGATCAAAAGACGTTCTGCCTCATCCTCTTCTAAGCGGAAATCATCCACTTTTTCTATCTTACATCCTAACACATTCATACAATTTTGTGCATTAGAAATTTCCTCTAAACCTTTTTTTCCTTTATAGGATACAAAATATCCATTTGTTCTGACAAAAGGAATGCAGTACTCACTTAACACGCTTAAGTTTGCAACCGCTCTCGAAACACATAAATCAAAAGCTGCTCTTAAAGATTTTTCTCTTGCTAAATCTTCTGCTCTTCCATGAAGTGCTTCTAAGCCTTCTAATCCAAGTGCTTCTTTTACATCTTTTAAAAACTTAACTCTTTTATTCAGTGAATCAACGAGTACAAAGTCAATTTCCGGATAGACAATTTTCAGTGGGATTCCCGGAAAACCTGCTCCCGTTCCTACATCAATACATGTTCTTATCTGACTCATATCCACAACTCTGCGACAACTCAGACTATCAATAAAATGCTTCTCAATAACTTCATCCTCGTCTGTAATTGCCGTCAGATTCATGGACTTATTTGTTTCGATGAGCATTTTGTAAAAAAGTTCGAACTGACCTAACTGTTTTGGAGTAAGGCTGATTCCCTCTTTTTCCGCTCTCGCTTTTAATTTTTCTTTAAAATCCATATAATCTCCTTACTTCCTATGTCTCATCTGCTCCATATAAATCATCAGCACCGAAATATCTGATGGAGAAACTCCAGAAATTCTTGATGCTTGTCCTACGGAATGTGGATGTACTGCCTTTAACTTCTGTACTGCTTCTGTACGCAGGTTATGCACTTCATCATAGTTGATTGTGTCAGGAATTAATTTATTTTCCATCTTTTTAAACTGTTCTACCTGCTGAAGCTGTCTCTTAATATAGCCTTCATATTTAATGTTAATGTTAATCTGCTCAGCTACATCATCGTCTAACGGCTCTCTGTCTGGATCAATTGGAGCTAAACATTCATAATTAAGTTCTGGACGCTTTATTAACTCCTCTAATGTAGAACCACTATTTAGCTTCGTACTTCCAAGGCTCTCCAGCAATTCCTGAACCGTTTTATTAGCACCGATATTTACATGTTTTAAACGCTCGATTTCTTTCTCAATCTGTTCTTTCTTTAAAAGGAACTTATCATAACGCTCATCATCAATCAGGCCAATCTCATGACCGATTGGTGTAAGACGCATATCGGCATTATCCTGTCTTAATAACAGACGATACTCTGCTCTTGAAGTCATCATACGGTATGGCTCGTGGTTCTCTTTTGTTACGAGGTCATCAATTAATACGCCGATATATGCCTGTGAACGGTCTAAGATTACTGGATCTTTTCCAAGACATTTTCTTGCGGCATTGATTCCGGCAATAAGTCCCTGGCATGCTGCTTCCTCATAACCTGAACTTCCGTTAAACTGTCCACCGCTGAAAAGTCCCTGAATATTTCTAAATTCCAGTGACAATTTCAACTGATTTGGATTGATACAATCGTACTCAATCGCATAGGCATTACGGATAATCTTTACATTTTCAAGACCTTTTACAGTACGGTACATTGCATACTGTACGTCTTCTGGAAGTGAACTGCTCATACCTCCAACATACATTTCGTTTGTAAATTCTCCCTCTGGCTCGATAAAAAGCTGATGTCTTTTTCTATCAGCAAAACGAACGACCTTGTCCTCAATAGACGGACAATATCTTGGGCCTGTTCCTTCAATGACACCCGCATAAATCGGAGAGCGATCTAAATTATCACGGATAATCTTATGTGTCTCCTCATTCGTATAAGTAAGCCAGCAGGAAATCTGCTCTCTCTTAATATCTTCTTCTTTATTCGTAAAGCTGAATGGCACGATTTTCTCATCACCAAACTGCTCTTCCATCACATCAAAATTAACGGAACGCTTATCAATTCTGGCTGGAGTTCCAGTCTTAAAACGATACAGCTCTACGCCATTATCCTTTAAAGACTGGCTTAAATAATTTGCTGCCTGTAAACCGTTCGGCCCTGTATAATTCACAACCTCTCCATACAGACATCTTGCCTTCAAATACGTTCCTGTTGCCAGTACAACCGTCTTGGCATGATAAATTGCTCCAGAAAATGTCTTTACACCTTTAATAACTCCATCTTCCACGATAAGTTCTGTAACCTCTGCCTGACGCAAAGTCAGATGGTCGGTATTCTGAAGTGTATAACGCATCGTCATGGAATACGCATCTTTATCAGCCTGTGCTCTTAAAGAATGTACTGCCGGCCCCTTTGATTTATTCAGCATCTTAGACTGAATATAAGTCTTATCAATGTTTTTTCCCATCTCTCCGCCGAGAGCATCAATTTCTTTTACAAGATGTCCCTTAGAACTTCCTCCGATATTCGGATTACATGGCATCAATGCCACGCTGTTCATACTAACGGTAAAAATGATTGTCTCACAGCCAAGTCTCGCTGCCGCTAACGCCGCTTCACAGCCAGCATGACCCGCTCCTACCACAACCACGTCATAGTATTCTTCTACTGTTTTCATGCTATTCTCCTTGTTTCTTTATTTTCCTGTACAGAACTTGGAAAATATCTCATTCACTAAATCTTCTTCTACGGACTCTCCAATGATCAATCCTAACTTCTCATAAGCATTCATCAGATCAATCGTAAAGAAGTCCTCCGGCATTCCTGCCTCAATACTTCTCTCTACACATTTAAGACTCTCATAAGTCTTGGCAAGTGCATCTTTATGTCTTGCATTAGTAATGTAGACTTCTTGATTCACGTCTATTCTACCATGAAACATCATATTTTTTAATTCCATTATGAAATTATCTATTCCATCTCCATATTTTGCAGAAATAGAAATTACAGGTGTTTCCTCTGAAATATATTCCTTTAGAGCAGACTGTTCAAAACCACTCTCTTCTGTTGCTTTATCAGACTTATTCAATAAAATAATTTTCTTTTTATCACGGATTCTCTGAAGAATCTCGATATCTTCTTCACTGATTTGCACTGAAGTATCCATTAAAAATAAAATCAAATCTGCGCTTTCAATCTCTTTCTTCGCTCTTTCTACACCGATACTTTCTACCTTATCTTCTGTATCTCGGATTCCGGCAGTATCTACAATATTAAGCGTGATTCCATCAATTGTCACAGATTCCTCTAACGTATCTCTCGTTGTCCCAGCAATGTCTGTAACAATCGCTCTTTCTTCTCCTAAAAGAGCATTTAAAAAAGAGGACTTTCCTGCATTTGGCTTACCGACAATACAAGTGCGGATTCCCTCTGCGATAATTCTTCCATTATCGTAAGAATCCAGCATCTCTTTTGCTATAGTAATCCACTTCTTATCTTCTTCTAAAAGCTTCTCTGGAAATCCGTCTAAGCTGTAATGTTCCGGATCATCTAAGGCCGATTCTATAAATGCAATCTGGTAAATAATCTCTTCTCTTAACTGTTTTATTCTGTCGGATAATCCTCCCTTTAACTGCGTCATGGAATTCTTTCTTGCCATCTCATTTTTAGAATCAATTAAATCCATAACAGCCTCTGCCTGAGACAGGTCAATTCGCCCGTTCAGAAAAGCTCTTTTTGTAAATTCTCCCGGCTCTGCCGCTCTCGCACCATTTTTCAGTACCAGATTCAGCACTTTATACACAACTGTTACTCCGCCATGGCAGTCGATTTCCACAACATCTTCTTTTGTATAACTGTGCGGGCCTTTCATAATAAGCACGATACATTCATCCACAACTTCCTCGCCGTCTTTAATATTACCATAATAAATACGGTGATTTTCCAGCTGATAAACATCCACTTTTTTATTATATGGCTCAAAAATTTTCGCCAAAATCTCCATTGCTTCGCTGCCGCTGATTCTTATAATTCCAATTCCTGCGTTGGATACTGCGGTAGCAATCGCGGCAATTGTATCAAATTCATTTATCATTCCTATCACACTCTCCATTTATTCAAATTTTAACTCTAAAATCAAGTTTAAATGCTATAAAAATAGGAATGTTTAAAAATTCCCGCAAGAATCTTTAAACATCCCTAATCTCATACTTATGTTATCTGTCTCTCTTTAACATAATAACAACTTTTCTATACGGTTCCTCACCTTCACTCTTCGTACAGACATATCTGTCATTCTGAAGTGCAGAATGAATCACACGTCTTTCATACGGATTCATTGGCTCTAAAGCAACAGGTTTTTTCGTTCTCTTTACCGTATATGCTATTTTTTTAGCTAATTTTTCAAGTGTTGCCTTTCTTCTCTCGCGGTAATTCTCTGTGTCAAGTTTTACGCGGATATATGCATCGCTCTCACGATTCACATAAAGGCTGATAAGATACTGTAATGCGTCAAGAGTCTGTCCTCTCTTTCCAATAAGGATACCCATATCGGAACCAGATAAATCAATATTCATTACATTATCTTCTTCTCTAAAATCAATATTTACTGTAGTTTCCACTTTCATGGCAGCAAATAATTCGTCACAGAATTCCTGTGTTCTTTCTAATAAAGACTTCTTTAATATTACCTTAATTACTGCAGGTTTGCTATTAAAGATTCCGAGGAAACCTTTGCTTCCCTCATCAACTACTTCATACTGTAACTTATCACTGCTGATTCCAAGCTCAAGAGTAGCTGCGGTAATTGCCTCATCTACAGTTTTTGCTTTAAATTCTTTAACTTCCACTACTTCTTACCTCCCCTGGTATGTCCATGTTCCTTCTCATACTGAGATACCAGATAAGCCTTTTTACCAATTTCTCCAAGCTTGCTGATATCAACAGAATCAAGATTGGCATAATCTTCTGCACCTGTTCCTTCTGGTCCAGCGATTTTCTTTGTATTAATGGAAGCAATTTGCTTAATTGTCTTTCTTGCGGAAGGATTCTCAATCTCCTCTTTTGCGGCATCTGCCTTAGCAGAGGTATCCATGAGTCTTTCCATAAATGTTTTCTGTCCTTTTGCTTTCTTCTTTGCAGCTTTTTCTTTGTTCTTTGCAACAAGAGCATCGATATCTGCGTTATCCATATATTTATTAATGATAACCTGCTGTAAACACTGGAATAATGCACTTGTTACCCAGTAAATACCAAGACCTGCCGGAGTAACTAAACAGAAATATAAAGACATAAGAGGCATCATGACTGTCATGCTCTTTGTCATTCCTGCTGCTGGATTATTACCATCCAGCTCAGGCTGTTTCATTGTCTTTGCAGATAAATACTGGAATAATGCAGCCAGAATAGGAATCAGCCAATAAATAGAAGGATGAAATCCTGGTGTCTGAGATACATTGATTCCTGCAAAGAAATCGTTCATTCCAATAATATGAGTAGATGAAGTGTTAATTACATCTGCTGCTGATGGAATCGCTTTGGCAAGTTTATGCCATGCATCTGCATTAAAATAATTCAGTGTATCAATAATCTGATTCTTTGTTGCATCTGATGCAAGACTTGTAACGTAAGAAGACTTTAATCCCTTACCAATCTTATTAATCGCATCAATTGCGCCTGCCTGTCCTGCGATTGCAGTTACAACCTGCATGTAGACAGCCTTAACCTGTGGGATATATGCAGGAATCTTACGGATAACCTGATATAACGCAAGGAAAATAGGCATCTGAATTACTAACTGAAGACATCCACCCGTTGGGTTTGTGCCATATTTTTCGTAAACTTTCTGAATCTCTTCATTCTGCTTCATCATAGAAGCCTGATCTGTCTTATTACGGTACTTTCTCTGAATCTTATTGATTTCAGGCTGCATTACCTGACTGATCTTAGCAAACTTCTGTTGCTTAATAGTCAGAGGCAGCATTAATAATCGAACAATAATGGTAAATATGATGATACATAATCCAATGTTCTGAATGCCGATGAAATTCAGACAATAGAAAATGAATTCCATGACATACCCAAGTAAGGTAGCAATCCATCCGATAATCGGAGTGGTAGACTGCGTCAATAACATACTTTTCCTCCTTAACTATGGAACCGGATCATATCCGCCTTTCGAAAAAGGATTACAACGCAGAATCCGCCACGCTGCTAACAATCCCCCCTTTAATACACCATGCTTCTCAATTGCCTCTATCGCATACTGCGAGCAGGTCGGTGTATATATACAGGTCGCTCTTCCTTTGAGAGCTGACAGATATTTCTGATAAAATCTTATTATTTTAATCAAAATAATTTTCATTCCAAATCGTCGTCTTTCAATAAATGATGTAAATTCAACAAATGAAAAATGGCACTTTCAAATTTCCCATAGTCAGAATCTTTCGCTGACGGGCGTGCCACAATTACAATGTCATAGCCACTCTTGATTTCTCCCCAGTGGAGACGCATAACCTCTCTGATTACTCTGGTTACTCTGTGGCGGACAATACTATTTCCTACTTTTTTACTTACGGAAATTCCCACGCGGTTAGAAGAAGTGTCATTCTTCTTTATTATCATTACAAAACAGCGGTTCGCCTTAGACTTACCATTACGATATACCGCCTGGAACTCCCAATTCTTTCTTAAAGACTTAAATTCACTCACTTAACTTTCTCAACTTTCCAAAAAATCAATGAGAAAAGAAAAGGTCACATCACTGCGACCTAAGCTGATAATTTATTTCTTCCTTTTGCTCTTCTTCTAGCTAATACTTTTCTGCCGTTAGCAGTACTCATTCTTTTTCTAAAACCATGAACTTTAGATCTCTGTCTTTTCTTTGGCTGAAATGTCATCTTCATGCGAAAGCCACCTCCTTAAACGAATATTATACCTGTCTTGTTGAAAAACATCACTCCTATTATATTGAAAAAAGTGCTCTAAGTCAAGCAATTCCTGCGTTTTTTCTTATTAAATCTTTAATTTTAATTTTTTACACATCCAAATCAGAAGTTATGCACGAGTTATCCACAAAATGTGCATAACTTGTGCATAACTATTGAAATATTCACAACTCTGCCGCAAAAATTCGTCGAGAGCTACTGTTAATCTGCAATTTTTGATGTGTATAATTTCGTTTAAGTTATCCACAATGTGTTATTTTTCATTTTTTTCTCTGAAAAAACAGCATTTTTCTCAGTTATCCACAATAAGTTATCCACATTTTCTCACCATTCGTATATTGAAAAAACTTCGGTTCTGTTATACACTTATACTAAAAGCCGAGCTGTTTTTTAATCTCGATATTTTTACTAAAACAGTTCAACATATTAAACCAGAATGGAGCTAACAATGAAAGAATTAATTGAGTCAAAATGGCAAGAAATTCTGAATATTCTCGTAAAAGAACATGAAATATCCGAAGTTGCCGTTAATACTTGGATACAACCACTAATTATTCAGACAATTACAGATGACAGTATTACTTTTTTTATGGTACGTGGACCACGAGGAATTGAGTTTATAAAACACAAATATTACGACATTTACCTCTCTATG
>ERZ826016.3532-NODE-3532-length-10600-cov-3.274443_pt1 | contig 10600 bp, 10 predicted proteins | sample MGYA00519872_ERZ826016 | MGnify/ENA primary metagenome ERZ826016 (study PRJEB31778, sample SAMEA3449218) | human gut metagenome | biome: human gut; feature: human-associated habitat; material: faeces | place: United Kingdom | collected 2010/2012 ... | reverse complement strand
TGGGAGCAGGAGCGAAGAGTGACATCACCCAGGTTCGTTTTGCCGATCTTTGGGAGACTTATCATTGTGGATTGAGCAAAGCCGTTCGAAAAAAAATGCAGAAAATGGGAATGAAACGGAAATTACCTGTAGTATTCAGTACGGAACAGGCGGACCCGAAAGCAGTATGGCTGACGGATGACGAGCAGAATAAGAAGTCCACCTGTGGGACGGTAAGTTATATGCCGGCGGTATTTGGATGTTATCTGGCAGAATATGTTATTAAACGATTATAGAAGGTTATTATGATAAAATTAGAAGGAATAACCAAAAGTTTTGGTTCGTTACAAGTATTAAAAGGAATTGACCTTGAGATTAATAAAGGGGAGATTGTCAGTATTGTAGGACCTAGTGGAGCCGGTAAGACGACTTTATTGCAAATTATGGGAACGCTGGATGAGCCGGATGCGGGTACTGTTGAATTTGATGGTACGGTAGTGAGCCGTATGAAAGAGAAGGAACTCTCTGCTTTTCGTAATAAGAATATCGGTTTTGTATTTCAGTTCCATCAGCTATTGCCGGAGTTTACGGCTTTGGAGAATGTGATGATTCCGGCTTTCATAGCAGGGGTTTCGTCTAAAGAGGCCAATGAACGTGCTTTGGAAATATTAAAGTTCATGGGGCTGACTGAGCGTGCTTGTCATAAACCGAATGAATTGTCTGGTGGAGAGAAACAACGGGTGGCTGTAGCAAGGGCTTTGATTAATCATCCTGCGGTGATTTTGGCCGATGAACCTTCGGGAAGTCTGGATACTCACAATAAAGAAGAATTACACCAGTTGTTCTTCGATTTGAGGGAACGTTTAGGACAAACTTTTGTGATTGTTACTCATGATGAAAACCTGTCGAAGATTACCGACAGAACGGTCAATATGGTGGATGGCATAATTAAAAAAGTTTAATTAAAGAACCAAACTTCTAAAAAGCTATACCAAATGGCTAGAGGATGATCGCTGTTTTATCTTTTAGCTATATCTTTATATCGCTTCTCTACGGAAGTCTGTGAAGATGATAGTAGAGTGTTTGTTTTGTTTGTGTGTGATGCATTCTTATCTGGTGTGATGAGAATGCATCTTTTTTTTATTAATTCAAACAAATATAAGGGGAAATTCGCTCAAAATCTGCCGGAGTGAACTCTTCATATAATGCTAGTTCTTTCAAACTTTTTAAAGTTCCTTTTTTCTTTCTGTGTTCGGAGATGACTCTGGCTTGGTAGTAATTGATATATGGATGGTGCATCATCTGTTCTACACTCGCTTTATTGATATTGATGCGGTGTATATAGGCTGTATCGATGGAGAACCATGGACGGAGCCTCTCTACTTTCAGGTGAATATCCTGCAATTGCTCTATTCGGTAGAAAAAACCTAAACGATTGCGATAGTTTACAATCATCCGGGCAATACTGCTCCCAATTCCCGGAATTTTCTTGAGTTCGGTAGTGTCTGCCTGATTAAGGTCGATGATTGTACCTGACTGGTATTTGAATAATGTGTCTCTTTGTACCTTTTGCATTGTGAGTAGTTGAGCCGTATCTTTGGGAATTACTTTTTCAGTAATTTGGATATAGGGAAGAAGTGTTTGATACTGTTCTTCTGTCAGCCCATATATTTTTCGAAAATCTTCGGGACGACGGAATTTACCTTGCCTTTCCCGATAATGTAAAATGTTCTTTGCCATCCACGAAGGTAGACCGAGAGTTAAGAAAGTGATAGAGTCTGCGGTATTGGGATCAAATACCGACAGTTTGATTTCTCTTTTGGGATAGGGAAGAGTGGGCTTTTTAGTGTACTTACTACTGTGCTTTACTTCTTTGAGCGAAGCCATAAATTCATCATATTCCTTTTCAAATTTTTCTTCTTCCGAATTGTACTCTTCAGCGGGAGAAAATAATTGATAGAGTTGGGGAATGGCAAATACCCCAATAATAAGAACGACAAGGACGATAATGCCTTGTCGTTCTGTTTTAGTAAAATAAAAAAAGTCTTTCCACATTATTATAGTTTGATCAATCCCAATTCATTGATAAATATCAGTGATATGGCGATCGGAGCAATATATTTAAGTATAAAGATAATCAATTTATAGATTGGGACTTTAAGAGTACCATCGTTTGTAATCTCCGACCACACGATTTTCTTGTCCAGATACCAACCGGTAAAGAGAGAGATGAAGAAACCACCGAGAGGTAACATAATCTTAGCTGTAACAAAATCGAAGAGGTTGAACATATTTAATCCGAAGATAGTGAATCCTTTCATGACTCCGAGCGACAATGAACAGATAACTCCGAGACAGATACATCCTCCGGTCACAAATCTGGCTGCTTTTCCACGACTAAATTTGAACTCCTCATGCAGATAGGCAGTTACTACTTCATGCAAAGAGATTGTAGAGGTCAGTGCTGCCATCGCAAGTAATACATAGAACATGACAGAGAATATATAAGCTAGTACCGGTATTCCACTAAATGCCTGCTGGAATACATTAGGAAGTGTAATAAAGATGAGGCTCGGACCTGAATCGGGTTGTATACCTACAGAAAAAGCGGCAGGGAAAATAATGAATCCGGCTAATATGGCTACAAATGTATCAATGATTCCGACGCTAAAAGCTGTTTTTGTAAGGTTTGTTTCTTTACTGAAATAAGAGGCATAAGTACAAAGACAACCCATTCCCAGGCTGAGGGAAAAGAAAGCTTGTCCCATAGCTCCTAGAAATACATTTCCATTTACCTTACTAAAGTCGGGTTTCAACAGAAATTCTATACCTGCACCTGCTCCCGGAAGGGTTACGGAACAGATCACTAATATTAATATAATAATGAATAGGGTAGGCATCATAATTTTAGATGATTTCTCAATCCCTTTTTCCACACCTTTTACAATGATAAAATGAGTTGCCAATAAAAAGAGAACCAACCATAAAACAGGTCTCCATGGATTGCTGGAAAACTGCTCGAACGAAGAGATAAATTCACTCGACGTTTTTCCGGAGAATCCGTTGGTTGCGGCTTCGAAAATATATTCAAGTGTCCATCCGGCTACTACAGAATAGTAACTAAGAATCAGAAATCCTGCCAGAACTCCCATACGACCTACCCAACGCCACCGAGTACCAGGTGCTAATTTTTGATAGGCTCGGGCTGTATTGGCTCTTGAACGTCTTCCGATAAGGAACTCAGCGATCATGATGGGAAGTCCCAGAAGCAGGATACATCCCAAATAGATCAGAATAAAAGCAGCTCCTCCATGATTTCCTGTTTCGTAAGGGAATCGCCAGATGTTACCTAATCCTACTGCTGATCCTGCGGAAGCGAGTATGACACCTAATTTACTGCCGAAGTTCGCTCTATCATTTTTTGTCATAAATCTTGTTTTATCTTACAAATCGTTATAAAATACACATTATAGAATGCAAATATAGAAAATGATACGTATATTTGCACGAAATCTGTAATTTTATTTAGATATGCTATCTTATATTAAGAAATATCCAATTTCTCTTTTTATTATTCTGGCAGTGATTTATCTGTCGTTCTTTAAACCTCCTCAGACGGATTTGAACGAGATTCCTAATCTTGATAAGCTAGTGCATCTTTGTATGTACTTCGGTATGTCCGGGATGTTGTGGCTAGAGTTTCTGCGTGCACATCGTAGGGATAATACTCCATTGTGGCACGCATGGGTCGGCGCATTTCTGTGTCCTGTACTTTTTAGTGGCTGTGTAGAATTGCTTCAGGAATATTGTACCGATTATAGAGGAGGGGATTGGTTGGATTTTGCCGCTAATACCACTGGAGCTGTGTTGGCCAGTTTGATTGCGTATTTTGTAGTCAGACCGAGGATGATGAAAAAATAAAATGGTGGATTATAAATAATCCACCACTGTATTAAGTTTAATTCCATTAGATCCTTTGATTAGGATGGTATATCCATTAGGTTCCTTATTTTTTATTTCTTCTATTACTTCTCCTGCATTTGCATAAGTTTTAAAAGAGTGTTGTGCGGCTGCAAACTGATCTCCTACAAGCCATACTTTTTCAAAATTACATTTTTTGATGTAATCCACTATCCTTTGGTGTTCTGCCGGACCTTCAGCCCCCAATTCACGCATATCTCCCAATATAAGCATTTTATGGGAGACAGTCATGTTCCGGAAATTCTCCAAAGCAGCCATCATGCTAGTTGGATTGGCATTGTAGGCATCTATAATAAGGGTATTATTTTCTGTTTTCTTTAGTTGCGACCGATTGTTTTGAGGCGTATATTCGGTTAAGGCTTTGTCAATCTTCTCGGGTTCTACTCCAAAGAAATAACCGATAGTAATAGCAGCTAACGCATTGGGGAAGTTATATTCGCCGATAAGTTGGGTTTCTACTTCGTGTCGTACACCTTCTTGCCCGGCTTTCCACTCAAAAGCAAGATATGGAGAATTTCCGGTCACATGTCCATTCACGTATAAACCTTCCTGACTGCCGTATGTTATTTGCTTTAATCCGTAAGCAATCTTCATTAAATAGGGATTATCATGATGAATGAAAATAGTAGAAGCTTCTTTTTCACGTAAGAAATCATATAATTCACCTTTGGTTTTAATGACTCCTTCGAAAGAACCGAATCCTTCCAAATGGGCTTTCCCGACATTGGTAATGAGACCATAATCCGGTTCCGCAATATCAACTAACTCTTTGATATCTCCGGGATGGCTGGCACCCATTTCAATAACAGCGAGGTCATGCTCGGCTTTCAGACGAAGCAATGTAAGGGGGACGCCGATATGGTTGTTCAGATTCCCCAGCGTATACAGTATCTTGTATGATTGAGACAGTACCGCAGAAATTAATTCTTTAGTAGTAGTCTTGCCGTTGGTCCCGGTAATTCCGATTACCCGCGTACCTAATTGGCGGCGGTGGTAATTGGCGAGTTGTTGCAGAGTTTGTAAACAGTCATCTACAAGTATATATCGTTCATCATCTTTCACGACAAATTCGTCTTCGTCGATAACGGCAAACGCACATCCGGTTTCCAAAGCTTTTCCGGCAAAAGCATTTCCGTTGAATGATTCACCTTTCAAGGCGATAAACAATGACCCTTTCGGACAGTTTCGGCTGTCGGTGGTCACAGATTGACAATCCAGAAAAATCTGGTAAAGCGCAGAAAGTTTCATATCCTGATCCTTTTTAAAATGCTGCAAAGATAGATTATTCTTTCGGATTTATTTCTCAATTTTAATGTGAATACTTGCTTTTTTTCTATACATTTGCAACGATCTAATTGGAATACAATCGATGATGAATCTTACTTCTCCTATTTATATAAATGTAAATGGACATTTGTTAGACCTGGCTACCCCGCAAGTGATGGGGATTCTGAATGTGACTCCCGATTCTTTTTATTCCGGGAGCCGGATGCAAACAGAAGAAGAAATAACAGCCAGAGCCCGTCAGATCATTGATGAAGGTGCATCTATTATTGATATTGGAGCTTATTCGTCGCGTCCCAAAGCTGAGCATATTTCGGCAGAAGAAGAAATGAGACGGCTTCGCACCGGGTTGGAAATTATCAACCGAATTTATCCGGATGCAATAATCTCTGTAGATACTTTTCGTGCGGACGTTGCAGAGCAATGTGTGAAAGAGTTTGGTGTGGCTATTGTGAATGATATATCCGCCGGTGAGTTGGACGAGCGAATGTTTGAGACAGTAGCCCGTCTGGGAGTTCCTTATGTGATGATGCATATGCAGGGTACTCCGCAAAACATGCAGAAGGAGCCTCATTATGAGAATCTGATTAAAGATGTTTTTATGTATTTTGCCCGTAAAGTGCAGCAACTCCGGGATTTGGGTATGAAAGATATCATACTTGATCCGGGATTCGGTTTCGGAAAAACATTGGAACATAATTATGAATTGATGGCACATCTCGAAGAATTCCGTATTTTTGAGTTACCTTTGTTGGTTGGAATTTCCCGGAAGTCGATGATATACAAATTATTGGGGGGTACTCCCCAGGATTCATTGAATGGTACTACCGTATTGGACACGGTTGCATTGATGAAAGGAGCAAACATTTTGCGGGTGCATGATGTTCGTGAAGCTGTAGAGACTGTCCGGATTGTGGAAAAGTTGAAGAATTGGTAATTTATAATACTTGTAGTTATAGTGTTAGAGTTTAGTATAAAAGATTTTATTGATATTTTTCTGGTTGCTCTCTTGTTGTATTATACATACAAATTGATGAAAGCGTCCGGTTCCATCAAGATTTTTACCGGTATTCTGGTCTTTATCTTGATTTGGTTGGTAGTGACTCAGGTCTTGGAGATGAAACTACTGGGCTCTATTTTCGATACGTTAATGAACGTGGGGGTAATCGCTTTGATTGTTCTCTTTCAAGATGAAATACGTCGATTTTTATTGACTTTAGGTTCTCATCGGCATGTCAGTGCTTTGGCTCGTTTTTTCAGTGGTTCTAAAAAAGAGTCGTTGCAACATGATGATATTATGCCTGTGGTGATGGCTTGCCTTAGTATGGGAAAACAAAAAGAGGGCGCATTGATTGTAATTGAACATAATACTCCTTTAGATGAGGTTATTCGTACGGGTGAAATTATTGATGCAGCAGTTAACCAACGATTGATTGAAAATATATTTTTCAAGAATAGTCCTTTGCATGATGGGGCAATGGTGATCAGTAAAAAACGCATTAAAGCAGCCGGATGTATTCTTCCGGTATCCCATGATTTGAATATTCCTAAAGAATTAGGATTACGCCATCGTGCGGCTATGGGGATTTCTCAGCAATCGGATGCACATGCTATTATTGTTTCTGAAGAAACAGGGGCTATTTCCGTTGCTTATCGGGGACAGTTCTATCTTCGTTTGAATGCAGAGGAATTGGAGAGCCTGCTTACAACAGAGAATTGAATCCGTTAAGGATAAAAGTGAAGTTTACATTATCCGATTTTGGTTTTGAGTATCACTTCTACATATTTCTTGATCTATCATTTCTTTATGTATAAAGAAGCCATAAACTAAACTTTTACCTTGAATAAAGTAAGATGTTTGAGTGCGAAGATTAACTCGTAGAACTATAGTTCTACGAGTTAAATTATGTAGAGAAAAAGCTTATTCATTGAATCGTTTCAGATGAATTTTAGCTAGTTTAGCATCAAACTCATGTAGGGGTGTAACGGTTGGAGAAGTTTATTGGTTAAATCGCTTATACTCATTCGAATGGATACTTCGGGTAATTGTTCGGTACTAAACTCACACTCCCCTTTCTGTATATGATAATAACCATTGTTTATTGACAACTGGTTATCTGTTAATTCAAATTTCATGTTAAGTTCAGGAAAGGTTGTCGCGTACAGTTGCAGCACCTCTTTGGCATTGATTATTCTTGCCATACCGAATGATTGCTGAGACTGTTCATAATTGAGAGGTAGCAATCTGATTATCTGGTTGCAAACACTATGTTGTTTCAAATAATATAATAGGCTGTTTTCTATGTCATCTGTTTCGGCAAAAAGTTCATTAATAATCAGACTCTCATTCGCATTATATGCAATAGCTAATCCGTTGATTACGTTCTCCTTTTTGGCAATAACCAGAATTCCATCGCTAATGCCCAAATCGGTCATAATCACTCGAAAATCATCAGAGGTATGCTGTATACAGCAAGACCGTTCAGACAGTTTTTTATTTAGATATTGATATACTTCTTCCTGATAATCGGATATGGAGTTCATTTTTATTTCAGAAGAAGGGATATTGGAAGGCAATGTAATTTCTTCTACCGAATGTTGGAAGACAGGAGCATATCCCATTTGGGCGTAATAGTTGAATAACCAAGGTTCAGCCGGTATTAGTGTACTGAAAGAAATGCCATTTTGAAACATTCGGTCGAAAGCCCGTCTGAGAAGTTCCCGCATAGTGCCTTTCCCACGTAAATCCGGATGGGTGCAAGCACCTGAAATATAAGAGGTTTGCACAGTATGCCCACAAAAAGTCATCGGGTAAGGAAGCATTTGCAGGGCGGAGATTACCTCCGTATCTTTTTGAATGGCAACATTTATTTCATCGGTGTAACGTAATTGAAAGTACATATCAATAAATGCTGCGCTATCATTGAAACATAATTTCCATAATGCCTTTACTTTTTCTCTCATAATGCTCCGTTTTACTGTTTAAACAAACAAAGATAGGTATTCGTTTTCATGTTGCCTAAATAATTTGTGACCAATAAGTAATTATGTAACGTTTATATTTTTATTACTGATATTAAAATGTTATATTTGTGATACTTGAAACATCCATGGTGAAACAACTTGCTAAAATAAATATATTATGAAAACGAAATTATTTTGCCTGATTTTAATTCTATGTGGTTGTTTGCCTGTTTCTGCACAACAGCATAGAAGATCTATGCCGAAGATTGATAAGAACGGAGTTTACTTCGTAGCCGAGAAAATGCCCGAGTTTCCGGGTGGACAAGATGCACTAATGAAATATTTGAGTATGAATGTTCGGTATCCTGCTGAAGCTCAAAAGAACGAAATTGGTGGTCGTGTGATTGTTCAGTTCATAGTAATGGAAGATGGGAGTATAACTCAGGAGAAGGTAGTAAGAGGGGTAGAAGAGTCATTAGATACCGAAGCGCTCCGTGTAGTAAGGCAAATGCCTAAATGGTCACCGGGAATGGAAAAAGGAGAACCGGTGAAAGTACGTTATAATATTCCTATCTTCTTTCGTATAACAGAAGGGAGTACTGCTCCTAAACCAAAACCGGAATTGGTGTTTCCTGTGGGACAGGAAGTGAAAAATACAACATTGGAAGGAGTGTGGCAGTCATGTTCGCTGAAAATGGTGGATGATAAATATCATGTAAGATTAGAACCCGTATTGAAAATATTGTCCTCTGATGGTATATTCATGAATGTCTTTACAGGTGATAATAAAGTTGGTGCAATGATTTCAGCCCAAGGAACTTATAACAAGGAATCGGATGATACTTATGTGGAATCGTTAGAGAAGTCAGCAATAAATCTTTTTAAAGAAGGCTCAAAAAATGCAATTACTTTTAATTTCCTGAATGATAATCTGGTGAAGTTCACGTTTGTAATTCCCGGAAGAGATGCGCTGTGGGAAGAATATTGGTTCAGAGTTCCTCTTCCTGAAATAAAGCTGATGGCAGAATAATTTAAATATGAATCGGAAGAATATGAAATGCATATGTTGGGTCGTCCCACATATGCATTTCGTATTATAAAGTATCTACCACTTCACCATATCCATTGGGTGTTCTTGCAGACAAGCCATGTACTTTTCAAGAATAGTAACCGGTTGATAAGAAAGTTTTGCTTTGCGTAACCCTTCAATTCCTAAATCTTCTTCTCGATTGATATAAATATATTGTTCAGGAATACGATTGGCAAATTCGTAATTGATCATTGCATATGCACCATCAATGTTTGTATCTGCCTTTTCTACATGTACTCCGAATGTTTCGTGATTGATTGGCATGCCAAAGGTGAAGGCAACTATTTTGCTATCTACATGTAGAATGCCACCGGTCAGGCCTAAGGCTTCAAAATTATGGAGCGCATAGATAAGAGCCCGACGTTCGTTGCCGGTTCCTTCCTGTTGGTCACAATTATTCGTTTTACACCATTCAGCTTCCAAATCTAAACATTCTTGAATACGGTCTGGAGTGATTGGCGCATATTCATAATTGGGATAAGTATTGCGGAATCGGTTGATGTGATTTCTTTTAGCCTGGAACTTCTTGCCTTTCAATGTGGCAAGATCACTTCTCAAATAAATATAATCGGCATAGTCTCGATCTTCCGTAAAGATGAACTGTCCGGGTAGAATTTCTTCAAGATCAGCTCGCGTACAACTGCAAACTCCCAACATACAGAACTGTTGTTTTTCTTTTTGTGCATCCTCTATTAATTTCCAAAGAACAGCTTTCAAATCTCCTGTTCCTATGGGCATCATATAAGCCAGTTGCCCTTCGGCCCAGAATTTAAAAACCAGAAAGTTATCCACCACTGCAAATTGGGTGTCATATAAGAATCTCCAACTACAAAGATTAGAGAAGGAGAGATCGCAGTTCCGGCGATTGCTGTTCATCGTGAATGCGGTAATTGTGTTTTTATCAGCTAGCGTGATGTCTTTAAATGCAATCATGAGGTCGTTTTTTGAGTTTAACTTTAATATAACGGAAAATGGAACGATTTTGTTTTACAAGATTCCTAATAAATGAAGAATCGTTGGTGTTAATAAAGCTGTAAATATTCCATTTAATGTGAGTCCTAAACTCGCATAAGCTCCATATTTGCTACTGATATCCATAGCAGTGGAAGTTCCGACGGCATGAGCGGCTGTTCCCATCGATAGCCCTTGGGCAATCGGACTGCCAACATGCATGATTTTCATTGTTTTGAAACCGCATATGGCTCCAAGCAATCCCACTGCTACTACGACGGCAGCAGTTAATGAAGGAATACCACCAATTGTTTTGGTTACTTCCATTGCAATAGGAGTGGTTACGGATTT
>ERZ826016.3525-NODE-3525-length-10619-cov-3.653635_pt1 | contig 10619 bp, 11 predicted proteins | sample MGYA00519872_ERZ826016 | MGnify/ENA primary metagenome ERZ826016 (study PRJEB31778, sample SAMEA3449218) | human gut metagenome | biome: human gut; feature: human-associated habitat; material: faeces | place: United Kingdom | collected 2010/2012 ... | reverse complement strand
TTTTTTAGTTCTGTATAGTTTGTATTTAAGTCAAAATATTCTTCTATCTCTTGTTTTATATCATTTTGTGTTATTCCTTTAAATTCTATTTTGTTTCCTTGTTTTTTTACATTTATAACATTATTTTTCCATATTCCGTGTGTAGCTTTCGTCTTGTTCTTTGTTCCATCTGAAGCATTGTCCACATTCAAATATGTCTTTTAATTCAAATGATTCTATATTTTCTATTTTGTATTCTTGTTCTTCCATTGTTAATCACCTATATCTTATATTTATTTTTCGTTTTTATTATATCATTTTTTTATTTAAATTTCATCATATATTATTTTATTTTTCTAATTTGATATATCCTTTATCTTTGTTTTGTAGTAATTCTACCATTTTTGAAAAGCTCACAAAAATATCACCCCTTTCTCTTTATGACGTATTTAAGCTCTTAAAACGCAAAAATACGCCACCTGTTTTCGGGTGACGTCACCTGTTTTCGGGATTTTTCTAATTGCCAATGCTATGGTACTGGTATCTTAAGTTACCAGTACCATATCATTGGTTATTAGAAAAATCCCTCCCTCTCTAACGTATTTCATTCGTTAGAGCTATACTTCTTAGTTTCTACCTATAAAACTAGTTTATCTACATTTCACAATCTACGGCTTTAGAGGTCAAACCTACAAATAAAGTAGGGCCCTTGAACCATAGTTGCTGTTGGCGTAGCTCGGAACGTTGTAGTCGCGATAACTAGGCGAATACGCGTTGAAGTAAACGCCTCCCCTAAGCACTCGACCGTAAGTGTAGTTAGCCTCTGCTGTCCATTCAAATAAATTATTTCCTAAATCATAGATATTTTTTATTACATCTTCTGTTGCTAATCCTGTTGCTTGTAAAGGATGTTCTGTACTACTTGCTCTTACTTTATTTTTTTCATTTTCATCACTTAATGCCCAATTCATTACTGCATCATACATACTTCCATATATCATTCCTGATTTTACTTGACTTTCTTTTAATTTATCTATTTGTGCATATTCTTTCTGTTTTTGATACAATCCATACCATGTTTTTGTTCCTTCATTTCCAGCTGATGTTGGCATTATTCCTTTTTTACTTTGAATATGACCAGTAGTGGCAGCATTTGTATCACTACTATCACTTAAACTACTCTCATATCTTCCTATATAAAATCCTCCATGCTCTTTTATACTATTTATAATTGCATTATATTCATCTTGTAACAATTCTTTCGTTATTCCTATTGTATTATGTCCTTCACTTGTATTTTCATCTCCATAACTTGAGCTTGTTAAATATGCTGGCTCTCTAAAACCATCTGATGTATAAGCTTTTTTACTTGAATTTGTTCCTGAAAAATTATACAATTGTCCTCTATAATCTGTTCCATTTACTATTTCTGCTACTTCTTTATCTGCTATTCCATCTACACATAAACTTGTTTTATCCACTGGCACCCACACAAATTCACTTCCATCTGGAGCTATTACTACTAATCCTTTATCTATTTTTTGCTCTTCTGTTTTTCCTGATACACTAAACCCTTCTGGAATTACAGCTTCTTTATTTCCTGAACTTAAATCTTGGAATATTGTTTCTTTATCTACTGGCGTTGTTGGCGGTGTTGTAGTCGGTGGTATTATTTCTTCTGCTGTCACTTTTCCATTTTCCTCTATTGTCACTTCATATCCATCTACAACTACTGTTGCTGGAAAATTTGTTATTGGCGTTCCACTTGTTAATCCTGCTACATTTTCTAAATTTTTGTTTAACATGTCTTTACTTAAATTTCCACTATTATCATAACTTGCTGCTACTTCCATTTGCACCTTCTCTTTTGCTCCTGCTTTTCCTGTCTCTGTTTTTGCATCATTTGCTCTTGTTAATAATCCATTTGGCCCTGTTAATGTCGCTATACTTACTGCTGCTAAAATTAGTAAAACAATTATTGTGATGACAAGCGCTGTAAGTATAAAATGTTACTTTTATTTTCAAAAATATATGGGTCTGTATAACCCTTTAAATAAAAATCAAATTTTCTTGCATTATATATAACAACTTTGTCCACTAATTCTCTGCAAACACTTTTGCTAAATTTTTTAATGTTTAGGATATTATATACTACCTTCCTAACATTTGCAATAATTTCATCAATATTATCTCTAATCTGTTTTTTATCTTCTTGTTCGCTTATTTCCTTATTTATCTTTTTTATCTTATTTTCTAATTCATTGTTTTTAGCTCTATACATCTCCTCGCTTATGATTTCTTTAAGGCATAAATCCAGCAATTTATTTTTTTCTTTATTTAATTGTTCTTTTTCTTTAGCTAGTATATCTATTATTTTAGTTTCATTTTCAGATTTTTTTACAGCACCTTTTATATATTCTTCTATATCTTTTGCAATTTCTTCCTTATTACTTACAATAGCTTGTAATGACTTTGTAAAGCATTCTTTTAATACTTCATTATTAACTCTATCGTTATCACAGCCAATTTCTTCATTATTCTTTGTATGTTTTTTTCCATATTTTGTAGCTGTATAACACCTCCAGGTTTTTCTAATAGTTCCGTCTTTCCTTTTTCTATTTTCTCCTCCTACATAAGATGCACCACAACAAGCACAGACTAATTTACCAGAAAATGTGTGCATATTGGTATATTTGCTTTTTTCGTGTTTATATAAATTACTTCTTCTTTCTAATTCTTTTTGCGTAGCTTCAAAAGTCTTTTTATCAATTATAGGTTCGTGATGATTTTCTACATAAATAAAATCGACCTCTCCCTCATTAACTTTTTTTGTATGCTCTAAAAAATCAGTAGTATATGTAATCCTTTGTTTTAAATCTCCGATATACTTTACATTTTGCAAAATATCCAAAATCGTTCTCTCTCTCCAATCAGTAGATTTTTCTTTATTTATAGGTCTTTTAATTTCTACACCTCTTTGTTTTAGTATCTTTGCAATCGTATATGCTCCTTTCCCCTCAATAAGATACATATTAAATATATCTCGTACTACTTCTGCCTCCTTTTCATTTATAACCAATTTTGTTTTCTTTCCTGTTATTTCATCTCTAACAAAATCATAACCATATATAATATTTCCAAAAGCAACTCCTTTTTTCATACTTTGAATTACACCAAATTGAGTTCTTTCTGATATTCTTCTACTTTCATCTTGAGCCATACCAGCCATAATAGTTAGTCTTAATTCTCCATCAGTATCAAAAGTACTAATATTATCGATTATAAATCTTACTTCAATTCCCCATTTTTTTAATTCTCTTGTTTTTTCTAATGTATCAACTGTGTTTCTTGCAAACCTACATACTTCCTTAGTCAATATGATATCAAATTTTTTCTTACTGCCATCTCTATACATTCTATTAAAAGCATTTCTTTTTTTTAATGATGTTCCACTAATTCCCTCATCTGCATATATTTCAACTAATTTCCAGTCCTTATGTTGCCCAACAAATTCCTCAAAATATAATCTTTGATTTTCAAGAGAATTTTTTTGATCTTCGTGGTCGGTGGATACACGGCAATATGCCACTACTTTTTTCATTTTCTCTTGTCCTTTCTAACTTTCTGTACTAAAATAAAGGACAGAAAGTATTTATAAAAATATTTTTTGAAAGACTATCTACCTTTAGTTTCAGCTCTAGTAGATAGTTCTTTCTTTTTTAGTTAATTATTAAGAACAATCCTCCTCCATCTTTGAATTTTTCTTTATCTCGATAATTGCTAACTGCATTTCTTCTTCTGATATTATACCTTGTTCTTGCAACTCTTTTACAATCCCAATTTCTAAATAAGTTTTAGCAATTTCGTTCATACACTCCCTCCTAATAAAAAGAGGTTAATGTATTTTTAAATATAATACACAAACCTCTTCAAAAAATCCAATGTGCGATTTTTAAAAATTTTCTCATTTACACATTTGACTAATTACTTTATTCTATTTTCTAAATTTATCTGCTAACTTTTCTGCCTCAACAGGTTTATATATTTCCATTAAAGTTAGCATATACTCTCCAAATAAATTGTTTGTAATTTCTAAATTTCCAGTATGCTTTAAATATTCTTTTGCTATAACTCCATAAGATGCTATTTGTCTTCTAGTAATAAATTCCGTTTTTTCTTCTTTTCCTTTAGCCACTTTATAAAGTTCTTTATTATCGACAATTCTATTTACATCATTATTATTATATATTTTTTTAGTTTCTGATATGTCAATACCTAATGCAATAATTAAAGCATTATCTAATTTCTTTATTTCCTCTATATTTAATTTTCCTGTATAACATTTTAGTCTTTCTTTATCTATTGTCTTTATTTGTTCTGCTAAAATTATTGAATCTTTTTCTAGTCTATCTTTACTTTTCTTTAATAATATATGTGTTGGTAATTTTGCTTTTTGCTTACTTGTTATCGGTGCTATTATAACTGTTGGACTATAAAAATTCCCCCAATCATTTTGTAATATAACAACAGGTCTTATTCCTGTTTGTTCACTTCCAATAGCTTCTTTATCTTCAAGATTAGCATAATATAAATCTCCTCTATTTATTTTACTTTTCATTTTATTTTCCTCCACTTTTTCTATTTTTATATTCTTTTAAATATTTCATCTGTTCTTCATCTTCACTTTTTCTTTCTTCTGGAGTCTTGTCCATATTAGCTCCGACAATAATTATGTATAAACCTAATGCAATAGTTAATCCAAAAAATATCATAACTGCTAACAAAGTTATCATTGCAATTTTGTCTAACATTACAAATTCCTCCTATTTTAAACTAGGACTATCTAATTTTATTTTAGATAGTCCTTTCAAATCTATCTTCACTTTCTCCTAACTTGCTAAACGGTAGTTAGCTTAAACTACTCCACAGGACTTCCACCTTTCTGACTTTATCAGAATTACCTTCAATGCGTGGGACGCTTTTAACGCTCGTGCTATGACTAGGCAAGAGTATCATTATGCCTATTATTAGTTATCGCCTTATGAGTAGCTATCTCATATTTAAGTTATATAGGTTGTAAATCTATATATTAACTAGCTCTTAATAATAGGAATGTATCAGCAAGTTTATATTCAATTTTCAAAGTTCAAACTTGCTCCCAAAAATAGAAACAAGTGAAAAGAAATATAAATCCTTTCACTTGTTTCCTCACTAAATACGATTTTTGCAACCCAAATTTATAAATTTTTTTAATTTTTTAAATTTTTCTTTATAATTTTTATGGCATTTAAAATATTTTTACTTACTGCTTGATGTGAAATGTTTTCAATTTTTGCTATTTCTTCTTGAGTAAAATCTTCAAAGTAATACATAACAATTCTTCTTCTTTGAATTTTTGATAACCCATTAATTGCACTTTTTAATTTTATATTTGTTATATTCTTTTCTATTATTTCATCTGTTGATAATGGTTTATATAGCATTCTTTTATTTAATGTTTCTTCATACACTTCAGAATGTTCTGTATGTCTATCATATTCATTCATCTCTGATAAATCCTCTAATTCAAATTTATTAAGTAAATCATAAATTTCCTTTTTTATATTTACATTTTCAATAAATCCATTTGCATTTTTAAAAGTAACTGTATATGTATTCTTTTTATTATCATATCTTAATGTGTATGGATTATCTTTACTCTTTCTTCTTTTTGGACTATTATTTTCCATCTTAATTCCTCCATTCAATTCAAATTTTTGTGAATTGAATGAACGGAGGACTACGACAATGCTTTTCTTTTAGAAAGTAAAAAAAATCAAGCACACAGAAAGAAACTGCATACTTGATTTTTAAAAATAGGCACAAATGTCTACTACTTATATGTATTAATGTAAATATTTTAAAAACAACTCTAACATTATCATCGCACCTACTCACAAACAAAACTCCTTATAAATTTTGCTTAACAATTTCTAAAAGGAGTTTTTAAGGGGATTTTTTTACACTTACATCAAAGCCTAGTTTTGTATTTGCTATTTTCGTTCGTAACTTTATATATCTTTTGAATAGCCTCCTTTTCAGACTTTGATTAAGTTAGCTGCATTATAGAATGTTTTTATAATTCTATGTTAAAATCGGTAGGATAACGGTCAATATCGGTAGGATTTCGGTTAAAATCGGTTTCATTTCGGTCAAATTATTTGTGTTTATTATATTGGAACGAAAGCCTTGTATTGTTTTTATTTCAATGTTTTTAAGGAAAAGTAATTTTTTTCCAATTTTCTATTGTGTTTACATAATTTTCGTGATATAATATTGCTGTATTATTAATAAGAATTATCGGAGGTCGTAGTGAAAGATGGTAAAGGTTCTTGTAGCAAATGAGAATACCGAACAAACTACAAACTTTTGTAAATACCTACAAAATGACAATGCACTTTTTACTTCAAGTGTAAATTCTGGTATTGAAGCATTAAATAAATACAATGAAATAAATCCACATATTTTTATTTTAGATTCTCATTTCAAAGATATGGAAACAACTGAAATAATTGATAGACTATCCAACACTGTTGTAGAAAAAAGAAATTCAAATATTATCTTAACAATGGATGAACTGAAAGAACAAAATAATTTTTTAGATGTTGCTAAAATTTATAAATTTGTTGAAATACCTAAATTAACTCAACAACTTTTATATGATACTGTAAAACAAATGGATAATGAAAATAAATATGATGATTTTACAGACAAACAACTAAACTCTCTTTTAGCAACTATGAATATGATAGTTACCTCTCCTCGTACAAAGTTGCTTATAGAAGCAGTAAAAGAATGTTACTATAATACAAATTTAGCTTGTAATCTGGGGGAAGTTATGAAAATATTATCATACAAGCATAATGGTTATTCTGTTGAGGCAATACAATCTGCTTTTCGTGGCGCTCTTGCTCCATTAAACTATAATAGAGAAAATTTACAAGAACACCCACTTGTAAAAATGTTTGACCCATCTAAAAACATATCGCCTAAAGTATTTTTAGAAACAATTACAGAATATCTATATATAAAAAATAATCAAGACATTGACTTTTAAATTCAATGTCTTGATTATTTTTTATTCTATATTCATAAATTCCTTATATTCTCTATATTCTTTCAATATATTTATTACTCTATCTTGATCATTATTATTGACCAAAGCATTTATATTATCTCCTATTACATTAGAAGACATTTCTATTTCCTCAAATGGTATATTTTCTCCTATAATATTAAACATTGGAGTTTTGTTTTCAAGTTTTTCCTTTGATTTTTTTATAAGTTCAATTCCGTCCATATCTGACATACGATATTCCGCAAATACCATATCAGGTTGCAATTCAACTATTTTATTATATGTATTTATTCCATTTGTCGCTGTACCTACTACATCAACAAAATCTAAAGTATTTATTGTATTTATTATTAAATTTCTTGCTTTGTCATCATTATGAGCTACTATTGTTCTAATTTTATTCATTGTATTTCCCTCTTTTAGTTTTTTAAGTGCATTAACAAATATACTATTTTTCTCATAATTTTGCAATATCTTTTTCAAATTTTCTTCAAAAACATTTCCAATTTTAATATCAACATTATTTTCAGTTTTTACAACATCTCCATTTGACATTATTATTATGTACTTATCTTCAAAGTCATCATCTTGTCTATATTCAACTTTTGGTATTTTATTAAAACTTTCAAATAATGCCTTTTGACTATTAAATTCTTCTGTTGTAATTTCAAACATATCTTTATTTACTTTTGCTGTTTCCCTTAAAGGTATGAACTTAAATATTCTCCAAGCCTTTATTTTATAATTACTTATAAAATTTCCTAAGTCTTCTAATTGATTTATATTAACTTTACTAACAACCGTATTTATATTAACTTTTAAATCCTTATCTTTTAAATATTCTAAAACGGTTTTTATATTATTAAAATGATTTTTTCCTCTACCTAGCTCAGTATTTAATTTTTCATCAATAGAATCTATTGAAAGTGTTAAGCTATCTAAATAGTTGCATACTTCTCTTATATCATTATTATTTGCTACTAATGTCCCATTAGTTATTAACTTACTTTTTATTCCGTTCTCTTTAGCTATTTTTAGTAAATCGATAAAACCTTTATATAATAAAGCCTCTCCACCTGTCCAAGTTATAGCTTTTACTCCATCATCAATTAATTTTCTTAAAATTTGCTCATTTTGTTCATATTCTAAATCTTCAATATTTAAAAATCTATGACAATATTTGCAATTTTCATTACATTTTGTTGTTAAATACCAACATATCTCTCGATTGTTCATTTTACATTCCCCATTTCTGCAAAATTTTTACATATCTATTATATATTGGATTTCTTTAAGTGTCTATTGTAAAGTATCTAACAGATGTTATCAAAAAAAGTAACACCCAAAATCCAATTTAATGAATTTTGAGTGTTACACTTGAATATAATATATAATTATTTTTTTAAATATTCTTTTATAAAGTTCTTATCTGCTTTTGACAAATGACCTTTTAAATTTATTAAATGCACTTTAGATTTTGGTAATTCTATTGGGATTTTAACTTCATATACTTCTTGATTTTCAAGTTCTTTTTCTACTGCGTCTTTCATAACATATCCAATGCCTAACCCTCTTTTTACTGCATTTATTCTTAATTCTGTAATATCTATTTTTACACTTTGTTTAATTTTCACATCTACTTTTTTTAATGTATCCATTAATTCCTTTGTAGTAGCTGTATATTCCGCACCTAGTATGTATTCAAAATTTTCTAATTGTTTTATATCTGTTATTTCTAGTGGCTCTTTAGATATAAATATATTATCAATAACTTTTAATTCTTGAAGTTGTATATCTTTATTTGCAATATCTAAATTTGTACTATCTATTGCAAAATCTATTTTATGATTTTCTAATAAATCTATTAAATTTCTTCCTGTTGCTCCAGTAACAAGTTCTATTTTTAGATTCGGATAATCTTTTTTTGCTTTTTCTATACAATCCATAACATAGAATGCTGATAAATGTGATAATGAACCAATAGTTATTTCGCCAGTTGAAAGGTCATTTTTTTCTTGCACTATTTTTTCTCCAGTTTCTAATAAGCTCAAACTTTTATCAACAAATTCGTATAATTCTTCGCCCTCCGCTGTTAGTTTCATACCCTTACTATCACGATAAAATAATTTTATACCAAGAGTATCTTCTAATTGTTTTATATTTCTACTTAATGAAGGTTTCTCTATATTTAATTTATTACTTGCATCAGATAAACTTTTTGACTTTGCCACTACTAGAAATGTTTTGTATAAATTCAAGTTTATGTTTGTATTATACATACTTATCATCTCCACAGGTATAATTATACCATATTATGTTAATTTTAGCAACTAATTTTACTATATTTTACAACCAAAAAATTCTTTTATCTTATTCCATAATGTAGCTGTTTCCTTTATTTCACATTTTTCATCTATTGTATCTTCTATCAAATAGCTTTCATCTTTTTCTATATTTCGTAATGCAATAATTATATCACTAGGCTCTGCACGCAATTTTTCTATAAAATTTGCAACATTTTTGCATTTCATAATTGTACTTACTGGCATTCCTGCTGAAATAATTAAAAACTGTGGAGAATTTTTATGTGTAGAATATTCCTTAATTATATCAAATCCAGTATATTCTCCATTTCTCATTAAATCCGTAATAACTATATCTGTTTTTTTTTCTTCAATAAGTTTAATTTCATCTTCATCTGTATTGGCTATTCCTAATATTTCAAATTCATTATATCGTACTAAATATTTATACAATATATTGCACCACTCTTTATTGTCATCAGCTATGATTATTTTTTTCTTCATTATCTTCTATTTCTGTACTTTCTTCTTCATCATATTCTTCCTGTTGTCTTTCTTTCTTTTTATTTAAGTTTTGTATAATAGATAAAGCAGTATGGAAATCTCCATCAGCAATTGCTTGCTTTGCTCCTTCAATTTCTTTTTTATTATTTGGTGTAATAGGTATACTATTTAATAAATCTGTTATTCTTTTTATACTTTCCATCTATACCATTCCTCTCTAATTTGCTCCTTGTTATATTTTATATTATAAGAAAGTTCATCGAACTCCCTATAATATAAAAAATCCTAAGGTATCTTTATTATGTACCTTAGGACGTTTTTTAATCTCTCATATAATCTTTTATTTTTTTCATAAAGATACATCTTGCAACAATATCTAATACTGCATAAACAATAATTGCTATTCCTATTGTTTTTAATGCTAAAGTTGTATTTACTAAAACTGCAATTCCAGCAATAATAATTAGCATTGAACATATTAGAGTAATTGTCCAATATCCAGATTTAATATCTTTCCATACTAATGTTGTTTGGAAATCTTTTAATCCTTCTAAAATTATCCAAACTCCAAGAAAAACACTAAATATGTTTGAAATAATATTTGGACAAAGTAAAACAATTACACCTATAATAATGCCAATTAATGCCATTGTTAAAAGATAATCTTCTTTTGGTTCAGAAGTAAAATAATCTACTAGCTTTAAAAAAGCAACTAT
>ERZ826016.3511-NODE-3511-length-10653-cov-2.771749_pt1 | contig 10653 bp, 9 predicted proteins | sample MGYA00519872_ERZ826016 | MGnify/ENA primary metagenome ERZ826016 (study PRJEB31778, sample SAMEA3449218) | human gut metagenome | biome: human gut; feature: human-associated habitat; material: faeces | place: United Kingdom | collected 2010/2012 ... | reverse complement strand
AGTTGTGGAGGCCTTACGTTATCTTACAAGAGATAAGAGTATGAATTATTTCGACTATATCCGGAATCTCCGGAAAAATCCAATTGCAAAAAAAGTGAAGCAGGCTGATCTGCTCCACAATTCTGATGTAACACGTCTTTCTGACTGCGAAAATATATCTGCTGAACAGATATCACGTCTGCATGGAAGATATAAACGGGCATTGGAGATTCTTCATGATGCCAGGTGATATTATTTTCGCACAAGTCATTTATTGACCTTTATTCAGTTTTTTTCATGTGTATGATCCACACAAAATATCCGTGACTTCAGATATTATTGTGGATCTTCTTAGCGGAAGCTGTATGGGTATCTTGCGTAAATGTCCATGTAGCACTCCATTGCATATTTGATAAAGTCTTTGATTTTTCTCATTTTGTTTTCCTCCTCTTTTCTTTAACTTACAAATGCATTATAATAAACTCTCGGAAATATTACGTGCCAAAAATACAGAAAAAGTAGTCAAATCTTGCGGGAGAGAAGAATCCATGTTTCCAGTATACGAAGAAAAAAAGAAGAATCTCCATATTCATCTGCGGACCTCTGCCCATGCTTCGCCTCATCTTCATAATTCCAGGGATCAAAATCATCAATGACGATAATTTTTTCATCTTTTCGCAACTCTTTTTTGACGATATTTAAAATAGTAGTCTTTCCACTTCCCCAATTTCCACTCAGGCTAAGAACAAATTTCTTATTGGGATAGCAATCCTCTACTGTCCTGACAATGCTTTCTATCACCTCTTCCCTATGCAAAAGGTCATAATCAACTGCTTCTTCATCCAGTAAAATCAAAGTACCCTTATACTCATTTAAATTCCCATTATACAAATCTTTTAAACTATAGGTATTTGCCTGTTCTATATTTGTATATTCTTTTTCTGCCTTTGTCCGAACCTTTTTCCGGTAGCCTTGCAGTATACAACATATTACGATACACAAAATTGTCCCCACTAACTTGTACCACGCAAAAATCCGTGTATGCATAACGAGTGCCACTACTTCAAACAGAAAATACAATCCCAATGTATCAAGTAAACTACTTACCCACTTGTCTATTTCTAAATAAATTGGCATTTTTATTGAAACATCCACTCTGAAATATATGCAGAGAATCAAACTAACAACTATTACAATCGTCACAAATTCATATGCCCCTATACCATTAATAATCTGTGAAAAAACATTCCAGATATCCAAAAATAAAATAAGTAAAAATAAAATAAGTCCATTTAAAATCTGTTGCTTTGATTGTTTCATTGGCTCTCCTTTATGATTTTTTCTTTTTTTCCTATTTTTGCTATTGCATATAGAACTTTTCTTTCTATTGGGTAAGCTATTATTTCTTTATTTTCTTTATCTATTATGTAAGTTCTATTTTCTGGAATTTGATTATTTTGTTCTGACATTTTTAGAATTTTGATTGAATTACAATTGTTTTTTATAATTCCCATTAAATTTTCAATATATTCTTCTTTTGTTTCTATGTCTTTTTTTACTTTTTCTATATCTTTGTAACCTGTCTCTATTTTATATAAAATATTTAGGAGAGTGCTTTTAGCATTTTCTTCAAATTGTTTTTCTTCTAATAGTTTTTCTAATTCATTATTGTAATTTCTTTTTACTATTTTTTCTAAAAAGTTTTGTTTTTTTGCTAACATTTTCTCTCCTTTCTTTTTTATTCATTTTCTTCTGGTAAGCTTGTATTTGTTCCCATTTTTAGTTCTTCTAGTCTTTCCTTTGACATTAATACTTCTCTTGGTTTACTTCCTTGGTAACCTGATATTATTCCTCTTTCTTCCATTTGGTCTATTATTCTTCCTGCTCTTGCATAACCTACTTTAAATCTTCTTTGTATAAATGATGTTGAGGCTTGACCTGTTTCTACTACTGTTTCTATTGCATCCATTAAGAATGGGTCTGTTTCATCATCTGCATCTGCTTCTTGAGCAATTTCTTTATCTGTTTTATTATTTTTTTCTATGCTTTCTAATATGTCTTCACTATATGTTGCTGTTCCATTTTGTTTTACAAAGTCTACTATTTTTTCAACTTCTTCATCTGATACAAATGCACCTTGGACTCTTAATGGTTTTGGTGCGCCAGATGGGAAGAATAACATATCTCCTTTTCCTAGTAATTTTTCAGCTCCAACAGAGTCTAAAATTGTTCTTGAGTCAACTTGTGAAGATACCGCAAATGCTATTCTTGATGGTATATTTGCTTTAATTAAACCTGTAATTACATCTACTGATGGTCTTTGTGTTGCTATTACTAAGTGCATTCCTGCTGCTCTAGCTTTTTGAGCTAATCTACATATAGCCTCTTCAACATCTTTGGCAGCTACCATCATTAAATCTGCAAGTTCATCTACTATAATTACTATTTGTGGTAATTTTCCTACACCTTCTTCTTTCTCTATAGCTTTATTATAACCTTTTAAATCTCTTACACCTTTTTGTGCAAATTTATTGTATCTATCATCCATTTCTTGTACAGCCCAAGCAAGTGCACCTGCAGCTTTTTTAGGGTCTGTTACAACTGGAATTAATAAATGTGGTATTCCATTATAAACTGAAAGTTCTACTACTTTTGGGTCGACCATTACTAATTTTACTTCACTTGGTTTTGCATTATATATTATGCTTGAAATTATTGTATTAATACATACACTCTTTCCTGAACCTGTTGAACCAGCTATTAAAACGTGTGGCATTTTTGCTATATCTGCTAATTGTATATTTCCAGCAACATCTTTTCCTAATGCTACTGTAAGTTTTGATTTATTATTTTGGAATTCTTCACTTTCTAATACTTCTCTTAAGTGAACTGCTTCTTTTTCTTTGTTTGGTACTTCAATTCCAACGGCTTGTTTTCCTGGAATTGGTGCTTCTATTCTTATTGTTTCTGCTGCTAAATTTAAAGCTATATCATCAGCTAAGTTGGCTATTTTACTTACTCTAACCCCTTCTGCTGGTTTTAATTCATAACGTGTAATTGCAGGTCCTACTGATACATTTTCTACTTTTGCTGATACTCCAAAACTATATAATGTTTTTTGTAATTTTGTTGCTGTATCTGTTAATGCTTTTGCTCCACCCTTTAATGCTTTTTTAGCTGGTTTTCCTAATAGTTCTATTGGAGGATATTCATAGTTTTCATCTTCTACTACCATTGCATGTTCTAGTTGTAATACTTCTTTTGTTTTGTCTTCTTTCTTTTGTTCTTCTTGTTTAAATAAGTTGTTTTCTATTACATCTGGTTGATTATTTTCTTTTATTTCTTGCATTTTTTGTTTTTTAGTTTCTTTTGTTAATGGTGTTAAATCTTCTCCTTCATGGCTATATTTAACTTTTCCACCTTTTGCATCATCATCAATTAATCTTCCACCAAAGTTTATTTTTATTTGTTCTCCAACACTATTATCAGCTAAAGCTTCTTGTCTTGCTTGTTCTCTTGCTTTTCTTTTTTCTTCAAGCATTTCTTGTCTCATTTTCAATTGTTCTTCTTTATTTTTTTGTTTTTGTTCTAATCTTTCTTCTCTATTTTCTTGTGATTTTTCTATAAAATTATTTATAATTTCTGATGCGTTTATACCAAATACAAATACTGCTAAAATTATTACAATACCTACACATAAAATTATTGCTCCAATTGGTCCTAATAGTTTTACAAGTGGCACTGCAAGTATAGCTCCTAATGCTCCTCCACCTTTTTCTTGTGTTCCTAATGCATATGAATCTTTTACAACTTCTGATAAACTTTTGTCTATTGTTAAATTTCCAACATTTACTTGATATACACACATAAGTACTGCAAAGCTTATTAATAAGATTGCACATTGAGCTAATTTTGAACTTAAATATTCATCATCATCTATTGCCATTTTTATTGCCATTGCAAATATTCCAATTGGTAATACATATTTTATTATTCCCATCATACCGCCTAAGATCTCATTTAGTTTTACTCCTATAACACCTGATTTAGCATATATCAATACACCTAATAAAATACTTACAACTATTAATGCAACTACTGCTAAATCAATATTTGATACAGTTTTTTTAGTAGTTTTTCTTCTTTTTTTATTTGTTTTTCTTTTTGCCATTTTTACTAACATTCCTTTCTTACAAGGCACAAAATTTGATTAAAAATATTGTATTTTACAATTATTTTTCAAACTTATTCCTGCAATTTTATTGTCTTTTAACGGAAAAAGGAGGGGAAATAATCCGGCCCCCATTTCCCTCCTTTTTGTATTTTTTTATTTTAATTCTTTTCTACTATTTTGAACAGTTTTTATTGTATCTTCTAAAGATATTTCCATTAATTTTAATGCTTCTGCAACATTTTTTTCTAAGTTTCCTAATGTTGTTGTTAGAACTTCCTCTGTGTGTTGTAATAATTCATCTGCATATTCTTTTGTTCCATTAGAAATTTCTCTTGATCTTTCATTTGCATTTTCTATTATTTCTTTCTTTTGCTCATAAGCTTTTCTTGTTATCTCATGTTCATCAATCATTGAGATTATTCTATTTTCTGCTTCTTTAACAATTCCATCTGCTTCTTTTTGTGCTTCTACTAAAATACGTTGTCTTTCTTCTTTTACCCATTTTGCTTGTTTTAGTTCATCTGGAAGTTTCAATCTTATTTCCTTAATTAAATCTAAAATTTCTTCTTTGTCTACAATTCCTTTCGCAGAGAATGGTAGGCTTCTACTTCTTTCTATAACATCCTCTAAAGATTCTAATAATGTAAATATTTCCATGGTTTTACCCCTTTCTAATTTTGGCTTTCTTCTAATTTTAAGAAAATAATTATTGCCCTTCCATATTTTCTTTTATCTGTTATTTGTATTTTTAATTTTTCATTTTCTAATTGTTTTAGTATTCGTTTTTCTTGGTCTGTTTCTATAATAATTAACGTTTTTTCATCAACTAATTTGTTTTCTATTAATAATTTTACTGCATCTACAGCAAAATCTGAATTGTAAGGTGGGTCTATGTATACAATATCTATTTTTTCTTTTAGTTTATTTTTTATAAGTTCTTTATAATCCACATTGTACAATTCTACTTTTTCTTTCAAATGAGTTTTTTCTATATTTTTATTTATAATTTTTATTGCATCTTTTGATTTATCACATAAGATTGTTTTTTTTGCCCCTCGACTTGCAGATTCTAAGCCTACTGCACCACTACCTGAAAATAAATCTAAAAAAACACTTTCTTGTATTTCATTTTGAATTATATTAAAAAGTGATTCTTTTACTCTATCTAAAGTTGGCCTTGTGGTTAATCCATCTAATGTAAATAAATTTGTTCCTCTAGCACTTCCACTGATAATTCTCATATTGTTTTACTCCTATGCTACTATTTTATTCCTTTTTCATTTAATGTCAATAGAATTAATAAAATTGTAATATACATTTAATACTTTTGTAATATTCTCTTAAAAATGTAACAAAAGAACCCATTTTTCCTGATGTTTGGTAAATGGATTCTTTATTTTTTATGATTGTTTTAGTGCTTTTATTTCTTTTTCTGTTAATTCTGTAACTTCACTTATTTGTGTTATTGGCATTTTTAGTTTTAAAAGTTTTTGTGCTATTTCTATGTTTCTAATTTTTCTTTCTTCTTTTCTACCCTCTTTTCTGCCCATATTAATATACATCTGGTTTTCATTTCTTATCATATCTACTACCGCTAACATTTTTCCATCACCTCCATCTATTTTTTCTATTAATTCTTTTGTTTTTTCTTCTCCTATTCTTTTATAATTCTTATACCCTTCCGTACACATTCCATTCTTCAAACTCACAGTATGACTCCAGCAATTTAAGGACACCATCAAATTCCTCACAGTCTGAAAATGCATAATCACACACAATGCCATTAGAAAACTCACATCTAAACTTAGGAAATGAAACCCCAATATCATATTCTTTTCCTCCTACGTTCGCCTTCTTCATTGCAGAAAAATCAAGCCGTTTTACATAATTATTAATTCTCTTATAATCTTGTTCGGATAATATTCTTGTTTTTTTCTGAAAGAAGCTTCTAGGACACTTTTCAAATGCCGGCACCTCCGTAGGTGTAATACAATTTCTCCAAGTCAGCCTGTTTCCTTCCAAATTGATTTCATGTCTGCATGACGATATATGCAGTGCAGTCAATGGGCTATTACTACAATCTATCGTAGGTGAACCTATTTCCTTCACCACCAGACGTGCAAGTGTCCTCATGCCATCCTTTGTCGGGTGCGTTCCGTCTATCGCATCATACGGAATATCGCATGAATATAAGTCCAGCAGCTCGCAGTTAGCGTCCATGCACACATATCTTATAGCCCTGTTGTACTCCTCGATATTCACCCCTCCGAAGCTATCAGGGAAAATGAACGAAGAATCAGAGTTCATATAGGTCTTACATAATGTACAACAGTATATCTTGGCATTCGGATAATTATTTCTAATCATCACAAGCATTCGCCTATAGGAATCTGCAAAACAACGTGGCTCCGGGTCATTTGTTGCAAACTCCGGCCATCCCACATCTACCCCGCACCCCCAGTCATTAAAGCCCATGTATATTATGATATAGTCCGGTGTTCCCTTATCGGTGTGCAGATTTTTTGTACGCAAATCACTGCAACCCGCTGAGACGTCGGAGCCATCGCTGTCAGATTGGCTTACTCTGCTTCCCGACCACGAATTGTTCACCAGCAGACTTCCGCCAAGATAATCGATGACCATTCCCCACCATGTATCGGACGGAGAATTGATGCCCTGCTGCTTTGCCAGAGTGCTGTTGTAAAACACCTCGTAGCCATCGGGATTGTACCCCTCAAGCGTGCTTATTGAGTCCCCGAAAATAGAAAAGCGCTTTCCGTAAAACTCAGCCAGTCTGCCGCTCATTCCAAGCTCCGCATCAAACGTCTCGTAGTTGTACCTGCCCTTCTCGTCGTCAGCCTTTATGGCAAACACGATTTTCTTAAAAAAATCCCTGTAGTGTTCCTCAATGATAATCTCACGAAAAGCCTCGGCAACAAGCTCCGGCGGGTTGTAAAATGCTCCACAGCCGAATGCTCCAAGAATAATCACGGACACCTTATTGTCAATCGCCGCCTCGAATATATTTCTCACACGGTTTCTGATTATACGCTTGAGGTTTATGACATCTATGCAATCAATCCCGCCCAGATACGGAGCCGCGCAGGTTATGACATCTACCTCATACCACTGCTTCCTGTCAAGCATAAGCGGAACGGCATCGTCCGACTTGAACACGGTTACGCCCGAGGTGTATATGAGCCTGTCCGAGTTCATGTCATTATCATTGTCTATGTGATAATTATAGAAATCCACGCTAACCCTCTCAGACGAGATTCATGCATACAGGTTGCTGCTCCTGCACAGACATTCCTCCTGTGCCATGGCTCCTCTTCCCACTCCGCCGCCGGCCTGAACCGGGTTAGCGAAGTTGAGCACGGCTGTCCTGCCATGCTCAAGATATTTTGAAGCCGCCGCAAAGCTCGTGTTCTTCTCAACTATAATATCCGCCTTAGTGCGTGTCAGCTTCCGCCGCTTAGCGGTAAAGCTCTCCTTATATACCCGACACGAGCGCACAGCCCTTGAGGTCTTTCCTCTGAGCCTCCCGCTTAGTGACTTCGCCATGGTATCGTCAAAACAATCAATTAAAACCTGTGCATCCATATTCACCAGCTCCTCACCCACACATATTTTTCCTTATCTCTGATCCTTCGCCACACTCCTTAACATGACAGTGGCAAGCACGCCGAACACCACAACGAATATGAGGAGTATACCCCACACCTGCCACAAATGCGCTGCCGTGTGTGTAAATAAGGCCTCAGCCTCACGCGGTATTCCTGTCTTGGACACAAGATTATTCAGGTCTGCCGTGCATCCAAGTCCCTCTATAGCCCATCTGCTAACGGTCACGCGGGAGATTACATCCACCGCTCCCTCAAGCTTAAAGAGGATACCGGAAAACAACAACTGTACTATGAGGACAAAAGGTGCGAAGGTCATCGCCCTGTCTCCGTTCTTGGCAAATGCAGATATGATGAGTCCCATTGAAGCGGACGCCATCACGGTAAGCAAAAGCGTGAGCGCACACTCGACAAAGCCTGAGCCGATTATGACACCCTTTTCAGGAATACCGATGATAACGGCAAATAAACCAAGCATAAGCAATGTCTGTATGAATCCCAACACAAGCTGTACAACATATTTTGACAGTATATATATAGGAAGCTTTAGGTTAGCCATGTACTCACGCTTCAGGATAACGCGCTCCTTACATATCTCCTGAATGGAGTTGAAAAGACCTATCCATATTCCGGAGCATACAAGTGCAAAAAGTATTGACTTCGTATCCTCGTATACATCAAACACCTTCTCCGCCGCAACTATTCCCAACAGTATCGCAATGATAATTGGCTGTGCCAGAAGAAGTGCAAGCCTCTGCCTGTCATGGAGCATGAGCTCCGCGTATCTTGCGGTGAGCACCTTAAACTGATTCCAGAGTGAGCCTCTGCTGCCCCTCTTAATCTTCTCGCGCTCCGTGTGAGAGTCCTGAGCACTGTACTCATTCCTCTCACTGAATTTTTTCTCCCACATCGGTGCGTCGGAGCTTACCATGTTGTAGACATTGACGAGGTTGTCCGTGTTAAAAAAGCCCAAGGTCTCCTCAGGAGTACCCATATAGCACAGTCTTCCACCTGTTCCCATTATGATAATCTTGTCGCACAGGTTGAGGCTCTGCGTGGTATGCGTCACCATGATGATTGTCTTTCCCTGTGTCTTTGCGAGCTTTTTAAGAGTTTTCATAAGATTCTGCTCTGTTCCCGGGTCAAGTCCCGAGGTAGGCTCATCGAGAAAAAACAGCTTAGGGTCAGCAAGCAGCTCAACCGCGATGCTTGCCCTCTTTTTCTGACCTCCGCTCAGCTTTCGTATATATGTATTTTTGTGCTCGGTCAGCTCGACCATCTCGAGAACCTTCTCTATGCGCTCGTCGCGCTCCTTGGCACTTACCGTCTTGTCCATCTTCATCTTTGCGGTATACTCGAGCATGCGCTTTAAGGTCAGGTTCTCATAGATGATATCCTGCTGCGGCACATAACCTATAATACTCTTTAATACATCGAAGTTCTGGTGCAGATCAGAGCCGTTGACCAATATGCTTCCGCCGCTCAGCTTCGAATCAAAGCCGCTTATCGCATTCATAAGTGTGGTCTTGCCCGCACCCGAGCCTCCGATGATGGCTACAAATTCATTCTCCCCGATATTCAGGCTCACATCGTTTAATATAGTCTTACCCTTTCCGACCTTCTTTGTGATATGGTTTACTTCGACACTGACACCCGATATCGTGCGAAAGTACAGGATATAGCCGTTGTGGACAACCATGACGGCGTCGGCAATCTGGACAACCGATGTGCCGCTAAGCCGAACCGACCTATCGACAGCGACACCGTTTACGAGCACGCCGTTTAAGCTTCCCTTATCGCTTATGGTTATTATTCCGGCGTTCTTGTTGATTACGGCGTGATGCCTCGACACCATAGGGTGCATTATTCTCACATCACAGTCCTCGCTGCGACCTATCCAGGTATCCCCCTCCTCGAGGTGTACCGACTTCCACTCGCCCGTTGCCTGTGTGGTGAACACGAGAATGGCATCGTCGTCATCGTGCCCTCCCTTTCCCAGATAGCAGATGGAGGTCTCCTCCTTAATCTTGTAAGGTCCTGTTTTTCTTAAATCGACCTTCTTCTCGCCCCTAAGAAGAAAGGTTCCGTTGGTACTGCCCTCATCACAGAGGAAACACACGCCGAACTTTCTGATAAAATACAGATGTTTCCCGGAAACATACTTAGACGCAACAGTTATATCACACTCCTGCTCATTTCTTCCTATCAGTACGGTTTCCTTATTATATTCGCCAAGATCAATGTTCCTCACGCCGCGCGAATCAATGATTATCAGGGAAAACGAATTTTCTCTCATTTGTTATACCTCCTGCATACTGTAAATCAGCCCTATACAATCTGGAAACTATTTTCGCTGTTTCCTATATATATGGTGTCGCCGCTGTGCAGTTCCATATTGATATTGCTCAACATTCTGTCGCCGTTAGGGAAATACACCCCATTGGTCGATGTATCCTTAAACATTACGCTGCCGTTCCTGTCAAGCCATATACAGCAGTGCTGTCTGCTTACCTTCGCTCCCTCAAGCACGATACTGCACTTTGTAGAATCCCTTCCTATCCACAAAGGCTGCTCCGTGATTTCGATTACGGCTCCTGCATAGGCTCCCGACACGCCCTTGAGCAGATGTGCGTTTTCCTTGGCTGCCGGCTGGCTTTGTGCGCCCTGCCCTGCCGATTTCTTGTCATACCTCGCGAATACTAGTATGTTGAGCACCACATTTGCACCGGTAACTATCATAAACAAAATCATGCCTACGGCTGGAATATATGATGTCACGGCAAAGAAAAAAGCAGGCTCCGCGATTGCGATAATACCGAGCACAACAGGCACAAGACTTCCGGCTTTCTTTTCACGGCATATATATCTGACAACAGC
>ERZ826016.3499-NODE-3499-length-10681-cov-2.633540_pt1 | contig 10681 bp, 10 predicted proteins | sample MGYA00519872_ERZ826016 | MGnify/ENA primary metagenome ERZ826016 (study PRJEB31778, sample SAMEA3449218) | human gut metagenome | biome: human gut; feature: human-associated habitat; material: faeces | place: United Kingdom | collected 2010/2012 ... | reverse complement strand
TCCGGAACACATTCAAAAAATAATTTCCATAATCAGTGCGCCCGCTTTACTGTATCTTTATCGGAATCCACCTCAACCACATTTGGGTATTGTAATAAAAATCCGAAATCCCTTATCCGTAAAAATCTGCAAGGTTCCACCCAGGGCATTTACCCTTTCTTTCATATTTGCAATTCCAATACTGGATTTTTCCGGATCATAAAAGGCATCTTTCCCATTATCCTCTATACACAGCTGGTACAGTCCCGGATGCTCCCGAAGGATCAGCTGCACCTTTGTGGCGTTGCTGTGCTTCATAATATTTGCAAAGGCCTCTTTGGTAATACTGATAAAACAGTATTTCACCTCCCTTGGAACCTCTCTTGTCATATCATAAACCATCTGCACCGGACAAAATGTAAACTCACGAACCAGGCTCTTTTCCACTTCTTCTAAATTTACTGCTTCATCGTGAAGGTCATGGACACTATTTCTGATGCTGTTCATGGCATGGTTCAGGGAATCCTCCAGATTTTTCAGCATGGCGGTCATCCCGGGATCTTTATTTATGGTCTTTGCAGCCCCTACCATAAGGATTGAACGTGAAAGTACATGTCCCACATTATCGTGGATTTCCCTGGCGATCCGGTTTCGTTCCTTTAAGGTAGCATTATAGATCTCATAATCCTGTTTTTCCTGCAAAGCTTTATTTTTCTGGGACAAAAGCAGGCTTCGCTCCTTGGAATCATCCTGGGTCCTTCGCAGCTTTTCTTCCAGGATCTGACTCTTTGTGGTATTTCTCTCCATAAAAAATGCCAGTAAAAATCCAAATACACCGGTCATTGCAAAAAGGCCCATGTTTTCTCTGCTTCCAGGTATTTTCCAGAGAAAAAACATCACTGCTACTGCTGCCAGCCCCCTCATTTTTTCATGAAAAAGCAAATAAAAAAGACAGGGATAAAAGATAAAGGTCTCTGGAACAGCCAGTCCCAGAAATCCGAACAAAATGTAAAGAATTAGCCGCAATGCCTTCTTTCTCACCGCATATCCGCAACAGATCACACTTACACAGCTCAAAAAAGCAATCAGAAAGCCTGCCCCTGGCGGCAGAAAAAAAAGTGACAGAAAGCTATAAAATACCAGTAATCCACAGTCCAAAAAGTATCCCACTCTGCCACCTTCTTTCTCATTTTTCTCCAAATACTGCTGTTCACTCCGTAACCAGTAATTATCAAATATTTAACCTGTTTTTTTACAAATATGTCTTACAGACATTTCTCTCATTATAGTATAACTGACCTTGCGCTGTAAAGAAGGTTCTGCGCTTTATGACATTACGGTTTACTAGTAATGTTCCGTGAGATGTTTTTGTGAATGGAGTAAACTGTAATTTTATGACATTTGTCATGTGAAGGCCGTGACATCTGGCACTTGGCGATTTTCCCTTATTTCTTTATACTAAAGTGTGTTTAAAAGAGCATTCCTGCAATCTGCATGCTCCACTTTGCGATATATTTCGCCCGAATTCAGTTGCCGTAGCCCGCTACGGCGCCCTCATCCGGGCAAAATCTCCCACAAATTGTGACGTACATCTTGCAGAAAGTCTTTTTCAAACACGCTCTAAGCTTATGATACAAATACTATATGGGGAAAACCAGAAGGAGGAAAATCGTGTCCACAAATATTGTTCAAATAGAAAATCTGGTAAAAAGATATGGGGACCTGGTGGCACTTGACCACCTAAACCTGAGTATTTCGGAAGGAGAGGTTTTTGGTCTTCTTGGTCCCAACGGCTCCGGAAAGACTACTGCTATCAATTGTATGCTTTCTCTTCTCAAATACGACAAAGGCTGCATTCATATTTTCGGAGAAGAAATGCGTCCTGACAATTACAAAGTAAAACAGCAGATTGGAATCGTGCTGCAGAATGTGGCTGTTTTTGACGAACTGACTGTCTATGAAAACATCGATTATTTCTGTGGGCTTTATGTCCCGGATAAGAGAAAAAGAAAAGAACTGGTGGAAGAAGCCATTACCTTTACCGATCTTAACGATTACCGGAAAATGCGGCCAAAGAAGCTCTCAGGCGGTCTTCTCCGCCGACTGAATATTGCCTGTGGAATTGCTCATAAGCCTCGCCTGATCATTATGGATGAGCCAACGGTAGCCGTTGACCCCCAGAGCCGAAACAAAATTCTGGAAGGCATTCAGAAGCTGAATGAACAGGGTTCCACCATCATTTACACTTCCCATTATATGGAAGAAGTGGAGAGCCTGTGTGAGAGGATCGTTATTATGGATCACGGAAAAGCGATTGCCGCCGGAACCCCTAATGAATTAAAGGCAATGATTCAGAACAAAGAGACAGTACAAGTTGAAATCCCGAAGTTAGATGAGGAACAGCGAGGTATTTTGGCGTCGCTGCCACATGTATATGACGACTCGTATGAAGATTCGATTCTTAAATTGTGCTTTGATGGAGGAAATGCAAATTTGATCCATGTATTAAACTGCCTACAGGAAAATCATGTGAAATACGGAAGAATTTACAGTGAACTGCCGACATTAAATGATGTATTTTTGGAAATTACCGGAAAAGAACTGCGCGATTAGGAGGTGGGGACATGTTTTTACGATTATTTACATATCAATGTAAGATTATTTTCCGCGTAAAAGAGTTGATTTTTTGGACGCTGTTATTCCCAATTGCTTTGTGTACGTTTATGTATCTGGCATTCAGCAATATTTTTGAGACGACAGAGAAGGCGGGAAATATCCCGGTTGCTATCGTGGCAGAACAGGAAAATGCGGCGGCATCTATGATGTTTGAGGAATTATCAAAAGGAGATGAGGCTCTTTTAAAGGTTCAGAAAATGACTGCCGAAGAAGCCGACAAGGCATTGAAAAATGGCGATATCAAAGGCATTTATTATACGGATTCATCGCTGCGGTTAAAAGTGAAAGAAACCGGGATGGAGCAGACGATACTTCAGATGATCTCAAAGCAATACGATCAAAATAAGACATTGCTGATGGAGGTAGGAAGCCGGCATCCGGAGAAACTTCAGGAGGTAATACAGACCATTCAAACGCAGAAGAGCGCAGTCAAAGAAGAGGCAATGGGTGGCTCCAATCCGGATAATGTCGTAAATTATTTTTATGCTATTTTTGCGATGACCTGCCTTTTTGCATCTTTCTCGGGGTGTAATACGATACACAATATACAGCCTTACACTTCCGAACTTGGAAGGCGTAAATCGGTGGCACCGGTGTCTAAAATTGTAGAGATTTTAAGTGAATTTGCAGCGGTGGAATTGATTCAGTTTGCCCTGGCATGTCTTGTTCTTGTGTACATGACCGGAATCTTGAAAATCAATATGGGTGGACACTATGGATATGTTGTTTTGCTTTTGTTTGTTGGAACCAGTTTCGGAAATACGATGGGATTGTGTATCGGTTCCACTCGGCTGTCGCTCGAAGCCAAAACAGGTACACTGGTTGGTGTTTCTCTTGGTTTGTGCTTTTTTGCAGACCTTATGATCAGTGGAATCCGGGCATTTATGCAGCAGTACATTTTTTAATGTGATTAGTCCGGCGAGTTTGATCGTCGATTCGTTTTATGCATTAAACATGGATTTGGTTTCCAGATACTGGGAAAATATAGCAAGTTTACTGATTTTGTCGGTAGTGTTGCTGGGAATCAGCATTTGGCTTAGCAAAGGGGGAAAGAGAAAATGAGAATACTGGTTTGTTTTTTTAAAATTTTAAAAAAGAAACGTGGATATATTTTTATGTATCTCGGAATTTTCTTTTCTATTGCAATCGCGATGTTTTCTGATTTTCATAACTCTTTTCTGAATTTGCTCCCTGCAAAGACATCGCGATTGCAAATCAGAAAATATCGTTCTGTGTATTTGATGAGGACCGGTCCGAGATCAGCAGAGGACTTACCGACTTTCTCAAAAAAGAAAATGAGTGGGTAGAAGTCGAAGACGAAGAGGAGGTTATCCAGGAAAAAATGTATAACCGCAGTCTGACTTGTGTAGTTCGTATCCCGAAAGCATTTGGTGAAACGATGGGGGAGGGAGAGAAACAGATTACGGTAAAGACCATTCCGGGTACAATGTATGGAACAATTATGGAACAAAGCATCCAGGGATTTGTTTCCCTGCTGCGAGGGTATCTTATCGGTGGAATGAATGCCTCGGAGGCCTTGCAGAAGACGATGCAGTCGGTGGAAAAGGAACCGGAAGTGGAGATGACATCTCAAAACGGAGGGATGACACACGATGCGGCATATTATTTATTTGCCTATGTTCCTTACCTTTTTCTGGTAATTTTTATCAGTACGCTGACACCAATTTTGATGATTTTCCGAAAAAAGGAAATTTCGGAAAGGATGGCATGTTCCTCGTATCCGAAAATGAAAATATACCGGGAACTGTATGTTTCATTTATCATTTCCGGTTTGGTGATCACAGCACTGCATTTAATCGTTGTATTTGCCATGAGGAGAGAACTTTGGTTTACCGCAAAAGGGGGATTGTATATCGTCAATGAGATCGCCTTTTTGCTCGTTACATTAAGCCTCGTATTTTTAATCAGCCAGCTGGCCACAAAAATTGAAAGCATTAATATGATCTCCAATGTAGTATCTCTTGCCATGTCATTTTTGTGTGGTGTATTTGTTCCGCTTTCGTTTTTGGGAGACGGTGTGAAGACAATGGCACATTTTCTGCCGGCGTATTGGTACATCCGCGCTGCCGAACAGATTGACGCCGGGATATCGAAAAAAGCCTGTGCAGACATATGGCTGTATTGTGGGACACAGGTATTGTTTGCGGTTGTGCTGTTGACGACGGCACTTGTTATAACGGAGAAGAAAATAAGGAAATAAAAATAGCCCCCACTATTTGGTGGGGGCGCTGTTATGTAATTCTAATTATCTTTTAATTCTAAGTAGTAGTTTGCCGTAGTAGTCTGCATGTAAGGAACCACGTAAATGAGTGCCAGTCCGCAGGTGATAGCTCCAAGCAGGACCCAAGGAATAAATGAAAGATACAGAACAAATAAATCTCCAATGTGACCGGAAGTGATTCTTTTACTTTCGTCCAAGGCTTCCTTAGCGGACAGTTCAGGATTGTCAGCTAAAACAAAGTATGCCATGGAATAACTGATTCCTTTGATGATTCCCGGAATGACAAAAAGCAAAGACCATAAACAGGTAAATATTGCAATCATAATGTTGAGCAAAATAGCAGGACCTATATAACTAAAACCACTGAATAATGTGTTTATTTCAGGACTTTCGTTACGCGTCAAACCAAGAAAAATCATGCTTATTCCAAGCGTTAAAGGTGGCGCTACAATGAGACTGGCAAGACCGGGAACACTGTTTGATAATACCCATGTAATAAGTAAACACACAAAGAGCATACCAATATTTCCCTGAAGCTGTTGTTTTGCAATTGTTTTTAACTGTACTCTGTTCATAGTTTGAACTCCTCTCAAATGATTTTTGCCACAGATTATATTGAAAGAATATTTCGTACTACAAACCATGCAAAGAGACCAATCAGATAACATAGGGCAGTAATATTTACGAATTTCTTTCGTCTGGGACTTTTTTTTAAATTGAAAAAAGGAAAATAATCAATAATCAATAATCCCAATAACACGGGGATAGACCAAAATAAATAGTAGTTGGCCTGACTGGCATGGGGAAGGTCGAGGATGCTTAAATAGTAAAACATTCTTGTGATTCCGCATCCCGGGCAGTTTAATCCGGTTATTTCATGAAAAAAGCACGGTATACGAAATGTCGTATACCGCACAATAGTTGCATAAATACATCCAATAGCTGTAATAACAACAATTGTTTTCATTTTTTTATGCATTTGCAAACTTGTTAAGTTCATTCTGAATCAGAGCATAGGCGATGATTCCACCAAAAATGAACAGAATCAAATAAAGTACACCACCATTGTTGGATGGCTCGCCCTTTTTTTGATGTGCTGCATCAATTTTATCGCCACATTTATATGCCCAGTAGAATCCATAAATACCACATGTAACAATGGTAAGAACTAAGGCAAGAACACCTGAAGTTCCTGGCTCACCGGAAATTGTATTTGTATCATCTGTTAAGCAGACAAACCAATACAATCCATAAATACCACATGTGACTAAGCTTAAAATGATGCAAAGTGCAATGTTTCTGTTTTTTACCATTTGTTTTCCTCTTTTCTACGATGCGTTTTGAGAGTACGGTCTGTATCGCATCGCAGATACAGACTAGTCATGTGAATGCTACAATACAGCATATGCAAAGAATGCTTAACGAATTCTTTATAAAAAATTTACCATAACATAATACGAAAGTCAAGAAATATTGTCGAATTTGCAGAAAAAAAGGGGAAAAAATATGCAAATGTCCTAATTTCCTAATTCTACAACTTTAGTACAACTACCATATATTGTGTCTTGTAAAAAAAACAAGAAAAAAATCACAAGATATAGTGGACAGAAAATGCGGATAGTGATATAATGTTTTTCATAGCCGGCTTTTCGGCTTTTATGAACGATAATGATAATAAAGATTGAGAAGGAAGGAGAATTATTGTGAAAGTAGTAAAGCGTGATGGAAGAGTTGTGGATTACAATCGTAATAAAATTTTAATTGCTGTACGAAAGGCAAATGCGGAAGTGGATCCATTTGAAAGAGTATCAGAGGACGATATTGATGGGATCATCGCTAGTGTTGAGGGGGTAAACCGGGAAACCATTCAGGTGGAAGACATTCAGGATATGATCGAACAGAAACTGATGGCAGCGGGGAAATTTATTTTGGCGAAGACTTATATTATTTACCGTTATACCCGTGAATTGGTTCGTAAAGCAAATACAACAGACGATTCGATCATGAGTCTGATTTCCAACAGCAATAAAGATGTTATGGAAGAAAATTCCAACAAAAATGCCTATATTGCCTCAACTCAGCGAGATTTGATCGCGGGTGAAGTGTCAAAAGACCTCACAAAACGTGTGCTTCTGCCGGAAAAAATTGTAAAAGCACACAAAGAAGGAATGATTCATTTTCATGATATGGATTATTTCATTCAGCCGATTTTTAACTGCTGCCTGATCAACATTGGGGATATGCTGGAAAACGGAACGGTTATGAACGGAAAACTGATCGAAAGTCCAAAAAGTTTTCAGGTAGCATGTACTGTGGTGACACAGATCATCTCGGCGGTTGCGAGCAGTCAGTATGGTGGACAGTCAGTAGATGTCCGTCATTTGGGAAAATATTTGAGAAAAAGTGCCAATAAATATCGGGACCGTTATCTTTCTTCATTTGGTGAAAGTGTGGATTCGGCGATTCTTGAACGTATGGTAGAGGAACGGGTAAGAGATGAACTTCGTTCCGGTGTACAGACCATTCAATACCAGATCAATACATTGATGACGACCAATGGACAGTCTCCGTTTGTTACGCTGTTCTTAAATCTTGACAAAGATGATGAGTATATAGAAGAAAATGCAATGATCATAGAAGAAATACTCCGTCAGCGCCTGGAGGGAATTAAAAATGAAAAAGGTGTGTATGTGACACCGGCATTTCCAAAACTGATCTATGTTCTGGATGAGCATAACTGCCTCAAAGGCGGAAAATACGATTACATTACAAAATTAGCGGTACAATGTTCTGCAAAACGTTTGTATCCGGATTACATATCCGCAAAGAAAATGCGCGAAAATTATGAAGAAAATGTATTTAGCTGCATGGGCTGCCGCAGTTTTCTGTCTCCATGGAAAGATGAAAACGGAAATTACAAATGGGAAGGAAGATTTAATCAGGGTGTTGTCAGCTTAAATCTTCCGCAGATTGGTATTCTGGCAAAAGGAAATATGGAATATTTCTGGCAGTTATTGGAAGAACGACTTTCCCTTTGTTTTGAAGCTTTGATGTGCCGTCATCATGCATTGGAGGGTGTAACTTCGGATGTCAGCCCGATTCATTGGCAGTATGGTGCGATTGCACGTTTGAAAAAAGGTGAGAAGATCGACAAACTGCTTCACGATGGTTATTCTACGATTTCATTGGGATACATCGGTTTGTACGAAGTGACGAAATTGATGGTTGGCGAAAGCCATACGACACCAAAAGGCAGTGAGTTTGCTAAGAAGGTGATGAATCGTCTGCGCCGGGCGACCGATACATGGAAGGAAGAAACCGGGCTTGGCTTTGGTTTGTACGGAACACCGGCAGAATCATTGTGTTATCGATTTGCGGAGATCGATAAAGAACGTTTTGGTTCGATCGAAGATGTGACAGATAAAGGATATTACACCAATTCCTATCATGTGGATGTACGTGAAAAGATTGATGCCTTCCATAAATTTGAATTTGAAAGCCAGTTCCAGACGATTTCCTCCGGTGGTGCGATTTCTTATGTGGAAATTCCAAATATGCAGCACAATCTGCCAGCGTTGGAAGAAATTGTAAAATTCATTTATGATAACATTCAGTATGCGGAATTTAATACAAAGTCTGATTATTGTCATGTATGTGGTTTTGACGGCGAGATCAAGATTAATAAGGATCTTGAATGGGAATGTCCGAATTGCGGAAATAAAGACCATAATAAGATGAATGTTACGAGAAGAACGTGTGGATATCTGGGAGAGAATTTCTGGAATGTCGGCAAGACAAAAGAAATCAATGCCCGTGTACTCCATATCTAAGTGGTGAGGAATAAAAATTATGAATTATGCAGATATTAAGCAATATGATGTGGCAAATGGCTTGGGAATCCGAGTTTCCCTGTTTGTCAGCGGCTGTACGCATCATTGTAAAAATTGCTTTAATAAAGAAACTTGGGATTTCCGGTTTGGAAATCCCTTTACCGAAGCAGAGATTGAAAAAATTCTGGAATATTTGAAACCATCGTATGTATCGGGACTGTCATTGCTGGGGGGAGAACCCTTTGAACCGGAAAATCAGTCCGGACTGCTGCCACTGGTAAAAAAAGTAAAAGAGACCTATCCGGAGAAAAATATTTGGTGTTATACCGGCTATCTGTTTGATGAGGATATTTGCGGAAAAATGATGGATCAAGTGCCGGAAACCAAGGAACTCTTGTCATACATCGATGTTTTGATCGATGGACCGTTTATCGAAGAACGCAAAAATTTGAAAATACGATTCCGAGGTTCCGATAACCAGCGGATCATTGACGTCAAAAAGACGATGGAAGCCGGAGAGATCGTTCTTTGGGAACAAGAATAAAAAAAGTGAGGAAAAAAACGTGCAGAAAACGAAAATTGATTTTAAAAAATTACATAAAAATGCGCATATTCCAACCTATGGGACAGAATATGCCGCAGGAGCAGACCTTTATGCGTGCCTGGAACAGCCGGTTTGTGTAGCTGCCGGAACGACAGAATTTATTCCGACCGGAATCGCAATGTCAATTCCGGAAGGTCTTGTAGGACTTATTTATGCAAGAAGCGGCATGGCATGTAAGAAAGGACTGGCACCGGCCAATAAAGTAGGTGTTATTGATTCCGATTATCGTGGAGAAATTATGGTAGCGTTACATAATCATTCTACTCAGGATATCGTCGTTGAAAATGAAGAACGGGTAGCACAAATGGTCATTGCTCCGTATCTTTATGCCGTTTATGAAGAAGTAAATGAACTGGATGAAACGGTACGTGGGGAAGGTGGTTTTGGATCTACCGGAAAATAGGAGGTATTGCGTATGCTGGAACAAGTGGATGTAGACAAAAAGATGTCAAAAGACGAATATGAGAAAAAGATGGAGTCTCTTTCTACCAGACTCGGGGAACTGCAGCGAAAATGTAAGGAGCAGAAGATCCCGGTTATGGTAACGTTTGACGGAGTGGACGCCGCAGGAAAAGGCACGATGATCAATCGTGTGATTCAATTTTTAGATCCCCGCGGCTACCGGGTCTTTACAACCGGAAAAGCCGGAGAGGAAGAGAAAATGCGCCCATATTTTTGGCGGTTTTTTACAAAAACTCCGGAAAAAGGAAGGATGCATATCTTTGACCAAAGCTGGTATCGTGGGGTGTACGAAGGAGAAATTTGGGAAAAAGATGCCACAGAGTTTGAGAAAATGCTCATACAGGACGGCACACTGATTGTAAAATTTTTCCTTTTGATTTCGGCAAAAGAACAGAAAAAACGTCTGGAAAAGATGGAAAAGGATGAAGACACCAGGTGGCGTGTGTGTAAACAGGAAAAAGAAAACAATAAAAATTACGCAGAGTGTCTGAAAAAGCAGGATTCGATATTGGTACACACCGATATTGCAGAGTCTCCGTGGGTAATTGTAGAAGGCACGGATAAACTGTATGCCGCGTGCAAGATCGTATCCACTCTGGTAAGCCGTATGGAAGAAGCACTTCAGGCAAGCCGGACACCTCAGCAGGAAACGCCAAAACTGCCGGAGACGGAAGAATGTTTCCGCAATGGGGTTCTTCATGGGATTGATCTGTCAAAATCAATGACAAAAGAAGAGTATCAGGTGGAAAAGAAAAAGCTGCAGAAAAAACTGCGTTCCCTTCACAATCAGATGTATCTGAAACGTCTGCCGGTGGTTCTTGCGTTCGAAGGCTGGGATGCCGGAGGAAAAGGAGGCGCGATCAAACGTCTTACGCAGGCCATGGATCC
>ERZ826016.3498-NODE-3498-length-10683-cov-8.191005_pt1 | contig 10683 bp, 10 predicted proteins | sample MGYA00519872_ERZ826016 | MGnify/ENA primary metagenome ERZ826016 (study PRJEB31778, sample SAMEA3449218) | human gut metagenome | biome: human gut; feature: human-associated habitat; material: faeces | place: United Kingdom | collected 2010/2012 ... | reverse complement strand
CTGCAGGGGGGTGGGCTCCTCGCCGGCGGTTTCCATCATCCCGGCGATCTTTCCCATCTCGGTCTCCATGCCGGTGGCCGTCACCACGCCTTCGCCCCGGCCCGTCATCACGATGCAGCCCATGTACAGTCTGTCTCCGGGCTGCTTTGCGGCGGGAAGGCTCTCGCCCGTGAGCATGGCCTCGTTGCACGATACCTGCACACCGGTTTGCAGCGTGCAGTCCGCCGCTACCTTATCGCCGGCCTCGAACAGCAGCACGTCGCCGGGCACCACGGTACGCGCGCCGACCTCCAGTTCCCTGCCGCTGCGGCGCACGCGCGCCGTGGGCGCCGAAAGCTCTTTCAGTGCTTCCAGCGTTTTTTCCGTGCGGTATTCCTGCAGAAAGCCCATGGTGGCGTTCATCAGCACGATGATTATAATGGTAATGGCTTCCGTGCCCTCGCCCATCAGCACAGAGATGAGCGTGGCCGCCGCCAGGATCAGGATCATCAGGTCCTTGAACTGCGAGAAGAACATGGCGGCCACGCTGGCTCCCTTTTTCCCGCGCAGGCGGTTTTCGCCCACTTTCGCAAGGCGGGCTTTTGCCTCGGCTTCGGACAAGCCCGCAGATGTGTTTTGCAGCATGCGTTTCTCCCCTTTTTTGATTTGGGCAAAGAGGCCCATGATTGCTAAAACTTATGAAAAAATGCGCCGCGCTATGCCGAGAGAAATTTTTTCTGAAAATTTCTCCCGATTTTGCAGACAAATCGGCCGCTGTCTCGTATTATAGGCATGGAATGAAAAAAACACGGAATTTACCGGGCTTCGGCCCTTTAAAGGAGATGAACCCCAAATGGTGACTTTGATTCTGACACGGATCGTTTTTGTGCTGAGCATCCCGCTTTGCCTGTACGCCGTTTATTTCGGTGTGGTCGCACTGTTCGGCCTGCGCAAAAAACTGCCTGCGGCGCCCCAGGCGAAGCCTGAAAAACGCTTTGCACTTGTGGTGGCGGCACGCAACGAGGCGGCGGTGATCGGCCATCTGGTGGACAGCCTGTATGGGCAGGATTATCCCCGCGAGCTGTATGAGGTGATCGTCGCGCCCAACAACTGCACCGACGACACCGAGGCAGTGGCTGCCGGGCGCGGCGCGCGCATTTTCCGTCCGGAGGGCGTCATCCGCAGCAAGGGCGAGGTGCTCACCCAGGTGGTGGATAAAATCGTGCTGGCGGAGGAGTTCGATGCCATGTGCGTTTTTGATGCGGACAATCTGGTGGACGGCCAGTTCCTGGCGCGTATGAACGATGCGCTGGTGAGCGGCGCACAGGTGGCGCAGGGTTTCCGCGACAGCAAGAATCCCGAACAGAGCGCGATCTCCGGCTGTTATTCTATCTGCTACTGGATGCTGAACCGTTTCTACAATGGTGCGCGCAGCGCGCTGCACCTCTCCGCGCTGGTGAACGGAAGCGGCTTTGCCGTTACCACTGCGCTGCTGCGCCGTTTGGGCGGCTGGCACACGGTTACCATGACAGAGGATTATGAATTCAGCGCCCAGTGCGCCATGCTGGGCTTCTGCTCCTTGTGGCCGGTCGAGAGCAGCACGAGCTTGAGCATTTCGCCCGTGCTCGTGGGACGGTTGGGGGCAAACGTGCCGTCGCCGTTGCCGCCGACGATGCCCTGCTCGCTCAGCTCCATGACATAGTTATAGAACCAGTCGGACTTGTTGACGTCGGTATAGGTCTTGCCGGTGTAGCTCGTCGCCGTCCACTGCGCCGTGACGACCGCGTTGCCGTTCACGATGCTGTTTTCCGTGATGGTCTTGCCGTCGCTCGTCCGGAAGCCGGCAAAGCTGTAGCCGAGCTTTTCCGCCTTCGGGAATGAGCCATAGGTCTTGCCGATCTCGTAGACGGCGAAGTCTGTCTCATAGGACGCGCCGCTCTCCATATTGATGATGAGATACGCAAACTCGTCCTCCGCCGCGCGGGTGTCGTCATCCAAATAAATGGCAGCCTCCTGCAGGCGGCGGTCGGCAAGGCCCGCCTGGGCCTGTCCGCCGGAATGGCACCATTCGCCGAACGCATGCGCCACTTCAAGGCGCGTCGCGTCCTTTTCGCCGCGGGCGATCTTGACCAAGTCGCTCGTGCCGCTCATCCAACCGGTGCCGAAATTGTAGCTGAAGCAGATCAGCGCGTCGAACTGCCCCTGCGTGGGCGTGACGTCGTAGCGGTCAAAAAAGTCGTTGAGCTTGGCCTCATACGCCTCGACCTTGCTCATCAGAAGAAGCTCCGCCTCCTCACGCGTGATGCCCTCGGGATAGTCCTCGGCATCGCACTCCGTGCCGTAACCGATGTACCACTTGCCGCCGGAGGAATACTTCTCCGCGCGGAAGCCCTCTTCCTCCTCGATCTGCTCGATGGCCGCGTCGCCCGCGCGCATCAGCCGATTGCTCGCCATCGCGGCGGGCACGCAGAGCTGCATGGCAAGGCACAGCGCCAGAAGCACGGCCAGCGGCGTTCTCTTTCTCATGTTCTGCTTCATCTCGTTCTCTCCTTTTGCCGGGATCGGGCGAAAACGCCCACTCTCTAAAATGTCTTTTTATGATACCACAGGTTTACATAAGAATCAACCAAAAAGCGCAAAAAATGCCGCCCCGTGTCGAACCGGGCGGCATTTTCGTTATAGCAGCGCGTCGAAGAGCGCATCCATGTTGTCGTCGGAATACTCGACCTCCGCGCTGTACAATCGGCAGAGCTCGATCTGATCCTCCACCGTGAACTCGCCGTGCAGCAAAAGGTGCAGCGCACCAAGCGAGAAAAGCAGCCGGACAGACAGCACGGCGAACGCCGCCTTGCTGCTCACGTCCCCGTCGTCGAGCGCCGTCGGCACGTGACGATAGAGGAAGTAGACGAGCAGCTGCTCATACTCCGTCTCGCGTCCTTTCATGTGCGCGGCAAAATCGTCGAGCGGCAACTCATCTGCGTGCTCGCGCAGCGCTTCCAAAATGCCTGTCCACGCCTCGTCCATGCGCTCGAGCGAGAGATAAAATTCTGCCCACTGCGCAAGCGGGACGTCCGGCACGTGCGCACCGCAGGCCGACAAAATTTGTTCCATCCGCTGATTGATCGGTTCCTCGCGGTTCTGTGCGATGGCGAAAAGATGGTCGCGCAGCGTGAGCAGCGCCGTCTCCTCTTCATCAAGCTCGCCTTCGCCCGTCGTGACAAGCATTGTTTTCTCCGGCCTGGTCAGAATGAGCCGCGCGGCCTCCTCGCAGCAGAGGCCAACGCCAATCTCCGTGCGCTCCGAAAAAAAGCTGCGGTAGCGCGGGTGGTCGGTGCAGATCTGGCAGAGCATACCCTCCCCGCCGTATAAAATGAGATCGCAGAGGTTTTTGCCGTTCAAAAACGGGCAGCGCTCCTGCTCGCCGAGGAGAAAGTGCGGCATCTCGCCGCTGCGGTCGATACATTTATGCAGGCGCTCGCCCATCTCGCCGCCGATCTGATCGTAGGCGGCGAGGGAATCCCCGTCCACGTCGATCTCCCAGCCGATGCAGCAGTTGTGTCGGCAGCGGTCGGCGATGCAATGGAAAAGCGGATAATAGTCCGGATAAGCGTTCTGCACGGCGGAGTCCTCCCATAGTCGGTGCTGCGCGGTCATAAATCGCGCGCTGCTTCATTATAAATCTCGCAGGCGCGCATTGCAATGAATTTTCTCCTTGCCGCCGTGAAAGAGATATGATATAGTAAAATATATGCGGGCATGATGAAATTGGCAGACATGCGAGATTTAGGTTCTCGTGCCGCAAGGCGTTGGGGTTCAAGTCCCCATGCCCGCACCAAAATGAACGACCCTACCCAATCCGAACAAGTTGATGAGACTTGCGGATCGGGTAGGGTCGTTTTGTATCTTAAAAGCCTTGGCATGACAGCATTTTTTGAAGATATCACGCCAAAGCAGATATGAGACGCTCAAATTCAAACCTCTTCAAATCGAGGTAGAAAACACAAAAGCCAGGCGATTCAAACACCGATGTCTCATTTGGCATTTTTGTAGAAGTTTTCTTCCATCTGGCATGGCGTCAGATTTTTCAATGTTCGATGCGGCCTTCGGGTATTATAAAACTCAATATAGGAAGCGACACTGGCTTGAAATGCTCTATCGGAAGTAATATTTCTTCGGTAGAGCTCTTCTTTTTTCAGTGATGCGAAAAATGACTCTGCTACCGCATTGTCATGTGGCTCGCCGGGGCGCGAAAACGACTGTGTTACATTGTGCTCATGTAAGAGCTTCTGGAACCGATGAGATGTATATTGCGCGCCTCGATCACTATGAAAAATAAGTCCGGCTGGAGGATCTCGCTCCTCATAAGCCATCTTAAACGTGGCCGTGATGAGCTGGGTACTGTTCTTCTTTGAGATCTTATATGCGATCACTCTGCGTGAGAAAAGATCAATGATCGCGCAGACATAGAGATAGTGATCTCCGATTTTAAAGCAGCTAACATCGCTGACCCACCTCTGATTTGGCTGATCAGCAGTAAATTGCTGCTGCAGGAGATTTTTCTTTCTCTCCGGCTCACGAAGCTTCAGATATTCCTTCTTTGCTGTCATCCGAACGCTGCGCAGTCCCATTTCACTCATGAGCCGTGAAACATACTCCTTACTGACTTGATGACCTCTCTGAACAAGAATCGTTTGAATTTTCTCCGCGCCCAGCACCTGCTGATATTCATCGAACACATCGCGGATCAGTTGGCAATACTCTTCTCGGCGCTTTTCAAACCAGGCATTTTCACGCTTGTTTCGTAACATATGATTGTAAAATGTACCACGGTCGACATCCAGTGCTTCGCATATTGTGTGGACCTCATACTTCCCATAAAACGGTTCCAGCGCGTACAGCCGTTCCTTTAATGGCGCAGATACCAAACAATCGACGGACTTCAGAATCGTGATGACATTTTGCAATTTTTCAACTTTACGCTGAAGCAACGTGTATTCTTGATAGGAAAACTTCAACGGCTTTCCAGCACTGTCCGTAGGAAAAGATTTGATCCACCGATATAAGGTGCTGCGCGGGATAGCGAGTTCATTGGAAAGAGCGGCGACACTTTCCCCTTGCTGACAGCGTGCGACAATGGATAGTTTTTCTTCGTTTGAATATTTCATAGTAATATCCCCCTTTATTATCAGGTTAGGATATCACGGAAAATGAAGCGAGGAAACTTGCAAGACTTCGGTGCTAATGTGACAAATGATAAGGTTACTATATAAATGAAGCACGTTTTTCAAAAGGAACTATCGACACAAGCGATTTTATGTGTTAAAGTATTTTGATAGGAGGGATAGAAATGATAAAATCTCCCATTAATACTTCAAATCGTCAAGCCATGGAAAACGCATTTAATACATTGGAAGAAAAACTCAATGCAGATGTTTTTGTGTACTACGGGGAATTGATTGATGGCGTCGAAGCAGATGTTAAACAAATTATTGAGCAAATTTGTAAAGAAGATCAAAAACATGAGATACTATATGTCATTTTAACAACTCCTGGTGGGAGTTTAAATCCCGTTAAGCGAATGGTAAATATATTCCGCAATTTCTATACAGAGGTCAATTTCATTGTTCCAGATTACGCATATAGCGCAGGTACAGTAATGTGTTGTAGTGGGGACAAAATTTATATGGACTACTATAGTGTACTTGGGCCAATTGACCCACAAGTTATGAATAAGGATGGAAAATTCGTTGCAGCGCTTGGATACTTAGATAAAATTAATGAGCTAATCAAAAAGGCAAGAGATAACGAACTTACAAATGCCGAATTTATTATCTTAAAAGATTTTGACTTAGCTGAATTACGAGCCTACGAACAGGCTAGAGATTTAGCTATTGATTTATTAGTCGAATGGTTGCCTAAATACAAATTTAAGAACTGGTCTACCCATGCATCCACACAAGAGCCCGTCTCACTTGAGGAAAAACGAGCACGCGCAATGGAGATAGCTCAGAATCTAAGCGATAACAAAGAATGGAAATCCCATGGCAGGCCAATAAGTCGCGTTGAGTTAGAAAGGCTAAAACTTCAAATCGAAAGGCTCGAAGAAAACGCGGATGTATATAAGGCTGTTACAGCATATAATGAATTAATGGTTGATTATATAAAAAAGTATAACTTCACCCGCTTTATTCAGACTCGGAGGTTTTTGTAATGTCAATTTGTACTGATATAAGGGCAGCAATAACGACATACAAGATGAAATCACTCGATAAGAAGATTTGTGATGAATATGAAGCTGCAACTATAGAATTTGAACGATTAGTAACGAAAGGCGTAGCATCTAAGAGAGGCTATCAATTATTGCCTATAGAAAGCAAGAATTTTGGTAATATAGAAATAAATCACAGCAGGAACAAGTAAAGCCAATTATCTACTACTTTTATCATATTTTTTCGAATTGGATTTGGATATTTAAGTTATATTTTTGCTATTAACACAATCTACTCAAGTTAATTTATACTATCTTCTCTATAAAAATTGGAGTATGCTCATTCTACGATTTTTCCTTTTCAAACCGCAAACGCTACCATTGGTTTGCACTTTGGTGAAACGGGCATTTGGATAGCGTGCATCTTTTTCATCAACACAGTCCAAAAAGCATCGAAAACTTCGGCTTTCGGTGCTTTTTCGTTGCAAAAATGCTGAAAATGGTGTGAGTCAAAATGCGGGTCAACTGCCTGCCCCACACCCTGACCCACATTGGCTGGCAGTCAGCGGCTTTGCCGCCTACTGCCAGCTCATGCCCCATGGGTACAACGAAATACGCAGAAAGACTTAAAGAGTACCGGAGAGGAAACTTTTGCCTTCTCTCCGGTATTTTGGCGCTTTTACTGCTTACATGACCTGCGCCATGAAGCTACCCATGGTTTGTGCTGCCTCGTCCTGCTTTTGCCTTGTGGCGTGGGTGTAGGTGCGGAGGGTGAAGCCTGCGTCGTAGTGGCCGAGCGTGCAGGTCATCTCCCGCATGGCCTTCGCCAATTCCAGCATGGCTTTCCGCGCTGCGACCACCAGTTCATCACGAGATTTGCTTTTCTGCTCGTAGACGTGCAGCAACTCCTGACGGAAAATTTGATTGGTCAGCGTGGACTTGATCTGCCGTATCCCATCTTTGGACAGGTACGCCTGATTCGGATTCACCGACCACGCCATCATGTGGACGTGAGGATGATTACCTTCGTCATGGAAGGCGGCGTACCAACGAAAATCCTCCGGCGGGATCTTCATCGACGCGGCGATGTCATTGCGGTGGGTACGCAGTAATGTGCGCCATGCGTCTGTGTGGTTGTAGGGCGGGCTTTGATATACGGCTCCTCGGCGAACACCGTGATCGGCAAAACGAGGATATAAAACGAGGGACCGGTTGACAGCCATGCGGTCATCTCATCTTGGAGGATGGGCAGCCGGGCGTGTATCCCCTCATACTCGCTGATGGTACGGAGATTGAGCTGATGTGCGTTCAACTGTCCATGTAATTCCGAGTATAACAATAAATGCAGTAACCGGCCTACCTCTTAACAGTTTCTTTGCTTGACGATACTGGGAGCGTCTGGTACAATACCATCAATTTGAAACGAAGGAGGATGCGTGCCCATATGGATACCGACGGCAGTGACTATCACAGTAGCCACCTGATCTGTCATCTGTTTGTGAAAGCATATCTGCGCTGCTGAAAAGCGGGGCGGACATGCTTTTTTGCGCTCATTTGAGCGCTTTGACGATTCGAACAGACGACAGAAAAGGAGCTTTTATCTTGTCAACGACAACTTGTATCATTACTATGGCGGTGTGTTTGCTGTTTTCCGCCTACTTTTCCGCTACAGAGACCGCGTTTTCCTCTGCCAGCACCACGCGGCTCAAAACCCTTGCTGAAAAGGGCAATGCCAACGCTGCGCTTGCGTGCAGGCTTTTGGAGCAGTATGACCGGCTGCTCTCTACCATCTTGATCGGCAACAACATCGTCAATATTGCGACGGCCTCCATCGGCACGGTGCTCTTTGTGCACCATTACGGCGACGCGGGCGCGACGATCTCCACCGTGGTCGTCACGGTGGTGGTGCTGATCTTCGGTGAGATCTCGCCCAAAAGCATCGCCAAGGACTGCGCGGAGCGCTTCGCCATGTTCTCCGCTCCCATCCTGCGCGTGCTCATCTGGGTGCTGCTGCCGCTCAATCTGCTCTTCTCCCTCTGGAAAAGGCTGCTAGCGAAGGCATTCCGCCTGAACGGCGAGAGCAAAATGTCGCAGGAGGAGCTGCTGATGCTCGTCGATGAGGTCCAGCAGGGCGGCAGCATCGACAAAAGCGAGGGCGAGCTGCTGCGCAACGCCATCGAATTTTCCGAGCAGCAGGCAAAGGACATTCTCATCCACCGCGTAGACCTCGCGGCGCTGCCGGTCACGGCGAGCTGGGAGGAGACCGCCGCGCTGTTCACCAATACCAAATATTCCCGCCTGCTCGTCTATCAGGATTCCATCGACCATATCCTCGGCACCATCCACCGCAAGGACTTTTACGTCGGCTGCGGCGTGACCGGCAAGCCGATCGCCGAGCTGCTTTCACCCACCATCTTTGCACCGGAGAATGAGCCGATCAGTCTGCTGCTTAAAAAGATGCAGCAGGGCAAGACGCACGTTGCCGTCGTGGTGGACGAATATGGCGGCACCTGCGGCATTGTCACGATGGAGGATATCCTCGAAGAGCTGGTGGGCGAGATATGGGACGAGCACGAGCAGGAGGAGATTCCCATCCGCGAGACAGCGGAGCACACCTACCTTGTGGACGCGGGCATGGACTTTGACGATTTTGCCGATTTCTTCTACCTCAAGACCGACTCGGAGATGGTGTCGGTCAGCGGCTGGGTGATGGAGCGCTGCGGCGGTGTGCCGGAGAGCGGCGACCGCTTTACTTACGATGATCTTGATGTGCTTGTTGTCAAAGTAGATCATCACCGCATCGAGGAGCTGCGCGTCACACAGCGGCCGCACACCGGTGAAAAGGCGGAGACTGCGCTGATTGGAGAGATGATCCATGAATAAACAACTCAAGCAGCAGATGCTTCTGATTTTTTTCGGCGTGGCGCTTTTTGCCGCGCTGACTAACCTGAATGAAGTGGCGAGCTTTTTCCGCGTTTTGGCAGGTATTCTGTCGCCGGTGGTCTCGGGCCTTTTGCTCGCGTTCGTGCTGAGCGTTCCGATGCTTGGTATTGCGCGGCGGCTCACGGCCCATTTCCCGAAGATGAAGGAAAAAACGGTCGATGCCCTGAGCCTGACACTGACGATGCTCTGTGTCGCAGTGCTGGTATTCCTGCTGTGCGTGCTGGCGATCCCACAGCTGGCCGCGTCGGTCCGGAGCATCGCCGTACTCGTAAGGGAGAACTGGCCCGACTGGGTGGCGCTGCTGAGCAGCTACGGCGTCGACACCACGGAGCTGACAAAGCTTGCGGCCTCGTTTGACTGGAAGACGGCCGTGGAAAAGCTCTTCACCGGTGCGGGGGCCGTGATTGGATCGGTCGTCGATCTGGCAAGCTCAACGGTGTCTGTCACGGTAAACGCCGTGTTCGCGTTCGTGATCATGTTCTATGTACTGTTGGGTCGGCGGGAGCTCGGTAAGCAGAGTCGCAGCTTTCTGTACGCCTACTGTAAGGAGATGACGGCAAACCGCATTTGCCACATCGCAAAGCTGACGCACGATACTTATGCAAAGTTTTTCTCCGGTCAGTGCATCGAGGTGCTGATCCTCGGCACGTTGATCTTTCTCGCGTTTTCCGTCTTCCACATCCCCTACGCAGCGCTGACGGCTGTGCTGACAGCGGCATTCGCGTTCATCCCATATATCGGCGCGTTTGCATCCTGCCTGATCGGCGTACTGCTCACGCTGCTGGCCGCGCCGGAGAAGGCAATACTGTGCTTCCTTGTTTATCAGGTGGTGCAGTTCATCGAAAACCAGTTCATCTACCCGCATGTGGTCGGCGGCAGCGTGGGGCTTTCTCCGCTGTGGACACTGCTGGCCGCACTGCTCGGCGGAAAGTTGTTCGGTATCATCGGTATCGTGTTTTTTATCCCGCTGGCCGCGGTGATCTCGCAGCTTTTGCAGGGGGATATCGAGCAGCGACTCACCGCACGGGAGAAAATGAAATCTGAGAAGTGAAGGAAAGATAGATGGAAACCAACCGGTTTTCATCTATCTTTCCTATCCGCATACCAACGCGTTCAGGTCGTCGAACTCCTGCCGGTCGAACTGCTTTTGAAGTGCTTTCATGTGCACCATCTCCTTTTGGCAGCCAACACACATACCATAACCCAGCGCAGAATGGTTGTAATGCCTCTCGTCGCGTAGTATGATCAATAGGTAATCAAGCAAGGGATGAGAGGTAACATGACAGAGAAAGAAAAATGCTGCGCGGTCTGCTCTACGATGCAAGCAGCGAAGAGCTTACGCAGGAACGGCTCGCGGCGAAGGAGCTGTGCTTTGCCTACAACCGGACGCCGCCTTCCGATGAGACGCGGCAGCGCGAACTGATGCGCCGTCTGCTCGGCGCGGTCGGCGGGCGTTTTACGATCCTTGCACCGTTCTGGTGCGATTACGGCTGCAACACTTTCATGGGCCGCGACGATTTTGCTGGTGAACCTCGGCAGCTTGCTGATTCTCC
>ERZ826016.3492-NODE-3492-length-10696-cov-2.557842_pt1 | contig 10696 bp, 8 predicted proteins | sample MGYA00519872_ERZ826016 | MGnify/ENA primary metagenome ERZ826016 (study PRJEB31778, sample SAMEA3449218) | human gut metagenome | biome: human gut; feature: human-associated habitat; material: faeces | place: United Kingdom | collected 2010/2012 ... | reverse complement strand
AATTTTATTGGAAAACAACGTTTCAGTAGCGGGCCCCAAAAAGCCTCACAAGAGCTGTGGCCGGAAATCCCCCTATTTACACTCGGGTCTTTTCAAGATAGTCTAAAAAGATTACACAGAGCAAGTATCCATCTTCTCTAACCTTTTTTCATGAAAAATTCTATGCGTATCCCATCCGCTCGCCTTACGCTTCCCGTACTCGTATGGGCCGTTCTGTACGCCACCCATGCTTTCCTGGGGTATTATCATGATGACTATGCCTATGCGGGGCTGACGTATTCTTATACCGTCGAGGGGCCGTACAGCGAGCGCCTGACGCTGCTCAACTACGTCAACTACCTCTACCAGCATTATATGGGATGGGGCGGGCGTATCGTCGCCTTTGGGATAGCCATTCCCTTTATGCACGCCGGGCCTTCCGTCTTCTGGTTTGTTCAATCGCTTCTCGTTACCGGTATTTTGTGTTTTGGAGCGTCCATCGCGGCCAGATTCACCGCCAGAGAAGATTTCCCGCAAACGTTGCTGTTCCTGCTGGCGAGCTACATGTCAATGAAGATAGTGCTCGTTCGGGACGGCCTTTACTGGGCTTCCGCCTCCGTGCTCTATGTCTGGCCGATGTTTTTCCTGCTTTGGGCCATTTTTCTCATCATGCGGGAACCGTTGCGGAAAAAGGATATTGCCCTCGCAGCAGTGTTGTTCTTCATCGCCTCGGCCTCTTCCGAGCCGTTTTCCCTGTATGCGTTCGCGTTCGTGGGGATGCGTCTGCTGGTGGATGTTGTTGAAAAGAAAAAACGGCTTCTCCCCAACCTGCTTTGGCTTTCAACCTCTCTTGCTGGTTTTTTGTTTTGCTTTCTGGCTCCCGGCAATCTCAAGCGGGCAATGAACTTTCCAAACCAGAACATTCCTCCTCTGGCGGAATTGCTTAGAGGCATTCCTGATGCCTTTACATGGATAATGAATGCCTTTCTCCTGTGCTACCCGCCTCTCCTGCTTCTTCTGACCCTGCTCGCGCTTTGTTTCTATGCGTTGCGCATAGGCATAGCCAAAGAAAAAATCTATTGGCAACTCCTTCCTTTTGTCGCGGCATGCTGCGCGATCGCTTGTCTTTTTTTACTCCCCGTCGCCAGAAGCCTCCGCGTGTCCATGCCGCTCATCCTGACGTTTCCCATTATCACGGCACCGGCTCTGAATATCTTCCTCAAAAGACTGCCGAGAAAACGGTTGTCCGCGCTTTGTCTTCTCGGAATCACGGGGTATGGCCTGAGCAACTACATCACCATCTGGGAAGGGTATCGGGCGAACTACGACACCATCGTTGCGAACGACGCCACGCTATCCGCCTACAAGCCGGGGAATATGAACGTGGTGCTCAAGAAACTTCCGGACGAACGGTATGCGAATGCTATGCCCTATACACCCGGAACGGAGTATATTGTGTTCTTTATGAAGCAATACTATGATATTCCTATGGATGTTCCCCTTATCTTTAAATGAGCGGTGATCCTATGAAAACAGTTTCCCTTATTATCCCCGCGTACAATGAAGAGGAAGCCATTCCACATTTTCTCGAACGGATTGTCCCGCTTCTCGATGCCGAGCCATATACATTTGAAATGATTTTTATTGATGACGGCAGCAAGGACAGGACGCTGGAAATCCTACTCGAAGCCCGTCGGAAAGACCCGCGCATCAGGATCATCGAGCTTGCCCGGAATTTCGGCAAGGAATTGGCCGTGACCGCGGGATTCCACGCGGCTTCGGGCGACGCCGTCGTTCCCATGGATGTAGACCTGCAGGACCCGCCGGAACTGCTTTCGGACTTTCTCCGCAAGTGGGGGGAAGGCTATGACGTCGTGCTCGGCGTCCGCAGGCAGCGGGAGTCGGACACGATGTTCAAGCGCATCACGGCCGGTCTTTTCTATAAGATATTCAATATACTGTGCGGAAAGCGGCTTGTTCCCAATGCCGGCGACTACCGCCTGATGAACCGGGCCGCGCTTGATGCCCTGAACAGCCTTCCTGAACGGGTTCGCTTTACCAAAGGGCTGTACGCTTGGGTGGGTTTCAAACAGGCTACGGTGGAGTATGACAGGCCGCAGCGGGTCGCGGGAAGCACCAAATGGAACGCATGGAAGCTGTGGAACTTCGCGCTGGACGGCATTACGAGCTTCAGTACGCTGCCTCTGCGGATCTGGAGCTATCTCGGCATGGTTGTGGCGCTGTTTGGCTTCGGCTATGCGGCTGTCCTGATTCTGAGGGCTCTGTTCTTTGGCGTGGATGTCCCCGGCTATACGTCCATCATGGTCGTCGTACTCGTGCTTGGCGGGACCATTCTAGTTTCCCTCGGCGTCATCGGGGAGTACCTCGGGCGCATCTTTGAGGAAAGCAAAGGCCGTCCGCTGTTTGTCGCGAGATCGTACATCGGTTTTGAAAAACGGGACGATTCCGCAAGGCGCCATGACTAGAACGTCGGCACAGGCATTCTTGTATCTACAGGCTTCCGTCATCGGAACGCTCTGCAACTTTTTCTCACGGTTTGCCTTTTCGGAATGGTTCAGCTTCGGCGTCAGCGTCGTTCTGGCCAATTACGTCGGCATGATCATCGTGTTTTGCCTTTCGTACAAACGCGCTTTCGGTGTCAGTAAGGCCACCGTGCCCATGGTGCTCCGTTTTGCGCTTGTGGCGCATGTGGGGCTAGTCGTTGTCTGGGCCGTGTCCACGGGGCTCTTTTCCCTTATCCAGTGGCTGCTGCCGCAGCTGCTCTCCCAAACAGAGGCTCTCCGGACGCTGGAGGCACTTTTCCCCGGATGGAGCGGGGCCCCGTCCCTTGCCGGATGGATTCCCGTACTGACCGGGGGAGGATGTCACGGAACAGGGATTCTGGCCGGATTTCTGGTCAACTTCTTCGGGCATAAACTGTTCAGCTTCGCCCATTACGAACCCGCCAGCTCATAAAGCAAAAAAGCTCCCCCTGATACCGGAAGCCTTTCTGTCTCAAGAGAGTAAAAGCTACAGTTTTATTGAATGCCGCCCTTGCTATGTTCACGTAATGATTTTCAACTGTGGATAGTTTTTTGTTTCTTGAACCGGATCAAAGGTTTCTCGATAAGGCGTACGACCCCATAAGAAAGAATCACTGTCAGAGCAAAGGCTGCAGAGAAAAAGAGAAGTGATCTTTGTCCGAAGAAGAAATAGATGCACATTCCGGCAGTCGTATGCAGTAAATAGACTGGATAAGATAAATCTCCCAGCAATTTGTCCAGTTGGGATGATTTGAGGGGAAAAAGGGAAATCACGACCCACGCGGACAGAAACATTGAAATATAAAGGCCATAATTCCAGGGATAATAGGGATCGAAAAGCCACAGTACACCGTGTATGCACCAAACAAGGACACTCGTGCACGGCATGCCGAATCTTTTCAGAGTTTCATAATAATGAAGCGTCAAGGAGCCTACGGAAAAGGCCAACAGGCCCGTGGCAAACCCCGAATACCGAATGGGAAAACTTTCCGGAGTGATTCCGTACTGGATATTGCCCGCCAGCGTGATCAGAAAGCCGAGGATGGCGGCATGGCGGCTGTAGGCCATGAAAGGCATCAGCGCATACGCCCAGACCTCAACGAACAACGCGCTGGCTACGGGAACAAACAATCCGCCTACAGCGAAAGGAATCATCAAGAAATTGCTGATAAATTCGTACAGGCTTCCGGGGCGCTGAAAGGCAGGATTGAGAACGGTCGTTTCAAAATGGTACCTTTTCAGAACAAAAAGAACGCCTATGCCCAATATCACGGAAAAGATATATGAAGGATAAATACGTAGGAATCGGTTTTGTGCGTAATCTTTGAGCCCGGATGGAGAAAATCCATATTTTTTTGTCAGAACGAGGGACATTAAAAAACCGCTCAAGACAAAAAACCCCCATACGGCATACGCAGCCGGGCCATGAATCATATTGCCATAGAGATGTGAGATGGCAACCAAAAATGATAGAAAAAATCTCCACGTCCCAATCCCCGGCATATATATCTTTAACCTTTCCATCATACGAAGCGCTCTCAGAGGGGTTTAAATCTGATAAAAGAAAACCCCGTATGTCTCCAGCCGGGACACACGGCGTTTTATCAGGACAAATCAACATACGGCTCTCAACTTGTTTAATACCAGAGGGGGCCGTCGTTCTCAAGTGCGAATATTTGAAGGGCGAGCACAAACGAAAGGGCGCTTTCACGTGCTACCGCAGCGGAAGAAAACGGGCTGCGATTTCCTTTTGGGAGGCTTCCGGCAACAGCGCCCAGTCATGCACGTCGACAAAAATCGGGATGTCGCTTTCGCGGAGTGCCGTTCGGAGCGCCTCGACCGCTAGGCAGGGCCGCAAGAGTGCGCACGACAAGATCGAGATCGCTTCCCGGATGAGCCTTTCCCGGCAGGTGGTTACCGTATGTCCAGACCTCGGCGTCGGGAACGAAGGCGCGGAGCAGGCGCAGATCTCCTCCCTGATCGCCGATTCAAGAAAAAGCTCATTCCATTTCATCGGTTTCGCCTGGTTGTCCACCCTGTCGTTCGGCCAGTGCCCGCGCATCGGCTATAAAACTTTCAACCTGCCTCAACGCCTCTTCCGCAATGGCTTCCCCGTAGTCGTGGGCGGTAAGATTCCTGTTGTCCCGATACGAGACCAGCGGCGCACTTCACCGGGCGTGAGTAGGCCGTGCTTCGCGGCATAACGTAGCATGTCCTTGAAGCAAAGTCTGTCCACCTCGTCGGGCGAAGCCAAAAATTGCCTGAGGTACTTTCCAATGAGTTTGCCCCCGTTTCGAGGACAAGCTCAAAGTCTTTGATGGTGGCTTCCGGTAAACCTCATATTCCACACAGCCCGGCATCGCCCGCTTCAAAAGGGCAAATGAGGCATCCAGCGTTTGAGCACACCTGTTGAAATGTTCCCAACATATCTGAATCCTTGTTTAACTGATCTGCAGAAATTCCCGCGCCGGGCTTTACGCATCAATACGCGCCGGGCGTTCCCCTGTGCTCAGTTTGGGTACGTCAGTGTCTTTCGAGAATCGAAAAACGTCAATACAAGACTGGAGGGATTCCGCCCTTCCCTCCTGCCGGAAGAGTTTTCCGCAAGCATGGGTAGACGGTAATCCATGAGCGTTCCTATGCCCATTGTTTTCCGGTTCATGCCGCTGATGCGGGGGCTGTGCCGTGAAATCCGGGAAGAAATCCACGGAGTCAGAAACAAAAAGCCCCGCCCTTCCGATAAAGGCTGATATGCCCCCATTTAGGTGGACAAGTTGAAAAAGCCCCACTAGGCTCTCAACAATCACCTACATGGGGGTATGTTATGTCCAAAGGGTACAGCGAGGCCTTTAAAAAAGACGCAGTAAGGCGTTATCTGGCCGGGGGAGGAAGCTATCGGGCGCTTACCACTCGTTTAGGATTAAAGGACAAGCGGCAACTCCGCAATTGGGTTGCAAAATTCAGAGCCGGAGAATCCCTCGAAGATAATCGAAGGGGAGGTCTGGGGCGTCCCCGTACACGTTTTTCCTCCATCGAGGAAGAACTGGCTTACGTAAAAGCTGAGAGGGACTACCTAAAAAAATTGTATCGCTCCCGATTCGGCAAAGAGTGGGGAGCGGAAAAGTAAAAAGCCCTTTTTATAGAGTTATTCAGCAACTCTCCGGCAAGCACAGTATTTCGATGTTTCTCCGTATTGCGGGTCTTTCCTCATCTGGCTTTTACAAATGGAGAAAGACTGATCCCCATATCCAGTTAGATAGAATAAACGAATTGAAGGAACACATCCAGGCTGTACATGCCATACGCCCCCAATATGGTTATCGGAGAATAACATGGGCGTTAAGGCGGGAAGGTTTTTTAGTGAATCATAAAAAAGTGTATAGCCTAATGAAAAAAATGGGTATTAAGTCCATTATACGAAAGAAGCGTAATTATGGGGGAAAACAAGGAAGCAACATTTTCCCCAACCTGCTCAGACGTCAATTCAAGAGCAGTAAAAGATATGAAAAATTAGTAACGGATATTACATACATACCCACTCAAGAAGGGATGATGTACTTATCTGCCATTCAGGATTTGTATAACAATGAAATTTTAAGTTATCAAGTTTCAGATAGAAACGATTTATCGCTTGTACTGAATACAATCAATAAGCTCCCGTCAGATGTAACTGATATAAGCATACTTCACTCAGATCAAGGAATGCAGTATGTCAATTTAGAGTACAGAAATGTACTAACCCAAAAAGGGATACGTGGCAGCCATTCGCGTCGAGGCAATTGCTATGACAATGCCTGTATAGAATCTTTTTTCTCTCACTTCAAAAGTGAAACTGAACTTGTCCGTAACATCGCTGATAAAAATACGTTACCCAATCTGGTACAAGAGTATATCAGATTCTATAATCAAGCACGATTTCAAAAAAGGCTCGGCCAGCTCTCCCCGGTGGAGTACCGGGAAAAACTGGCCGCTTGATTCACCGCCCTTGGGGGCTTTTATTCCTGTCTACTTGACGGGGGGCATACCAGAAGGGCGGGGGATTTAAAATCAGTCCTTCTTCAGACTGGCGTCTGAGGATGGATTAGGCAAAGATGAAGTCGTTAGCATCAATGCTCGCACCAGTAAGCGTGATCGCCATATCGCCGTCAGCGGTGAACACACCATCATTGTTGGCATCAATGTAGGCAATATGAGTATTCGTATCAAATACAACGCCAGCCGTTTCAAACAGCGTTGCCGAGGTAAGATCCACACTTGACGCACTCACAACAGCCTGCTTAGCAAGGCTGAGCGCCGCAATGTTGATCTTGTCTTCGCCGTGCGTAAAGTTAGTTACAATATCCATGTTCGATTGGGTCGAGTCGTTCGCCTGAGTGTACAGGAGGATATCCTTAGCACCAGCACCAGCCAAGGTAATGGTGTCGGCTCCACCACCACCGTTGATAACGCCGCCATGAACGCCGCCCTTAATTACATCATCGGCGGAACCACCGTTGATGTTGATGGCTGCCGTGCTGTTAGCGATAGAGGCATCAATGGTCAACACGCCAGTGGCCGCACTGCCGTTGATGGTCAGTTCTGTAGTAACAGCGTTCGCCAGTTTCGCGATGGTGAAATCCTGATCGCCGGTGATGGTGATGTCCTTGAGATAGGCATCGGCATTCAACGAAGCAATCTTGTTCGGGCTATTCGCATTGCCATCAGACACAAAGTTGAGATGTTCTATCAGATTGACGGTCAATCCACCACTGCTCGAACCGCCGAGCTCGACACCAGCGGCAGCCGTCGAGGAACCGTTATCAAACACAACGGTGTGCGTATCATTCTGGGTATCCACAGCCAAGGCAACGGTCAGCGATTTTTCATCAGCCACATTGCCCGTTACGGTCGTGGTAGCATTGTTGAGGATGTTGCTGAGGGTAACGTTGGCAGAGGAAGCACCGACGCCATAACTTTTGATACCTGCAATGAGCGAGGTATCAAATACCTTGTCGTTAGAGGCAGACACTTCCAGCACTTCAAAGCCGGTAAAGACAGCACCATGAGCGAGATCCGCAACATACGTAGAGTCGGTGAAGATTAGCTTATCATTGTCGCCAGCGCCACCGTCAATAGCTCCAGCTTTGGTAGTCGTCTGGAGAACGTCTACCGTAACCGTGTCATCACCTTCACCCATCTTGAGGGAACCAGCGGCCGCAATGGCAGCGGAAAGCGTCACCTTGTCATTGCCAGCGCCCATGTCGGTGGCTTTCGTGCTGTCACCAAGCGTAATGGCATCAGCGGCGGAACTTCCGGTGAAGGCGACATTTGTACCCAGCGTGGGCGTAATGATAACGCCGCCAGTGGATTCAGCGGCACTGATGGTCGTAAGCCCATTAGCTGTCAGTGCGGAGATGGTGACCAGCGAATCACCCTTGATCGTCAGGCCAGTAGCGGCAGCAGCGTTGACAGCCGTCAGAGTCAACGCTTCATCAGCATTGATGTTTACAGCCGTTGCAGCATCGGCTGTCAAGGTAACGCCTGTGGAAGCAGCGCCGGTAGCATTTACATTCAGAGTCGTGGCAGTAGTATCAGTAACAGTGCCCTTCACGTTGTTCATGTTCACGGTCAGAGCACGCTCACCAGCCGCCGCAGTGACAGCAGCGCCACTTCCGACACCGGTAAGATTCAATGTGGTAAGGGCATCAGAGGCCACAGTTACCAGACCCGTTGCGCCTTCAGCCGAAACGGTTACGAGGGTGTCGTCGCCAGTGGCAGCACTATCCGTTACAGTAACCGTCGAGCCACCCTTTACAGAAACGGTTTTCGCACCAGAAACAGTCCAGTCCTGAACCGCTGCGGTACCAAGCTGATTAACGTTGAGATGCTCAAGGCCCGTCCACGTGGAGAGATCCGCGGTAGCGGCATTGTCAATGGTGAAGTTGACATTTTCTATATTTTTCACGGATCCGAGATTTGCATCAGTGAAAGAACCAGCCAGCTCTACATTGAGAGTATCATTCCCTTTACCGCCATCCAACTCGTCTGTAACATTGAAAGAGGCAGTATCTACCGTACCGCTGCTGGGATTCATCAGCAAATTAGCATTGAAAATATCATTGCCATCAGTGCCGGTGAATACATCACGTCCAGCAGTCAGGGTGAACGTTTCACCGGGGTTGCTGGCGGGCACTTTCTGGTCGTCGGGCACGGGGAAGGTGACGCCTTCGGCGACTTCGCCTTCGCCCTTTCCGGCGTAGGTCAGGTAGTGTTCCAGGACAGTCATGCCGTTCCCCTTAATGGCTTCAGCAACCTTTTCAGCCGTCCAGCCGTCACCCATGGCGGTAGCTTTGGCAGCAAGATAGGCGTCCGCGTCAAAGGCATTGGAGGAGTTCACACCTTCATTGGAACCGTACTGGACATAGTGGGTCCAAGCGTTCATGCCGTTTTCAGCGATGATCGCCTTGACGTTGGCAATCTGGAGTTCGGTCACGTCCTTGGGTTCCACGCCGTAGAACCGCGCGGTCTTGGCGGCGTAGTATTCGCTGGCGTTGAAGTCGGCGTTGGGGGCCACGTCTTCAACGGCACCGAACTGAACGAAATGAGCATACGCGCCGTCTTCGCCCATGAAACCATTCTGGGCAAAGGCGTCGACCAGTTTGCTCACAGTCCAGTTGCCCTCGGGATCGCTGGCCTTCAGCTGAGCCAACTTGTTGGCCATGTAGGTTTCGTAATCAAATCAAGTGGGAATAGAAGCCATTTTTTTATCCTCCGGAGGATAAGAGAACGTTGTTTTGCTCCGTCATTCCGGCCCCATGCCGGGAGAGGAACGTTTGGACAGATTCCCCTGAACTCCGCAAACGCGGCTTGCGAAGAGGGGGTAGCCCATGTCCAGGTGGTACCCTTGCCGCATCAGTTGCAAACCGAGCCAAGGGCCACCCATGAGGGGAACGTGTCCCCCCCAACGCCCGGGAGAGGGCATTGAGTTCGAGTCAGGATGGGCGGAGCCCCATCCGGGATCGCTGGCCGACGGATTCCCTGCCGGCCGGGGAAAGCGCTTCGGCAAAGAAGCGCCTTCCGTAGGGGCGAGGAACGAAACATGCCGATCTTACTACTTTTTTAGTATACCCCCCCCTGCCTTTTATCTAGAACGCGGTTCAAACGTACCGAGTTGAAGAGCAGTGACAGCTCCAGAAAAAAGGCTGCCTCCAATCGGAAACAGCCTTTTTATATTGATTTTATTTATTTTTTATAAAAAATTAATAGACATTGCACATTCTGCCCAGCATTTTGTCCAGCATAGTACCTCTGTTTTTTGATTCGGAATTTCCGACTCTGTCCAGAAAGCAGGGAACACATGAGCCTATCTGCATTTTTATGCACCTACTGATTAAAGTTATTTCTAAATAAGAATAGAGCAGGCCAGGGTCCTCTTGTAAAGAGGGAACCAGACCCACTCTGTTTTGCCCAGCATTTTGCCCAGCACGAAAGTGGATGCGTTCAAAAAAGTTGATAATAGGAAGGAGAAAACACTTTCATGCTTTTTTGATTGATTTCTTCAGTTATCCTCCAATCCGTTCTCCTGAAAAAAGTAGCCTCTAACGTCGTAGAGCATGAACCCTCAAGTCCATCCGCCGATTAACAGGAAAAACAAACCGCCCCCACTCACTCTACTCGTCTATTCTTCCTTCAACTGTCTCCCCATAAGGGCCTGTACCGCCTCGCGGGGCGCGAACCCCTCATACAAGACGCTGTACATGGTGCCGGTCACGGGCATGTCCACGCCGAGGCGCTGCGCCAGCCGGTGCACGGCCTGCGTGGTCTTGACCCCTTCGGCCACCATGCACATGGATGAGGCGATGTCTTCCAGAGACTCTCCCGCCCCGAGGCGAAGTCCGACCTGACGGTTACGGGACAGATCGCCCGAACAGGTGAGCATAAGGTCCCCGAGCCCGGAAAGGCCCATAAAAGTCGACGCCCGCGCCCCAAGCGCCACACCGAGGCGGCTTGTTTCCGCAAGGCCGCGCGTGACCAGCGCCGCCCTAGCGTTCAGCCCGAAGCCGAGGCCGTCGCTGAGGCCCGCGGCGATGGCGATGACGTTCTTGACCGCGCCGCCCAGCTCTCCCAGGCGGCGGTAGGCCCGCAGCAGCACCGCGATACCCGAGCTGTCCATAAAGGTCACGCCCGCAAAGTCT
>ERZ826016.3490-NODE-3490-length-10705-cov-3.126479_pt1 | contig 10705 bp, 9 predicted proteins | sample MGYA00519872_ERZ826016 | MGnify/ENA primary metagenome ERZ826016 (study PRJEB31778, sample SAMEA3449218) | human gut metagenome | biome: human gut; feature: human-associated habitat; material: faeces | place: United Kingdom | collected 2010/2012 ... | reverse complement strand
TGCACGGTTTCTTTCAATTCGGCAATGGCTCTGTCCCTTCCCTTGACCGTGTCCTTCAAGAGAACGACTTCCTTTCGGATTTCATTCTTCTCCTTTTCCGAAAGATACTGTTGCCGTTCGGCTTCTTGCTCCAAGTCTGCAATACGCTTCTCTGCCTTGTCGAGTTCGGAGTTGCCAAAGAGGGAGTACAGCGTACCTTTCATTCGGAGCTTGCCTGCCTGCTTCTCCAGCTCCTTTATCTTGGCTGTGAGTTCCGCCTTTTGAGCTTCCTTCTCTTTCGTGGATTTGAGTATTTCCTTGTAATACTCCATCGTGGTGCGGTGCTTGGCTAACGAGCCGTGTACGCCCCGTTCCAACCCGAACCGTTGCACTCGCTTGGCATAGTCCGTCTGATACTGCTCCAGTTTCTTTGGTGTAAGCACATCATCGGCACAAAGCCGTACCTTGTTCTTCTTCGTCTTATACTTCCGCTTGCCGTTCTCGGCTTCCTCCTTGGCTTTCCGTCTTTCACCCGTAACAATGGGGACGACCGTGGCGTGAATATGGGGCGTTTCCTCATCTGCGTGCAGAGTGGCAGCGACCACGTTGTCCGCCCCGAAAGTGGAGCGAAGCCAATCCATCGATTCATCACACCACTCGTACAGGCGTCCTTCCTGCTCTATACGAGCCATGTCCTTTGGTGAACTTGACAGAATAAAGCGCAGGGCTTTGACTTGGTTCTTTGCTACCTTTCGGTAGATACCAGCCGTGGCAATACGATGCTCTATCGCTTCGCTACGGTTGGTCACATTTGCAGGGAATTGCACCAATTCCCTGTTCAGGTGTGTGCGAGAAGGATCGACGTTACTCGGGGTATATGTCCGCGCTATATGAGCGGTATTTCCCGAGTCGTTGCTTCTCGCCTTGTCTATATGTAATACGGCGTAACCCATTGTTTGAAGATTGATTTGGGGGTATCCAAAGGGGCGAAGTCCCTTGGCTCAGGAGGGTATTTTTAGCGATAACGGAGTGCAGCGTGAAGAAAATACCCTAATGAGCTATGGCATTTCTCGAAATGTCCGCTCCGCCCTGCTCGTACTTCTTTCTTGTTGGGTTGCATTCTGTGAATGCCTGCACGCTTTGTTTCTAAGTTTTGCTCTGCAAACTTGCTGTTCTGAGGAACTGCCGTAGCTATCGAAACAAAGCCGTTTATTCGCATACATTTTATTTCCTGCATCTTTGAATACCTGATGATAGAATAATGTTGTTTGCTCTCTTTTGCCTTATCGTCTAAGTCCTCGTTTGCGAGGTGGTATCACCTGTTTTTGCCCTGTTCTTTGGGCAACGTGGTACTCATTGAGGTCTTTGTATCGGGAATAGTGTCGGCTCATATCCTTCACGTTGATACCTGCCGATTGTAAAGAATGTAGGGCTTGTCGTCCAGCTTGGTCGTTATCGAAGAAAGCTTGAACGGAATCGATACCTTTCTCGTGGAGATAGGCAATGGCTCGTGGGAGATTGCTGACGGAGTTCAGAACTATGGAAGGCGAAATGCTTTCTTTCCCTTTCATCGTGAGATAGGAAAGGAAGTCCATAAAGCCCTCGAAGAGACACAACTTTTCGGGAGCATCTCTTTTAATAAGGCTTATATCCTTTGGAGCGATTGCCCCTTTGAATGTCTTGTCGTCTCGAAGTTCATACCCTCCTGCACGATTGCGGAAGCCGATGGCAGAATATTCCCTTCCTCCTACCTCGTAGCGAATATGACGGAGATAAGGACTTGCCACGGCAAGGTCTATCCTGCGTACCTCTCGAAGATAGTTTTGCAGATACTGGGGCAACTCTTCGCTGATGAAGAGAATATGCCTTACATTACTTGGTCGCTGTTCACCTCTTATCTGCTCTGTGTGAGTTTCACGATGAAAGGAAGAGGAAGCGAGGGTTATCGCTTTTCCTTTGGCAAGATGTGCCATTGCTTCGTAGGCACTGCATCCTTGCATCTGCATCACAAGGTCGATGATGCTTCCGCCTTGGCTCGTGCCATAGTCGTGCCACAGGTTTTGCCGAAAGTCCACTTTCAGACTGGCGTTGGGGTCTTCTCGGTAGGGAGCATGATAAAGGGCATAGCCGTTGAAACGCTTGGCAGGTTCGATGCCGCAAGCGTGCAGGTAGTCGCCTATCGGTATTGCCTTGATGTATTGCAGGTCGTAATATTCGTTGTTCATTGCTGTTATCGTTGGATTGGGATTATTCATTTGTTCGTTATCTCATTATTCGCTCTGTTTTCTCTTTTTGGAATTTTCCCCTTTTCTTCTTACTACCCTTCGACACTCGGATAAGTAATTGACAGTGAAAGAGAAAAGTGTAACACTTCATTCTGTTTTATCCTTCTACATCTCCTGTCTACGCTTTTCCTCATTCCTTCTGCCGTAGAAGCGTAGAAAGATGGTAGTAAGCTGTGTCGCAAGATGGACACCTCCTGCAACCCTTTCTCTTTCACTGTATTGTCCTTAGTTGTAGTAACGTAGTAAGGAGAATAGGAAAGAAAAGAGAAAGGGATATTACAAGGGGGGATAGTGTGCTATGGCGGTTGCTCGGGGTGAATCTTACGGACGGCATAGACATACACGGGATTGCCGTTTATCCTGCGACACTCCTTTGTATAGCCAGCCTTTCGTAAGGCTTCGCCCATCCGTTTGGGAGAGAGCTGCTGTCGGGTATAGCAGGAGAGGTAACCCACTATCTCCGAATTGGTCATATAGAAACGCTTGGTGGCTTTCTCTGCTTCCGTGGGAAAGGTGAAATAGCGGAGCAACAGTTCCATCTCTGTCGTATAAACTTGGAAGGCTTCGCTATTTCTATGCAACTCGGCAATCTCTTCATCATTGAACCAATAGCGAAACCCTTCATTCAATCGCGTCTTGGCTTCGCTGTAAACGGCATCCATTGGAATGCCCTTGGTTCGGTCTATCTCTATTGCCAATACTTCAAAGGGCAGGAAGCGTCTGCTTCCTGTCGGGTCGGTGAGGAAATCGTTGCCATTGACCGAAGCCACGAAACTTGCCAAGTGGGGTCGCTCCTCGATATGCTTCTCGTAAGGCATACGGTACTTCACCTGCGGACAGGTAATGAGGTTCTTCAGTTCGTTCTCGTCCCGTTTGTTGAGGGCTTTGAGTTGGTCGTCAATGTTGATAATGAGATTTTGTCCGATAAGACTCAGCACGTCCTTCTCCTGTGGATATATTTTTCCTGTATAGCGGTAATCGGAGAGGGTCGGAGGACAGAGCAGGTCAAGGAACGTGGTTTTGAACTTGCCCTGCTCGCCTGTCAGCACAAGGCAGGTATGGTTACGGCATTGCTTGTCGTCCATTACATTGGCGACCACTGCCACTAACCACTTGGTGAGGTATTCTTTCCATTTCTCAGGATTGGTTACGCTCACGCAGTCAGCAAGGGCGATGATAGCTTCCGCATTCCCTTTCGTCAGCGGTAAGGCTTGGAAATAGCTTTGTACGGGATTAACACGTGGAGAGAAATCGCTTTCGATGATGCTGTACAGGTTCTCGGGTGAGGTCTGTACATCGGCTTCCTTGTCCAAGGCTCGTTTAAGGGTATTGATGCGGTAGCGGTCTATGGCTATGTAATCGTCCGCTCCTCGTAGACGGTACTCCGCTCGGTGCAACACGGTGTTGTATCGAAATTCGTAACGAGCCGAAAGGAACTCTTCTATTTGGGCGTTCTTGGAGGAATTCTCCTTCTCTTCTTTTTTCATTGTTCGTATCTCTTTTATTTGCTTGATTTTGAACTTTTATCCGAAAACGGATGCTGAAACCAAGTTACAGAGGCGAACAGGTGAAGCCAAGCCTTGTGGCGTTGTTGCATCGAGGTGCTGCATATTTCTTCGGCAAAAGGAAAGGATACCTCATATTTTCTACTCAAAAATCAGAAAACGACAAATGGAAGAACGGGAAACGCTACCCGAATGGCTGTATCGGATTGCATGCAGATGCATGCCTTTGCCTTTTCGATGAAAGCAGAGGGAAAAGCCTAAAAAGACAGGTAGGAAGATTCTCTCTAACAGAGCCACTTCATACCATTTCGACGCCGAAAGTATCCACTTAACAGGAATGGGGTAAACAGTATATGCTGGTTCGTTATTTTCGCATCGAAACAGGATTTTTTCCCTCGGAAGGAATTCGGGGGAACAGAGAGAAATGGCAGGGAATCCCTTCTGAAAACAGATAGGTTTTACTTATACATTTGCCTGCAAGTTCCTGCTATTTCCCTTGATTTCATCAGGTCATAGAACAAGGATTTCGGCTGCATACATTTGCACCGAAAAGAGAAAATAACAACAATTAAAACGATATTGATATGAGATTTACCGCCATCGACACCTCCGCTTGGGAGGAACTGAAAAAGAGCATCGAAGAGTTGGCTCTTTGCATGAGAGAACATTTCGGGACGAAGCCCGAAGTCCCTGACCTGTTGCACAATGGGGACGTGTGCCGAATACTCAACATCAGCAAGCGAACGCTCCAGCACTATCGGGATACTTCCGTATTGCCCTTCATTCAAATCGGGCATAAATGTTATTACAAACGTGAGGATGTGGAAACACTCCTCGAAAAGTCGAACCGAAAAATACAATGACTATGGAACATGAAATTATAAATAAAGAAACACCCGAAATGAAACAACTCATTTCGGACATTCAAGAAGTAAGCAAACGTATTCGGGAAATTGCCCAAACGCATCGTCCGCTGTTCGGAGGAGAAATCTATCTCACGGGGAGAGAAGTGTGCGAACACCTTTTCGTCAGTCCTCGCACCTTGCAGGATTATCGGGATAAGGGCATCATTCCCTACACCCAAATCGCAGGGAAGATACTCTACAAGCTCTCCGATATCAACAGTCTACTGCAAGAGAACTACCATCCAAGTTCTGCACATTGAATTTCTCCTTTGTTAAATTTTGAATTTTTGATTAAAAATCACTATTATTGGGTATTGCATGTTACGGTTGTAATGTATATTTTTGTCCGCAGAGAGAATCACATTGAGTCTTAAAAACATAAGTTTAGTCACAATAAAAATTCAAACAGTATGAAACGTATTCTATCTACTATGGTGGCGACACTTGTTGTCGTTCTGTTCTCTATCTGCGATGCAAGAGGGCAAATAAGGTACACGTCTAATGGGAAAATGACCATTGGAAATACGGATCCTTTTGCTTTTTATCATTACACAGTGGCAGGTACAGGTGTGTATTTCAAATTTCCTGGGAGTTATAATAACTTCTTCCAAATCGATGTAACTCCTGCGGCTCCTCGCTTAGCTGGTCATGGTAACCAAGTTGTGTTTTACAATACTCAAACGAGCACCTTTAACAGTATTCAAGTGCACAAAGTCTTTAACTACTCAGATGCTCGTGCAAAGTCAAGCATAACACCTCTTCTTAGAGGAATGGATATTATTAAAAGACTTCGTCCTGTTACCTATAATTTTACAGGTAATGAGGCTGCCTCTTTCAAGACGGTCTATAATGAGTATACAAAGAATAATATGGAAATTGGGTTGTTAGCTCAAGATGTAGAAGCAATTCTTCCTAATTTAGTCTACACGGACAGTGAAGGGCGAAAACTTGTTGACTATACCTCTTTGATTCCTGTACTTATTGATGCGGTAAAGACTCTGCAGAAAGAAGTCGAGATCCTAAAAAAGTAGAAATAGTAGATGCAGAAGAGGCACACAGATAGGAAAAGATATTTCTGCGAATTAGCTACCACATCGAATTCGTTTTACGTAGATTACGTAAAAAAGTACAAGTCGATTGATCCTGCTACGCGAATTTTAGAGGTAGGTTGCGGTGAAGGAGGAAATCTACTACCCTTTGCAAAATTAGGTGCAAAAGTAGTTGGAGTGGATTTATCCGAGGCTCGAATTGAGCAGGCTCGTAATTTTTTTCTCGAAACCAATCAAGAAGGAGAGTTCTGCAATATGGATTTCCTTCAGATGGAATCTCCTCGAAGCGAGGATTTGTTTGACATAGTATTGGTGCATGATGTAATAGAGCACATTGAACCGCAATTCAAGAAAACTTTTATATCTCGAATTAAGATGTTTACCAAAGATGATGGGATTGTTTTTTTTCGATTCCCTGCTTGGCAAATGCCATTCGGAGGACATCAACAAATTTGTAAAAGCAAGTTTCTCGCAAAGGCTCCGTTCATACATCTGCTCCCCAAGAAAATTTACAGACGTCTTCTCTGTACTTTCGGGGAAAGTATACCTTGTATTGAAGAACTTCTAAGTATAAAGCGTTCGAGAATGACAATAGAGAAATTCGAAACTTTGTGTCGAAAACTCGACTATCAGGTTTTAGATAGAACTCTTTGGTTTATAAATCCGCATTACAAGGTAAAGTTTAACATCCCAGCGATCAAGTTGAACTGGTTGTGTGAACACATTCCTTATCTAAGAAATCTCTTTTCAACATCATGCTTCTATATTATAACCCCACAAAAGAAAGTGTCAAGATGAAAAAGATTTACTTTTTATTCCTGTCTCTCTTCCTTGTAGGATTAAGTTCTTGCCGAGATGACCTCGCAAAAGATCTACAGTACGAGGATAAAGGAGATAAAACGGAAACGAGATCTCTGTCAAGTAATATTTTTTACTGGCATAATGGAGAACGCATTTTGTTATTTCCCGATAACGAAAAAGAATATATTCTCTATCGAGCCTCAGATGAAAACTCTTTGCTCCAAAGTGTCTCAAAGGGAGTCTCAAATGAGAAATGAGGAGAATTACCATCGTATACTACATCATTGTATGTTCCCTCAAAGCAGCGTCCAGATATAAAAGGAGAAAAACTAAAATGGGCTATTATTCCGAAAACAGCCTCTTTGTCTGGGCGTTCTGAAATTTTGTATAGAGGTGATTTTTATACCAATGAAAATGGTCATTCTGTTGGGCTTTCTCACTTGTTTTATGTCAAATTAAAATCTGAAAAGGATTTTGAAATATTAAAAGAGTATGCGAAGAAATATAACCTTTGGATTGTTTCTCAAAATAAGTACATGCCCCAATGGTATACGTTAGCTGCAATACAGACAAATTCCTCAACCCTTGATTTAGCGAATATTTTTCATGAAACAGGCTTGTTTGATGTAGCCCAACCTGATATCATTGTCGATGAAGATCTTACTTTCAGCAATCCTAATGACCCATTATTCCCCACCCAATGGGGATTGAAAAACACAGGTCAAGGGGGTGGAAGTGGAGGCTTTGATATTGCGTTTAGCCAAGCTTATGGGATAACGCAAGGGAGTTCCGATGTTATTGTTGCAGTAATTGATCACGGAATTGCATTAAATCATCCCGATTTGAATATTCATTCTTCAAGCTATGATACAGAAAGTGGGACTTCTCCGAGTGTAATTCGAGGTTCTCATGGTACTGCATGTGCGGGGATAATTGGAGCTAAGACGAATAATGGCATTGGAATTGCAGGAATTGCCTCTGCATCGCCTTTGATGTCTATTAGCAATAACCTAAGATTGTCGCCAGATATTGCACAAAAACTTGCTGATGGATTTGGGTTTGCATGGAGAAATGGGGCTTCCGTCATTTCCAATTCATGGGGGAGACTTTCACCTTCTTCCATATTAGAAGATGCTATAAAGGAAGCCCTACGTAAGGGTCGGAATGGAAAGGGCTGTGTTGTCGTCTTCTCAGCTGGCAACGAAAATGCTTCACAAGTTGGATATCCAGCATCATCTATTCCTGATATATTGGCAGTAGGAGCAATGAGTCCCTGTGGAGAACGTAAGAGTTATTCTTCTTGTGATGGGGAAGGCTGGGGAAGCAATTATGGGGACGCTTTAGATGTTGTAGCTCCTGGAGTAAAAATACAGACAACTGACTTACTCGGTTCCTCTGGATATTCTCCAGGAAATTATTACGCCTCTTTTAATGGCACCTCTTCAGCATGTCCACATGTGGCTGCTGTTGCTGCACTAATCATATCCGTGAAACCGGAATTAACACAGGAAAAAGTTGTTAGAGCGATTCTTAGAAGTGCAACAAAATTACCGTCTTACTCTTTTTCTCAAATAAAAACCTATGGTTCTTGGAATACGGAAGTTGGGTATGGTCTTGTCAATGCTTTTTCTGCTCTTCAATATGTTATGGGTAACAATATCGTTTATTTTAACGATAAGATAGTATCCAACGATGAGAATGTATTTGGAAGGATAATCTATTCACAAAATGTCCTTGTAAGAAATGGAGCGAAACTTCTTTTTGCAGCCCAAGAAGAAATAGAGATAACACCTCCTTTTACAGTTGAAAAGAATAGTGAATTTGAGATGAGATTTTAGGATAGAAAGAGGGGGGGATCCTCCTCTTTCTCTTTTTATTACTCAGAGAGGGTATTTTGTCAATACTCGTTCATCAACCTCTCCATATCGTTTGCAATCTTTTGGTCTGTGATTTGAGCGTAAATTTGAGTGCTGGCAATGGATGAATGCCCCATCATCTTGGCAATGCTCTCCATCGGAATACCTGCCTCCAAAGTCAGCGTACCGAAGCTATGGCGGGCAACGTGCCAAGTTAGCGGAGTACGAATGCCACACGCCAAACCTACGGATTTGAGGTAAGTGAATAGCTTGCCTTTGCTTATCGTATCGGGGAATATCTTCGTGTCTGGGAGTGTCTTGCAATCGCTCTCGTTCTCGTTCTTATAATCCCTCTTGCTTTTTTCTTTTGTGTAAAGGGAGAGTATCTGCTCCGCTATCGGATGCAGGGGTATCAAACTCTCCACTTCCGTTTTCTGTCTTGCCTTGCGGATATACCACTTCCCCTCGTTGTTTATTTCGATTTGCGAAGCTCGCAGACTCTGTAAGTCGGCAAATGCCAAACCCGTAAAGACGGAGAAAAGAAACATTCTTCGGCTTAGTTCCGCCCCCTCATCCTGCAATGGGAATGCCAAGAGCTTTGCCACATCGCCTTTGCTTAGGAAACGAGGTTTACGCTCCACGGCTTCATACTTCCCCTCTTCAAATGGATTAAAGCGGATTGTCCCCTGACCGACGGCCCGATACATCAACCGACTCAACCAACAGAGATGCTTGTTTATCGTTGCAGGGGCGTAGCCCTCCTTCTTCAAATGGAAACGGTAATCATCAAAGAAACCTATTGCAAGAGCTGTGAGAGGAATATCCTCCTCGCCACGACTTCGCACAAAGGCATTGAGCTGCTTGTCGGAACTTCGATTGTTGCTGTACGTCCCTTCGCTCTTGCTTTCCCGTTGGACTTTGAGTTCTTCTGCACTAAGGGCAAGAAGTGTTGTCGGAGTTCTCCCGATGCCTTGCAAGTAGTTCTTCAGAAGATCGGCACTGACCGCTCCATATTTGTAGAGCAAGGTATTGTACCCTTGCTCGATTTCCTCCCGAAAGGCTTGCAGGCGTTGGTTGATCTTCTTATCCGTTGTTTCCCCTCGCTTCACGCTCCAATCGTGGGGAGTGCTGCTTTCGCCTGTGGTTATTACCACGTTTGAGCCATCAATGGTGATGCGACAAAGGATTGTCGTTGTACCGTCTGCTTTAGCCTTGTTCTTATTGATATAGAATAAGATTTTGAATGTGCTACGCATAAGTCTTATAGAGTTAAGGTTAAGTTTTCAGTGAAAGAGAGAAATCGCTCGAACTCTTCGAAGAGCTTTTTCGGGGTGACGTGGGCGTATCGTTCCGTGGTTTTGATACTGCCATGCCCCAACATTCGGCTCACGGTTTCGATGGGAACACCTCGTTCCAAAGTAATCAAGGTCGCAAAGGTATGTCTTCCAACATGTGCCGAGAGGGGAATGGAGATACCTGCCCGAAGTTGCAGAGCTTTGAGCTGAACAAGGTAAGCCGAATAAGCAATGGGAGCAAAGAGCGTGGTTCGTTCATCAGATTGATAACGCTCTATCAAATGTACGGCTTCAGGCAAGAGCTTCACACGGCAAAGTGTATCTGTCTTTTGTCTGCAAAACTTCAGCCACAACGCCCCCTTATCATCCGTAAAGAGGTGTTCTTGATTAAGGACTACCATATCACAATAGGCTACGCCAGTAAAGCAAGAAAAGAGAAAGAGATTGCGAGCTGTTTCCAGTTCTATTTCATACGGCTCAAAAGTCAAGGCTTGCAACTTATCCAACGAGGCCCTGTCCAATGTACGAGGTTGTTTGTTCTCATCTCGTTCTATCTCTATGTGAGCAAATAGTTGTCGTTCTGTCAAGCCCTCACGATATGCCAAACGACAGACTTTCTTCACTGACAAAGCCATCTTACGATAATGACCTTGCGAATGTCCCAGCTTTCCGACAGAGTAATGTTGCAAGCACTCCAAGAAGTCTTCTTCAATCTGACCGAAAGGAATATCTGTCGTGTGGTACTTCTCACAGATAAAGGTTTGCAGATGCTTACGAGTAGTGTAGTAACTGTTTAAAGTCGTCGCCTTTATTTCTATACCCACCTTTTGCTCCATCTCCTTGACCATTCGGTCGTATCGTTCCAAAAAGGTGATTTGAGTTTGCATACTTCCTTGGAACTGCTCTTTGATATCTGTTGCTGTAAAGACAATCCCTCGCTCACAAAGAACTCTATAAGCCGATTGTACCGAGAGAAGCAAGCGCTCCAACTTGCCATTCGTTGCCACTGCTTCACGGCTTTTGCCGTTCA
>ERZ826016.3480-NODE-3480-length-10729-cov-2.985760_pt1 | contig 10729 bp, 7 predicted proteins | sample MGYA00519872_ERZ826016 | MGnify/ENA primary metagenome ERZ826016 (study PRJEB31778, sample SAMEA3449218) | human gut metagenome | biome: human gut; feature: human-associated habitat; material: faeces | place: United Kingdom | collected 2010/2012 ... | reverse complement strand
AGCCAGTGATTTCCAGCGCTGTGCAGACCGGAACCAGCTTTTCAAATGGGAAGAGATCCGGGAGCGCCATAAAGCCTCTGCATATGGCGAAGCCTTTACTTCCAAGGTGCAGAAGCATATGAATAAAAAGGCTGCGCCAGATGAACTTCTGAAGACCATGTGGAAGGCGGTTGTTCCCAAAATGGAGGTTCTCAGACCGGACTGGCAGGAATTTCTGAAAAAAAATTTACAGGCGCTTTATAGCAGTGCAGAGTCTTCCGGTGTCTTCCCCGATTCCGTTTACTCTCAGAACCGTGCCGATTTCGAAAAGGCTTACCCGGACTGGAATATTCAGGAAGAGCAGCTGCTTGTGTATTGGATTTACACATATTTCTGCGGTGCTGTTTACGACGGCGAAATTTTCGCAAAGGTAAAAATGGCTGTGGTCTGTACCCTGCTGATTCATGAGCTGGATATGGGCGCTTACCTGAAAAATGGACGGGTGTTCTGTCTGGAAGACCAGATAGATATTTGTTACCGTTTCTCCAGAGAGCTGGAGCATTCAGATCTGAACCTGAATGCGTTTGAAGATTTACTTGCTTCTGATAAGCTGTTTGCTCTGGAAAACATGCTGAAAATCTGTTAACAGCTAAAATTTTCGTTTGCAACTACAAAGGAGGAATCTTGCCATGTCATTACCAATTATCATCCGCCCGGCAGCCCCAGAGGATGCAGAGGCGCTCCTTTCCATTTATGCACCTTATGTAAAGCACACTGCAATTACCTTCGAATATGAAGTTCCCTCTGCAGAAGAATTCCGGAAGCGGATTGCACACACACTACAGCATTATCCTTATCTTGTAGCCGAACGGGAAATAAACAGCTCCGCACCAGGCATCAGGGGTGAAGGGAACTGCAGTGCATGTACTGAAATTGCAGGCTACGCCTACGCAGGACCGCTCCACGCCCGGGCAGCCTATGCCTGGTCTGTGGAAACTTCCATCTATGTAAGAGAATCCGAAAGAAAATCCGGAATCGGCAAGGCGCTTTACGCTTCTCTGGAAAAAGCGCTTGCCGCCCAGAATATGACCAACCTGAATGCCTGCATCGCCAGTCCTGTAGTGGATGACGAATATCTGAACCATAACAGCATTCAGTTTCATCAGCATCTGGGGTATTCCATGGTAGGAGAATTTCACAAATGCGCTTACAAGTTCGGGCGTTGGTACAATATGGTCTGGATGGAGAAGATCATCGCCGATCACCCTGACAGACAGCCCGATGTGATTCCCTTTGCACAGATTCCTCCAGAGATTTACTGCTGATTTTAAATGCTTAACAGATTGAAAAATACTTCAATGCTGTATGCGGACTGTTCCCCCCTTAAATAACAGCTTATTAAAACACCCGGGAGCAAATACTCCCGGGCTTTTTACTGTCTTCAATATTCTGTTTATATCTTACTCTATCGCAGTCAAAATCTCTCCCACTGCTCCCACAATTCCTTCTTCCGGATGCATTGCGGTAAGCTGGGTGAGTTTGGCGGCGTTGGAAATCTTCTTGTCCAAAATTTCCATAATGGCTACTTTCTCCATGTATGGGATTTCAGCCTGGTTGAGAAGGTTGAATACCTGGGTTTTCACATCATTCTCACGAAGCTCCGGAGCTCCCAGAGTAATGATGATTTCAGCTGTTGCAGAGGTTTCCGGAACACTTACCGCCAGGCAGCCAAGTGCTTCATCGTACTTTTTAGAAGCTTCTACCCCTGTACCTTCCACTTCTACGGTAACCTCGGTGTCCTTCACACCCCAGAACTCTACAGTCCAGGTTCTCTTCTGCGGGATCAGTTCCAGCCTGCCCGCTGCCTTGTGGATGACGAAGTGGCCAATGCTCCACTTCAGATCCATGTCTGTGAGAACGCACTCGTCTTTCAGGTAAGCGTTGGACTCGTTGTCGTCTTCGTAAAGCTGGAAGCTGCCGTCTGCACCGCCGTATACACGGATGGTCATAGTTTCCGGATTTCTGGCCGCTTCCTGTCCAAAGATTTCCTCAGTCATCGGCACAATGGCACCTGCTTTCGCCAGAACCGGTATGGAATGAAGGTCACGGTACATATCCATCTCTCTGTCGCCGGAGTATACCAGACCTGTGAAGAAATCAATGTAAGTACCCTCTGGCAGCCATACATGAGTCCTGGCTCTTCCAACGCCCTGGACAGATTTCTCCGTAACAGGCGCTACAATAAATGCGGTTCCATACTCATATTCATTCTTCACTGTGTAAGCCACCTGCTCTGCCGGATATGTGTAGTACATTGGCAGAATCAAAGGCGTGTTCTCTTTATATGCTCTGTAGTTCATGGTATACAGATACGGAAGCATCTGGTGACGAAGTCTTAAGAACTCCTTCATAACCTCACCGATCTCCATAGGGAACTGCCACGGTTCTTTTCCCATAAACTCATTTTTGCTGCTGTGCAGACGGTTAATTGGAGAAAATACGCCAAGCTGTACCCAGCGAAGTGCCAGCTCATTGTCTCGATAGCCAAGCATATGCCCGCCGATATCGTGGCTCCACCAGCCATATCCAATGTTGGAAGCTGTGCTGGTAAAATAAGGCTGGAAATTCAGGGACTCCCAGGTTACGATACTGTCGCCGGAAAATCCTACCGGATATCTGTGTGAACCAGGTCCTGCATATCTGGAAAAAGTAAGAGGACGTTTTCCATCGCGGGCATTGTCCAGGTAATGATAGTGGTTCAGCATCCACAGAGGATCCAGACCAGGGACCTTCGTGATATTGCCCTGCTGCCAGTCGATCCACCAGAAATCAACGCCTTTGTTTTCCTCTGGATGAAGCACACATTTGAAATATGCTTCCAGGAATTTGCGGCTTGTGATGTCAAAATCGATGGGAGCTTCGTGTTCGGTATCTACATCTCCCAGTTCCTTCGCCATAGCCGGATATGCTTCCTCGAAGGCGCGGATTCCACCAGCCGGATGAAGGTTTACAGAGATTTTCATTCCATGGTCATGAAGCCAGTTCATAAAACGCTCCGGATCCGGATAGTACTTTTTGTTCCAGGTATATCCAGTCCAGCCGCTGCCATATTTTGGGTCCACTTCCTCTACCAGGTGCCAGTCCATATCCAGAACACCAACAGAAAATGGGATCTTCTCTTTCTCAAAGCGGGTTACAAGCGCCTTGTAGCTGTCTTCTGTGTAAGCGTAATAACGGCTCCACCAGTTTCCAAGGGCATATCTTGGGAGCATAGGCGTTTTTCCGGTGAGACGGTAAAAATCATTCAAAGCTTCTTTGTAATCATTTCCATAAGCGAAAACATAAATGTCCACCCCATCTCCTGTGCGCACCTGAGTCCATCCGTTTTCATCCAGCACCAGAGAATGGCTGTCATCAATCTGAGAGCAGCCACTTCTGGACATAATTCCCTCCTGGAGCGGGCATTCCCCATCTACCTCATCCAAAGTTCTTGCGGTTCCGCCAAGATTGTCACCTTTTTCCCCATAATACCATACTGCACCATAGGCGTTCTGACCGCCTACTGCGTTTAAGTTCAGACTGTTTTTGGTAAAAGGTCCGCCGGCATAAGTAACATGCATTCTGTCGGTAAAAAGCTCGAAGCCTTCCCCCTTCTTTTCCACACGGAAGTCTACCGGATTAAATTTACGGTTCCATACAACCTGGGTAGGACGGTCTTCGAATTTACCGTCTTCCCTGTATTCCATTCGGATCAGGCAGGGAGTCAGCAGGGTAAAACGATATTTGTCACCCTGGATGGTGTTCTCCGGTCTGCCAACTGGTTCCATCGTCCACAGATTATTCTCAAACATATGTGTATCCTCTCAAACACTTAAGGTTTTTAGTTATTTTTTATATATGTTTTCTACTGCTTTTTCAACCAGTAAAAACTGCTGCTATACTTTTCTTTCTGCCCCTCTGATTTGCCATGGTCAACCTCCTGAATTACAGATTTTCTCCGTTTGTTTCGATAATATTTTTGTAGAAATATGCGGAATCCTTCCATATCCGCTTCTGTGTATTGTAGTCTGTATAAACAAGTCCGAATCTCTGGGAATATCCGTATGCCCACTCGAAATTGTCCATTACGGACCATGCGAAATATCCTGCCAGATCCACACCGTCCTCAGCTGCACGCTTGTAAGCGCCAAGATAACGAGCCATAAAATCTACGCGGGCCTGGTCGTGAACCTTTCCGTCCACACCTACCCAGTCATGGGAAGCCATGCCATTCTCTGTGATCATAAATGGCTTCTTATAACGCTCCTGCATAAATTTTGGCGCCCAGTACAGAACCTCCGGAGTTACCGGCCAGCCAATTGCAGTCTGTGGGAAACCATCGTAACGTGCTGCGCGGACTGCTTTTCCATCCTCACCAGCACGAACGGTTACGGCATTGTAAATATTCTGTCCCAAAAAAATCAAGTGGCTGTGAAATCAGCTTCATATCGGCATCTGTTACTTTCGGGAAAAACTGTCCAAATTCTTTCAGAATATCCTCTGGATACTGTCCCAGATAAACCGGATCACAGCAAAGAGCAACGTCCCAGCTGCAGGCTCCGATGGAGTTCTCCGGGAGACTGAAGTTTGCTTTTCTTGCGGCTTCAATATCTTCCGGCTTGTTTGTTTCCGGAACATAAAGGGCTCCACATGGTGCCATACTGATCTTTACAGGCTGTTTGCTGAACTCACGAAGCGCTTCTACTGCACGTCCATGGGCTTTCAGTACGTTGTGCCAGATACGGAAATAATCGGATGGGCCAACCTTCAGGCCTGGTGCATGCTCACCGGTCTGATATCCAAGGCCAACTATGCACTGCGGCTCATTGATGGTGAAGAAATTCTTTACTCTGTCTGAGAAATGCTCTGCCACTACTTTTGCATACTCGTAAAACCAGGATGGAGAATTTGGATTCATCCAGCCGCCCTGTAAATGAAGTGCGTATGGAAGATCCCAGTGATATAAGGTAACAAATGGCTCAATTCCGTTGTCCAGAAGTTCATTGATCAGGTTGTCGTAGTATTTCAGACCTTTTTCATTGACTGTGCCTGTGCCTTCCGGCATGATGCGCGCCCAGGAAAGAGAAAAGCGGTATGCTTTCATGCCCATTTCTTTCATGATCTGAACGTCTTCTTTGTAGCGGTGATACTGGTCGCAGGCTGCATCACCTGTCTGGTTCTCATAAATGTGTCCGCCGTCTTTGCAGAAAATATCCCAGATATTCAGGCCTTTTCCGTCTTCATAAGCTGCGCCTTCTACCTGATAGGAAGCGGTTGCACCGCCCCAGATAAAATCTTTCTTAAATCCCATGGTGTAATTCCTTTCTCTATTATGTAGGGGAGAATTTTTTAAATGCGTGTTTCGATTCTCCTGATTGGTTGATCTATGTATCGTAACATTTTATGTGATCGCTCTATTTTTACTTTTGCTTAATTCTACAAACCTCTGTCTACCAGCAAAAATTACGTATCTGACGTTTTGTTGCGGATTTCGAATATTTGGAGGATTGCGGGAGCAGCGTAGCTGCGTAGCAATCCGGGTATCAAATGAGTGTCAAAAGACCTTTTGACACTCATATCATTTTATTACAATCAATGAAACAGAGAAAGTGATAAATTATAGTTTAACATATCCGATTAGAATATGCTATATAAAATGTTAAAATAGGACATTGTGAAATTACTTTTTTTAAGCTAAAATGTGAGTGTGCAAAACTTTTGGTTGGGAGTGTGAGGATATGACAAAAGATCTGACTACTGGGAAAATCATGCCCATTCTTGTTAATTTTACAGTGCCTCTTGTTTTGGGAAATTTGTTTCAGCTGACCTATAATGCAGTTGACAGCATTATTGTAGGGCATTTTGTAGGAAAGGAGGCCCTGGCGGCTGTGGGAATCTGTAATCCGGTCAGCACGTTGATGATATTATTTCTGAACGGATTGTGTATGGGAGCCAGTATCCTGATGGGGATTCAGTATGGAGCGAAAGATTATGAGACTTTGCACAGACAGATCAGTACAACTCTGTTGTCTGGTGCGGTCTTTTCGTTTTTTCTCACATTGGTTTGTGTAATATTTGCTGTACCTATTCTGCTGTTATTGCAGGTAGATCCGTCCATTATGGATATGACAGTGCAATATTTGCGGATTATTTTTCTGGGATTAATGTTTACATTTTTATATAACTTTTTTTCAAGCACTCTAAGAGCATTGGGAGACAGTGCATCCCCCTTGTACTTTCTGATCATCAGTGCGATTCTGAACATTTTCGGAGACCTGTTTTTTGTTATCGTATTAAAGGCTGGAAGTAATGGATGTGCAATTTCCACAGTACTCAGTGAGGCGCTTTGCTGTTTGTTTTGTATTATCTATATACAGAAAAAAGTACCGATTCTTCGTCTTGGGAAGAAATGGCTGGTTTTTGATGCCAGGCTTTTGAAAAAAACCATTGCTTACGGGTGGGCATCTGCCATGCAGCAGGCAACTGTACAGATGGGAAAAATTGCAATACAGGCACTTGTTAATACAATGGGAGTATCGGTAGCAGCAGCCTTTGCAGTGGTTAATCGCATTGATGATTTTGCCATCACACCGGAACAGAATATTGCCCATGCGATGACCGCATTAATGGCTCAGAATAAAGGAGCTGGAAAAAATGACCGTATGAGGGAAGGCTTCCGATGTGGAATGATACTGGAGCTTGTTTATGGAGCAGCAGTTATGCTGATCTGTCTGGGATTTGCCAGACCATTAATGTCATTATTTGTAAAAGATGAGGAAGTTATCGGACATGGAGTGGTTTATCTCCACTTGATTGCGGTAATGTATATTCTTCCCGCTATCACAAATTCGCTTCAGGGCTTTTTCCGTGGAATCGGAGATCTGAAGGTGACCTTGATGAGCAGTTTTACCAATATGACAGTCCGTGTCATTGCAGCGGCACCGATGGTTTTGTTATGGAATTTTGGTATTGAGGCACTGCCATATTCCTATCTGGCAGGATGGATTGCCATGCTGCTTGTAGAGACACCTTTGATGCTTCGAATTTACCGAAAAAAGTAAAAGAAAGGACATCCTGAAAAAACGGATGTCCTTTTTATGAAAAGAAGTGCATATTATTTGCGAAAGAGACGTTTGACAAAAGCCAGAAGATCAAAATGCCGAGTCTTCGTATAGTCATTTATAAAATTGTCACAATACATATAACGTTCTGCTATGATCCATTCTGGAACGGGAAGTGCATCCAGGGAACTTGTATATTCTGCGAATTTCATATTCACGCCTCCTTTAATTTGTTTTTTAAGTTACTTATATTCTAGCACAAAATTATGGAAAAACTATGGGGGCAGATTCTAAAAATCAAATGGAAAATATGTGCTGTCAGCACAAAAAACTATGATATAATAGAGGTGGAAAATTTGAACACTTTACAGCACGGGTTTGGGAAACAAAAAGGGAGGTTTTATGAGTTTTACAATACAGGATATGATGCTGACAGCAGAAAACAGATATGAAATGAAGTTTCTGGCCGGAAAAAATGGATGGTCCAATTCGATCAGCTGGGTACATCTTCTGGAGGATACAACGATCATACAGAATTTCTGGGGAAAGGAGCTTGCAGTGACAACCGGGCTTGGCTTTCCGGAAAAAGAAGACTGGATGCATCTGGCACAGCAGCTGAACCGGTATCATGCTTCAGGTCTGGTTATCAATGTGGGACAGTACATTTATGAGGTGCCGGAAGAATTGAAAGCATACTGTGATGAAAATGACCTTCCGCTGCTGACTGTGCCTTGGGAAGTGCATTTATCAGATATGATAAAAGACTTCAGTATTCATGTATTTTTACAGGATACTACAGATGAGCAGATCGCATCCGCCTTGATTGCAGCTATTGAGACTCCGGATAATCAGGATGCATATAGAAAAGATTTATTACAGTATTTTGATGTAGATGGAAGCTTTCAGGTGCTGCTGATGACTTGTGAGGGGCTGGACTCTATGGACACAGTGGAGCGAAAAAAGCTGTCTTATCGAATACAGGTATATCTGGAGGATATCACTCACAATGGAAGCTTTTTTTATTACAACTCTGATTTTGTGCTGGTAGCGAATGCGCTTTCGGAAGAGTATTTGTGCCGCCTTGTAGAGGGTGCCATAAAAAGAGGAAAAAGACGTATGCCCGGACTGCAATTGTGCGTGGGAATCGGGAGCAGATGTATGGATATTTCCCAGCTTTCGGTAAGCTATCAGAGAGCGAAGGCAGCAGCACACATAGCGATGACACAAAAGAAGCAGGTGGTAAAGTTTGATGACTGCGGGCTGTTCCGTCTGCTTTATATGGTGAAAGATAAAGAAATACTGAAGGAAATGGAAACAGAATGTCTGGCAGCATTGGAAGAATACGACAGAAGATATCATGCCGGTTATGTGGAAACTCTTCAGTCATATCTGAAGCATAATGGAAGTATTCAGGCTGTGGCAGCAGAATTGTATACGCATCGCAATACGGTGCTGTACCGTATCGGAAATATCAGGAAAATTCTGGGAAATGAGTTGAAAACGCCGGAAGAGAGACTGCCCTATCAGATTGCATTTTATATCAGAAATATGCATGGGCAGATATAAGTATTGCGCAGTAATGTTTTTCTTGTGCATAGTGTAGCGCAGTCGTATAATAGAAGCAGTTTTTTTTACATAAGTAAGATTGTAAAAAAGCAATCAAGGCAGGAAGGAATGGACATATTGCATAACCAATCAATGTTGATGTAATTCTGGAAAATCTGGACCGGATTTTGGGAAGATAAAGCGGATAAAATGAAGGGGAAATACGTGTGAAAAGCACATAAAATAATGCAGGTCTTGTTCAGACCTGCATTATTTTATGCAACAGGGCGGAGCGTAAATTACTTTGTGTAAACCTCTCAGATTGATGATGTAATCGTAGGTTTATAGAATGCAAAAATTCCTACCAGACAGTATTTTTTTATTATCCGGAAAATTTATCACCGTAATGAATATGCATGTCCTTCCAGTCCATAAACAATACATAAAATACTCTTCCGTATTGCTGGCTTTCTACGATTCTTCCATGGTCAAGCACAGAGAGGTAAGAGCCGTCAGCTTTTCGAAGATGAAAATGAATATAGTCATTTTCATTACCACTGTCAATCTGTTCCCAGATGCTAGTTTCTATCTGTTTCTGCTCATCCTCCCGAATTAGGTTATGAAAGCTTTTATTTGTAAGTCGAAAGAGTTTGTCCATATCTTTATATCCCGTCATATGAAGAAACTCCTGGTTTGCATAGAACAGCTCATCATCTTCTTTGTCTGCTCTGTATATGATAAATGCACCCGGAAGATGCTCCGAGACATCCTTAAGCGCAAATCCGAGCTGTTTGCGGACACCTGACTGAAGCCCTTCTCTGTAAGCCATACATCCGTTTTTTCCATGAAGCTTTATTTCATAAAGGGCTGCATCTGCACAGCGCATAAGCTGTGAATGGTTGGAGGCAAATGCCGGATATTCCGCATATCCAAGAGAAATAGAAAAGTGATGTTCTGTTCCCTTGTAAGAGAAGGTCTTAGGCAGTCTGGTGAATTGATTCAGCTGTGCGTCTGCCTCTTCAAAGGTATAATCAGGCAGAAGAATACAGAACTCGTCCCCACCGTTTCTTCCAAGCAATACATTCGGTGGAAAAAAAGCTTTCATGCTCTCTGCCAGACTTTTTAAAGCCCTGTCTCCGTAAGCGTGCCCATAGACATCATTAATAAACTTAAAGTCATCAATATCAAAAAGTGCAGCCACAAAATGTGCTTTCGGATTTTGGGCAATGATTTTTTCTGCTGCTTCATCAAATCCATAGCGGTTGTTAATACCGGTAAGGGAATCCGTGTGTGCCAGTATCTGAAATCTGTTTTTATTTTCTTTGGACACCAGCCATACCCGGGTAAGAACTGTCAGAAGCAGGATTACGGCAAGAAAAAATCCGGTGACTATAGCTATAAGTGTATTGTTTCGCCATCCGCTTTTGGGTGTTACTTCAAATCTCCAGCTCTCTGCGCCTATTTTAAAATCATAAGAAACCGGATGGGTTAACTGACCGTCTGACTGATAAACAACTTTATAAGTATCGCTCCAGGGAGAAGCCGTCTTTGAAATCCTGTATTCATATCCAAAATTTGAAAGAGCATAAAGCGAGTCTGAGAAAATATCAGGAACACGCAGGATAACAATGGTAAATCCCCAGAAATACTCTTGATTGTTTGAATCTGTCAGATAAACCGGGTTGCGGACAGCAATTCCATAGCCTCCCTGTTTCAATTTGAAGGGACCTTGCGTAATGACTGTGTGATTGTCTCTTGCGTAACAGGAAATCTCTCCACGGTCTTTATCATGGAGCAGATCAATTTTACCTGCCTCATTTCCCTCTGCCGGATAAATATCTGTCACAACACCATGCGGAGCAAGCTGCACGCTTTCAATAGAAGCAGACATAAGATTTTCAGCAATCGTGTCAAACTGATTGATTTCTCCTTTTTCACTGATCAGGATCTGCTTTAGAGCTTCCGTAATCTCGATGCCACTCGCAATCTCATTCTTTATGTGTTCTCCATAGGTTGTTGCGTTTAATTGTGCTGTTATGCGTCTCTCTTTCTTCTCATGGGTGTCTGTTTTGTATACAATGAAACCAACAAGGCATATGCCCAGT
>ERZ826016.3471-NODE-3471-length-10763-cov-3.665390_pt1 | contig 10763 bp, 14 predicted proteins | sample MGYA00519872_ERZ826016 | MGnify/ENA primary metagenome ERZ826016 (study PRJEB31778, sample SAMEA3449218) | human gut metagenome | biome: human gut; feature: human-associated habitat; material: faeces | place: United Kingdom | collected 2010/2012 ... | reverse complement strand
TCGCCGGTTTCTCTGGCTCCATACGAGAAGGCCCCCGTGGCGAGCCGTGGCAATCCGTTCGCGGATGTTGCCGCCGATTCCTACTATGCCGACGCAGTTCTGTGGGCAGTCAAGGAGGACATCTCCAAGGGAACCACCAACACGACATTCAGCCCCGACGCAGATTGCACCAGAGCGCAGATCGTGACCTTCCTCTGGCGATGCAAGAAGTGACTTACATACGGCCAAGCAGCAAAAGCCGCTGTCCTGCCCCTATAAGCGAACATCAGACAGCGCAGCGGATTGGCTTTTCACCTTGATGCTGCGCTGTTCTCTTCTCTCTACAGGAAACAGATCTATAATATCGTTCTAACCTTTTCTACCTGTTGCTGGAGCTATGATATAAGGTCAATGCCATTCTTGCAAAGCAGTCTGCGCTGGAGAAAAAACTGCAGGAGCTGGAAGAAACAAAATCGTAATCAGCCGAAACACGAAGTCCCGGTAAACCATCGTCTGATGGCTTGCCGGGACTTATTCTGCACAGAATTTACTTGTATTTTATGCGGCGTTGGAAGAAATACTCAAGTAGGAGATAAGCAAAAGCGATGCGTCACAGCCTGTTGAGTTTTTCCTCCAGTTCAGCCGCGATGCGCTGCCGTTCTTCCTCGCTTTCTGCGCGTGCATACGGTTCCAGCGCGGCGTCCCGCTTTTGCTCCGCGTCGCGCGTCCATGCCTCAAACTCGGCCTTGGTCATATCCTTCCGCATCGTGCGCGCGTAGTATTTCTTGTATGCCCGCTGCTGCACCTGCCAGACTTCATTGTTCGCAACTTTGTCCTTAAAGCTGCTGGCCGCGCCGATCTCCCGGCAGGTTTTACCTGGGTCTTCCGGCGCAGGACCAGCGCAATAGGCAAAGGTCGCGCCCGGCGCCTGCAAAAACCAGCGCCCGCAGTTGGCGCAGCGCTTCGGAACAAACCCGCGCTGCAAGCCTTTCATGAATTCTACATAGACAAAATCCAGCAGCCGGTCAAAGTACATTTTTTCGACCACCTCCGCCTCGCGCCCAGCGCCGCGAATGCAGAACTGCGCGTTTACCTTCGGCGCGTCCACTTTCGAATCTGCGCCAAGGCTGACGCCGCTGACGAACGGCTCCAAGCCTTTTTTCTCAATCTGCTGGGCCAGAGAAGTTTTTCTCTGACCCTTTTTCTTTTCAAACGGCTTGCCCGCAAAAATGCCGTCCAGGAACCACGCATAGCGCTCCTGAATCAATCGGATGGCGTCCAGCTGCTCCTGCATGAACCTCGGCAACGTATCGTCCTGCATCACATATTCGCGGAACGCTTCCTGCGCTTCTCCCACGAATAATTCACGCACATCCATGCTTGCAAACAGCTGAACGTCATTCCAATACAGGCGGTAAAGCGGTAAAGATGCAAATCCATTTGTCACAGCCTGAAACGCCTGCGCTGCCTGCTCTGCATCCTTTTCTGCAACGGTCTTCCGATATTGATCCAATAATTCTTGAAACGGCGCAGCGTCAAGATTCAGAATTTCCGTCAGCACAGCGCCGTAGGGCTGCATCGTCGGATGGGATTCGACCCAATAGCCGGAAGCGCCGAACTCCACCTTCGTATTGGTGCGCGGCCGATGAAAATCCAATAAATCTTTCCCTAAAACGCCCATGTGCGTGCGCCTCCTTTGTAGAGAATGTATTTTTGCTTGTGTAGTGTATGCGCTTAAATGATACATTACCTATTGTGGAATGTCAATGGTGGTGCTATCATTCGATTGTAGATTTGTAGAGAATGTATCTATAACAAATAAAATCGAAAGGAAGTGAAAAAATGACCAAACTGGAAACCATCACAGCAGAAGATCTGCAAAACAGGACATATGAACCGACGCACTTTCTGGTAGATGAGCTTATTCCAGAGGGCTTGCACATCCTCGCGGGTGCGCCGAAGATCGGCAAGTCTTGGCTGGCTTTGTGGCTGTGCTTATGCGTCGCGCAGGGACAGGCACTCTGGAATTTTGCAACAACGCAGGGAGAAGCGCTGTATCTCAGTCTCGAAGATTCGTTCCAGCGCATCCAGACGCGACTCTTTGACCTGACGGAAGATGCGCCGCCAACGCTGCACTTTGCGATCATGGCTGACACATTAAGGCACGGGCTGGAACAGCAGATCGAGCAATTTTTAGCGGAGCATCCAACCACAAAGCTCGTTGTCATTGATACGTTGCAGCGGGTCCGCAGTGCGGGTGGTGACAGCAATCGGTATGCGAACGATTACCAAGACGTCGGACTTTTGAAACAGCTTGCTGACCAGCATCACATCGCGATTCTCTTAATTCATCATCTGCGCAAGCTCCACGACGATGATCCGATGAACATGATCTCCGGTTCGACGGGCTTAAGCGGCGCGGCAGATTCCGCCTTTGTGCTGCAAAAAAATGCGCGAAGCGCCAACGCCGCATCCCTGCACTGCACCGGGCGTGACATCCCGGACCGGACGTTAAAGCTGGAGCTTGACGAGGACGATCACGTCTGGAAGCTACTTGCTGACAGCAAAACTTGCAGCAGCGCTTCTAAGATTTCCGCGCTTCAGCTCGTGCATCTTTTCTCTGCGCTGCTCAGTGCCGATCCTGCATACACCGGCACGCCATCGGCACTGTCCGCAAAGATCGACTCTGACGGAAGGCTTGGAATCACGCCGAAAAAAGTGACCCGTCTGGTGCTGGAAAGCGTTGAGACTCTAAGGGAAAACGGGATTCTGGTCAAGATCTACCGCAGCAACGGAAAGCGGCTGATCTCGCTCCGGAGTGCCGAAAGTGCCGATCTTCCCGCCGTGGGAAAAATCGACCCTATCGACCCTGTCGGCGAGCAGCGCGCCTGCGCCGCGCCGTGAGGCGCGTGTCGCCGCTGTGTGCGGCTTTCTGCCCCGACAGCGAGTGTGTGTGCGGCACAATGGGAAAAGCCAACGTTGCGCCGACGAAGGAGCCAGCATCGCATTTGGCTAGTCGCCGGCGCACCGGCTCCCTGCCAAATGCCTCAAATCGGGCAGAAGCCCGTACCCACTTCAATGGAAACGGAGGAAAGATGAAAAAAGACAGACAATTCAGCATTCGGATTTCAGAACAGGATTTGGAAACGATACGCCGAAAAGCAGCACAGGCGCACATGAGCCAGAGCGATTATGTGACCGCCTGTTGTCTCGGAAAACGCATCGTGATTCTTGACGGACTCAGGGAAGTCCTGCGGCAGCAGAAGGCCATTGGCAACAATCTCAACCAGCTGGCGGTGCTGGCGAATATGGGCAAGGTACAGTTCGCCAATTTGGATTCTGCTGTGTAAATTCCAGGCAGGAACGACCCATCAATATTTACGATTGTAATACCAGTAGCACCCGGTATAAATGAGCGATTGAATACAAGTCAGCGCGCAGAGAACTTTGCCAATGAGCGGCTGATGGAAAACCAGAATTGCTGCGAGGACGGCAAGCAGCTGCGCGTAAATGCAGATAAAAAACGTCAGACTGCGCGCCTTATTTGCAACATATGCTGTTCGCTCGTCCTGAAGCGAAGCATCATAATCAGCCGCCTGATCGGGATCACGGCTGAGCCGGGCTGCGCGCAGCAGACGGACAAGCCCAAGCACGCAAACGCCGCCGCCAAACGATGCAAGCCAACTGCTTTTTATAAAATATCCTGCGATCGCCAAAACGGCTCCAAGTACGAAATACAGCATACCAAGTTTTTTCTGTTCCTTCAGTTTCATATATCTTCCTCCCCGAAAATAAAAATATCCTCAATTCGCGCATCAAATATCTGTGCAATTTTGTGCGCCAGAAGAATGGACGGATTGTATCTATCGTTTTCCAACGAAATAATGGTCTGCCGCGTTACACCAAGCAGGCTTGCAAGTTGCTGCTGCGTCAGCCCGCGTGCTTTACGTTTTTCCGCAATGCAGTTTTTCATGTATACACCTCTTTTCAAAAAGTCAAGCTTGCTTTACATCAACATTATAACGCCAGCACCGTAAATGTCAAGCTAATTTTACATTTACGTTTCAAATTTTATGGCAAAGCAGTTGGACGCGGACCTGAAAAAGCTCCTGACAAAGCGGGAAGCGCAGGAAGCCCTGAACGCGATGCAGATGAGCGCAGAAAATTTCGAGAAACAGGCTGGGAGCCTGAACGAGAAGTATTCTTCCGGCTGCAAGGCGCTGACCGAGACTACGAAGAACGCCCTGACCACAATCCTGAACGATACGAAGAATCAGCTTTCGGATATGGAGCAGACGGCACAGAAGAAGATCATCACCTGCGCGTGGATCTCGACTGCGGCAGTGATCTTGTGCACGGCGCTGTGCGCCTTGGCCGTGCTGTGGAGCAGATGACGGATGATGCGCCGGCGCACGACGGAACGACTATGCTGCCGCACATCGACAGCAAGCGCCGGAGAAAACTCCGGCAAAAGAAAACCGCCCTCGGTCATGCCGAGGACGATCATGCGGATTGGACAATGGAACAGCACTTATAAAAACAGCCTCCAGCGGGAGGCAGAAAGGAAGCCTATGAAAAAGGACTGGGAGATTTACCGAGACACCGGTATTCTCGGCGGATATATGCCGGAGTGTGCAAAACTTCGGCAAACAGAGGATGGCGATGTCGCAACTGTTTTCCGGGACACAACAACTTGTATGGAAGAAGACTGCATCACAAAACAGCGCGAGATGTTGATCGGCAGCAAACGGTTCTGTATCACGTCTGTATTTCCGGCAGAGTCCTGCGCAACGCCGACGGAAAAACTGCTTGCCTGCATCGACGCGGAGCTGGAAAAGGAAGCGCACAGCGCATAAAAATCTGATAGACTTGTGGCAGCCGCTGCGGTATACTTGCCGTACCGTACCGGCTTGCCCCACGGAAAAGGAGGTTATGATGGCAAGTCAGAAGCAACAATATACGATTCTCTACGGGCGGCTCAGTCAGGAGGACGAGCGTGCCGGAGAGTCAAACAGCATCCAGCATCAGCGGGATCTGTTAGAAAAATACGCACGGGATAAAGGCTTTGAAAACACGCTCTTTCTTGCGGACGACGGATATTCCGGAACGAATTTTGAACGTCCGAGTTGGAAAAAGATCGTGGAAATGATCGAAGCCGGTGAGGTTTCCACCCTGATCGTAAAGGATGCCTCCCGGCTGGGGCGTGAGTACTTGCAGGTCGGCTATTACATGGAAATCTATTTCCCACAAAAGAATGTACGATTCATCGCGGTAAACGACGGCGTGGATTCTGCGGTCGAGAGCAGCAACGATTTTAACCCCATCCGCAACTGGGCAAACGAGCTGCACGCAAAGGATACGAGCCGGAAGGTTCGCGCCGTGAAAAAGCTGCAGGCTGAACGCGGCGAATGGCTCGGAGGCCGTCCACCCTATGGGTACCGAAAATCCGAAACTACGGAAAACCATCTCGAGCCCGACCCAGAAGCGGCAGAGGTTGTGCGGCAGATTTTTACCCTCTGTGCTGCTGGGAAAGGTCCGAGCCAAATCGCGCGGATTCTGACGGAACAGAAGATTCTGACACCTGCAAATTACTACTTTCAGAAGGCCGGAAAAACGCACAAGGGGTGCGATGCGCTGCATCCATGCACATGGTCTGGTACAACGGTCAGTGATATCCTCAAAAATGTCATGTATCTGGGCCATATGGTTGGACTGCGGCGGACGACTATTTCTTACAAGAATAAAACGCGGATCGACCGGCCGGAAAGCGAACAGTGTCTGGTAAAAAACACGCACCAGCCGCTCATCACGCAGGAGCAGTGGGAGATCGTGCAGGAGGTGCGGCAGCACAAAAAGCGCACGGCAAAGCACATGGATGAACCGAACATCTTTTCCGGATTGGTATTCTGTGCAGATTGCGGAAAGCCAATGGTGCTGCATCGTGCCACGACCATGAAAAAGCTGGAGTACAATTTCAAGTGCTATACCTACGGCAAGAAAGGAAAAACTGCCTGCAGCGCGCACCACATCCGGGAATGTGATCTCACGCAGATCGTTCTGGATGATCTCCGTCGGGTCACACATTTCGCCCGAATGAAGGAGCGGCAATTCGCGGCGCACATCAACCAGAAAAACAGCGCAGAACTGCGGCAGGAGATGAACCGTGTCCTCCGTGAATTGGACGCAATGAAAAAGCGCAGTGCAGGGCTGTCCAAGCTGTTCAAACGGCTCTATGAGGACAATGTTCTCGGGCGCGTGACAGACGAGCAGTACCGGATGCTCTCCGGCGATTACACAGACGAGCAGCGTATGCTGGAGGAACAGATTCCGCAGAAAGAACAACGTCTGGCACAGCTTCAGGCGCGCGAAGCGAACGTGGATGCTTTCATTGAAAAGGCAAAGCAGTACACAACGATTGATACGCTGACACCTGAACTGCTGCGGCTGTTTATTCAGCGCATCGAGGTCGGTGAACGGGAAACAAAATACTCCCGCAATTCCAGCCAGTCTGTCCGCATCATTTACCGGGACATCGGCACAGTGGACAGCGCCATGCAGCCGGACGAGAAGCAGCCGAAGCTGCTCCCACCGCTGAGCGAAGTCATTCAATTCCCGGCATAAGACGGAGAGAACAGGAAGAGGGAGCGGAGAAATCCGCTCCCTCGCAGAGGGGTGACAGTTTGTGTCCCTATGAAGGGAAACAGAATGGCTTCAAGGTTTTTTGTTGCCTTGAAACGGATTTTAGCCTTATTGTCCCTCAGGTACCTGAAACACTCTTAATAAACTGTTCCATACGGACAGCACTGTCCTGCTTCATCTGCTTCGTAACGTGACCGTAAACGTCCAACGTAAATGCCGCGGTAGCATGTCCGAGGTTTTCCTGCACCGTCTTAATGTCGTAGCCGCTCTTGATAGAGGCAACGGCGAAAGTATGACGCAGATCGTGGAAGCGTGTGGCCGGTGCGCCGATGTTTCGGACGATACGCTTGAAGCAGTCGTACACAGTTCGATAAGACAGATAGCCGCCGGTTTGGTTGGTGAATATGAGGCCGTGCTCTTCCCATGCATCGCCGGCCTCCATTCTCATACTGTTTTGCTCCAGCTTTTGAAGTCGGAACAACTGAATCACCGAGGGGGCCAGCGTCAGACAGCGGCTCTTGTTATTCTTTGGCGGAGAGAAGTAATACTCTCCACCCTTTTTCTGCTCCCTGCGAAGCTGCCGTTTTACCGTGAGAGTACCCGTCTGAAAGTCGATGTGTTCCCAACCGAGGCCGAGTACTTCACCTTCGCGTAATCCAGTGAACAAAGCAATCTTATAGAGGTATTCGTGCGGATGCCCCTGCACCTTGCGCAGAAATACAGCGACCTGATCTTCCTCCAAGGGGTGCATCTCTTTTCTGATGATGCGTGGGAGAATGCACGCTTCGGTCGGGTTTGTACGAAGATAGCCAATCAGAACAGCTTGCTTCAACGCCTTGTGCAGCACGCCGTGAATGTTCTTGATGGACTTTGCGGAGAGAGGAGCAGCATCAGGTTTTGACGGCTTGGCAAGCTCGTTGTAGAAGTGCTGTACTGTGTGTGCATTCAGTGCGTCAAGACGGATGTGGTCAAGATGCGGTTCAATATATAACTCAATGGTGCGCTTGTAAAGATATGCGGTAGACGCCTTGATTCCGACAAGATAATCCTGTGCCCAAACGGCCATCCATTCGGCGACACTGAGCTTACAGGGAGCAACATAGGTCTTTGCATCATTTTCGGCTGTGATCTGCCGTAGCTTCTGCGCGACCTCCTTCTGCGTTTTCCCCGTGATGCTGCGCTGGATCTGCTTGCCGGTACAAGCGTCGTACCCCTCGGTATAGCGCCCTTGCCAGTAGGTATATTCTTTGCCGTTGTGGGTGGTTGTGATCTTTCGGATAGAACCAGCGTCGTTGGCGCCTTTTTTATTTTCATTCTTGCGCGACATATATCCTCCTTTCCGCCGCGCAGGACATACCTAAGTAGTATGATACGCCCTGCGCAGCAGAAATGCAAAGTATTATTTGAAAGGCATCCGCCTTTATTTCTCGCGGCCTCCCAAGAACTCGATCAGCGCGTTCTTGGGGATACGCACCTGTCGGCCGACGCGGATGCTGCGGAGCCTGCCGCTGCGGACCAGCTCGTAGGCTATGTTGCGCCCGATGCCGAGGATCGGCATCAGCTCCTCCACACGCAGCGTCACGGGGAGGTCGTCAAGGGAGCGGTACTTATTCTCCATCGCGGCCCTGCTTTCTGCCCGACGCGAGATAAATGTTCGTTACATCGGCACGCTCATGGCCCAACAGGCGGGAGACTGCATAGTGTGAGTCGATGACGCTCATACCGCCCTCCGTCAGCTTTGTGTACTGCTCCGCGGCATAGGTGTGCCGAAGCCCATGGAAGGTCAAACGGCGGTCCGAGCCCTCGTCGCTGACCTCGTTGCGGTAGCGGTAGATGAACAGCTCCAAGGCGTTGATGGCGCGGTCGGTGGGAACATCGTCCGGCACCAGCAGCTTGTGACCGCGCTCAGTTCGGGCCAGCAGCTTACGGAGCATCATCAGAATACGCTTATCCTCAATGGGAACGATACGCACCTTGTCGCCCTTGCCCTTTACAGTGAGGGCGTTTTCTCGCAATGCCCGTTCCGCTGCCGCTGTGTCTATGCGGAAGCACTCGTGGATACGAAGCCCCATATAGCGCCCAAGGTAGAGGGCAAGAATGAAGTCATCACGGTTTTCGGCCATCGCCTTGCCGAGCAGACGGTTGAACTCCGGCCCACTCCAAGTGCGGTCGAACTGCCCAAACCGACGGAGCTCCAACTCAATGCCTAAGTTGTCATTGGATGGCAATGTGTACTTGCTGTCCATCTTGTCATGGAAAAAGCGAATGGCCGACAGATCTGTCTTGATTGTACTGGCAGCTTTGCCGGCGTCCTGCAAGTACAGCACATAACTCACGAAATGCTTGCCGTTAATGTTAGAGAGCTTCTGCAGGCGGTATTCATCCGCAAGGTAAGCGCAGAATCGTTTCATCGCTTCATAGTAGCGCTCCTTGGTGCGAAAGCTGCCTTGACGGTTGTGCCGCGCCAGCTTGTCAAGCTGTGCAACAAGGGTGAGGAATATCCCTTTGCTTTGAATAGTAGCCATATATGTAGATCTCCTTAGAAGCCGTTATCGTGTTCAGATGGGCGCACTTCACCCGTTGGCAAAGGTGTCCGTTTCCGCTTTCTTTCCACGGAACGGAGGCTCTTGAACGGTGAAAAAGCCTTGCGGCGTCTACCGTTTTGCGGTGCGGCCCGAAACCTGTCTCTTTTTACTTTTGCCTCGGTCAGTACGATACCGCGTGGGGCGTGCGCCCTGCCATCTGCAATGGCGGCGGTGAACACCAGGCCGCTGAACTCGGCTGCAGCTGCTGACAAATCGGAAGCAGCTGCCAGTGTTCTTTGACCCGCACCGGCTGCGGATCGGGAGTGTGCTGTTCCTGCACCGCCGGTTCGGACATGCTGCTCGGGCGCAGGGGAGAGACCTTTGCCGCGGTCTCGGGGGAGCTTCTCCTGTATCTCAAACCGCCCCGATCTGAGAGGAATCCATGCTGTTTTCTGCCTATTCTTCCATCCTTCCTGCCGCCTCGTGGCCACCGGCCGGCAAAGCCGGTGGCTGCTCCGACGAGCGAGGCTCCATACAAAAACGCAAAAAGAGACGCGGCAGACTGGATGTCTGCTTCGTCTCTTTGCTTCAGCGGCACAGCGCGAGCGCCCGCCGCGAAATTACTTCTTATCGTTTTAAGTATTATACCGCCGAAAACGGTTAAGGTTTCTGCGGAATCTTTTTTCTTTCCAATCTTCTTTTTTCAGACGAATGGGCGCACTTGTCCCACTACAGTCGCCGTTCCTCCCTAACTTACTCCGCCCTAACTTACTTCGCCCAAGGGATGCTTCGCGGCAAGCAGATATTTCTTGCCCAGTGCACCGCGAGACTCCTAATACAAGGCTATTGTAGCAGAGCCTTCGAGGGCTGTATAGTTGGAGTTTTTCCATAGTGAGCAAAAAGGCGAACGGACACAAAGCGCCCCTTCGTCTCTCCAATGTGCCGAGCAGCTGCAAAGCCATTCGGCAAAATCCATACAAACACAGAGCAGATATGCTCCTCAAAAGGGCATAGTAATCTCCTATAAGTGTTACATAACGTACAAACCTAACTACGTGCACAGGCGGATCACTCCGCACATAGGCCGGACGGCCTACGCCTCCGAGGAGGAAATCATGCAAAACTCAACAACAATTCTTATATACCACAATATACGGTGTATGTCAAGAAATAAATCGTCTATATATAGCGTTATATTGTTCTGGGGTGGATTTTCATAATGCGTATTATGTATGTACTCCGTGCGTATTATCGGTTCACAATTTCGGCGATACGTATTGCTGCCGTATTCCACGTTGTCCGGTCTTTGGGGAGCGTATCAAGCAGCAGGTGGATGTGCATCTCACCCAGACCACAGTAGAGATCTTCTTCGCCGGTACCCGGATCGCCTCCCATCTACGTCTCCATGGCCGTCCCAACCAGTACAGCACGGTGGAGAGCCATATGCCGCCGGACCACCAGGCCTACCTGCAGTGGAATGGCGAGCGTTTCATCCGCTGGGCAGAACAGATCGGTCAGCACACCGCTGCTATTGTGCGGATATTCCTCTCTGCCCACAAGGTAGAGCAGCAGGGCTACAAGTCCTGTATGGCCCTGCTGAAACTGACAGACCGCTATTCT
>ERZ826016.3470-NODE-3470-length-10771-cov-2.974617_pt1 | contig 10771 bp, 10 predicted proteins | sample MGYA00519872_ERZ826016 | MGnify/ENA primary metagenome ERZ826016 (study PRJEB31778, sample SAMEA3449218) | human gut metagenome | biome: human gut; feature: human-associated habitat; material: faeces | place: United Kingdom | collected 2010/2012 ... | reverse complement strand
GGGCTTTTCCATGTTTGAATTCATGATACTTTTATTTAAAAGGGTTAGTTAATCACTAAATTTGTTGCACACAAATTACGCAAAGAAGATTGAGTCTACAAAATGTTTTCTAAAAAAAGTTCAACTCATTTGCAACTTTTCGTAACTCATCGGTATTAAATGGTGGTAAAAGCCTTTCTTTCCCACTCTTTTTTCCAATAATTTGGTTTTCGAGAAAATAACATATCATTAAAGTTTCTTATTATTATTGCTGTCTAGAACAAATTTTAAATAAATAATATTATATTTCGAAAATTTTTATAATAAGTATCTAATAACATTCAAAACGACTCCTTATGGAAGCAATAAAGATAGAGAAATTATTAGTTCCAATAACATTAGTGCCAATTATATTCCATCAACGGGATACCCTGCCCCATTACATATAGTACTTCTCACGTAATAGTTTCCTAATCGTAGAATATCCCTATATGTTCCATGTATACAATAATAAATTAATGAGCTCAATGTCTCAAATAGCTTTACGTTCATTGTGCATAGTTTTTTTCTTTTTCTGTATGGCGCCCCCAAATTACGCTGTCAATAAAGAAAAAGATATGAAGCATATTTTATTAATCAGTTCTTACTTCCCTGATAAGGAAAACAGTAGAATTATTATCAACTCTTTCTCATACAAATTAAGTAAAGAACTCAACTGCCGGATTACTGTTGAATATATGGATAGTGAAGCTTCTATCAAATTCAAAGAATGGGAAAATTGGATGAAAGAGCTATTTGAGGCTTACAAAACTGCACCTGACATAGTAGTTATCATCGGAGGGGAAGCTTGGACAGCTTACACCACTTCTTGTCCCCATACATGGAAAAATATTCCAATAATATTAGGAAGTGTAAAAAGCGGTTATATTGATTATAATCGGTTCATTCCACACGATATTAATGATATACAAGATATTTGTAAAACAACAGAATCTTTCGAAGATTTTCATGTCACCGGATATTATACCAAAGATTACTTCAAGGAGAACTTACAACTAATTCGGCAACTTCAACCGAATGTCAGCAAGATTGCCTACATCTACGATAATCGGTATAATTTCCAGTTTCTAACACCGCATCTTCAAAAGTTAGCTAAAGAAGTTGGTTTTGAAGAATTACATTCTTATTATGGAAGCGAACTGACTACAATGCAGCTTGTAGACTCTCTTTTATCCCAAGATAATACCTATGCTATTCTCTCCTCAGGCTGGTATACAGATGCTCAAAACTATTCTCATGCCTATTCTATGCTCCACAACGAATTGGTACTACAACATTCGAAATTCTTTTATTTAATTATGGATCAGGGAAAAACAAACCCGAACTATTTAGGTGGATATTATGTGGCAGCAGAAGATTTAGGAAATGATCTTGCCGACTTGACCTATGAGGTACTTTCAAAAGGCATAGACAACAGTCAGAAATTTCAGATCACTCCTTCTAAACCTCAATATTATATTAATTATAAAATTCTTCAGAAAAATAATATTGATCAATCGCGATTGCCGATCCATACTGTTTTATATAATAAAAAGCCATCATTTCTGAAAACTTATTTCTGGCAATTTCTTGCTGGAACTTTGGTAATATCAGGCATTATTATCATTCTGATTCTACGGATGCTATATTACAAACGAATCACAACTGTAAAAGCGCACATGATGGAAGAGCAAAAGATATTACGAGAGAAAGCTGACGAATCTAACCGTCTAAAAAGTGCATTCCTTGCCAATATAAGCCATGAGATTCGTACCCCACTTAATGCAATTGTAGGTTTTTCAAGCCAACTAGCTTACGCTGATGATAAGGAGGAAGCACATGCATACATGAAAATTATAGAAACTAATAATTCTCTGTTACTACAACTTATAAGTGATATTCTCGATTTATCCAAGATTGAATCCGGACAGTTAGATTTTCATTATTCTAAGACTGATATAGTCCAGGTATGCCGGAATCTAAAACAAGAATATCTGTCTAAAATAAAAGAAGGGATATCGTTACAATGCGAATTACCTGATAAAAAGTGTGTCATTTATACTGAACGACACAGGCTAGCGCAAGCAATATCAAATTTCCTGAGTAATGCTGTAAAGTTCACTGAAAAAGGTTATATATGCTTCGGATATGAACATATAACAGCCGGACTACGTTTTTATGTAAAAGATACAGGAAAGGGAATTGCTGACGAAAACTTACCCAAAGTATTTGCACGCTTTGAGAAAATAGATAATTTTACTCCGGGTAATGGATTAGGAATGTCAATATGCAAAGGTATTATAGAAAAGATGAATGGTGAAATTGGTGTAAAATCTGAGTTAGGTAAAGGAAGCACATTCTGGTTTACATTACCTTGCAAAACTATTTCTGTAGAAAAATAACATAAACATATCCATCGGTTCATTCGTTATTAGAAAAAGAACCAACGAATATGAGACATTTTATCATCTTAGTGATTCTGATAATTAGTAATGTATTTTTAGGAATTGCAGAACCAATGAAAAAGCAAGCAGAAATCTATTTTGCAGGAGGTTGTTTTTGGGGAACAGAACACTTTCTGAAACAAATCAGAGGGGTAGAAGCTACTCAAGTAGGATATGCCAACAGTACTATCTCCAATCCTAGTTATGAACAAGTTTGTTCTGGAAAAACTAATGCAGCAGAGACAGTCAAAGTCGTTTACGACTCTGAAGTAGTAAATTTAAACCTGCTACTTGACTTATATTTTCAAACTATAGACCCTACGAGCCTCAACCGTCAGGGAAATGATCGTGGGACACAATACCGTTCGGGTATCTATTATACCAATAAAGCGGATATTCCTATTATCAATCAAGCCATAAAAACATTATCTGCCCAATATCAAAAGCCAGTGATGATCGAAGTAAAACCGTTAGAGAACTTTTATCCGGCAGAAATTTACCACCAAGATTATCTTGATAAAAACCCAAATGGATATTGTCATATCAATCCAGCTTTATTTGATATGGCGCGTAAAGCCAATGTTCCTCAAACAAAAGCTTATCAAAAGCCAGATGCTGCCACCCTTCGTAAGAAATTATCAGCAGAACAATATGCTGTTACCCAAAAGAATGCTACGGAACCAGCTTTTCATAATGAATATTGGAACGAACACCGTCCGGGTATTTATGTAGATATAACTACAGGTGAACCATTATTTGTTTCTTCCGATAAATTTGATTCTGGTTGTGGTTGGCCTAGCTTTTCTAAACCTATTCGGAAAAATCTAATTAATGAAAAATTAGATACTACGCATGGGATGGTACGAACAGAAGTACGTAGCAAAACGGGCGATGCTCACTTAGGACATGTATTTACAGACGGTCCGAAAGAAAAAGGTGGGCTTCGTTATTGTATCAACAGTGCCGCATTACGATTTATCCCAAAAGATAAAATGCAGGAAGAAGGTTACGGAGATTATTTATCACTTGTCAAATAATAAAGAACGGTTTATATACTGATCAACAGAATATTGTCTACCTTTACACCTGATTTATTATCAAAGGCGAACGATGAAAAAGTACAGTAAAAAAAAAGATTCTCCTACTTTCTATCAGTGGAGGAATACTTATCTGCCTCATCAGTATTTATTTATATCGTAACACTCTTTTACAGAGTATTGTCAGTAAACACACTGCCCGAATCGAGCAGGTGCATAGGCTTAATATTCATTATGAAAAAATGGAGATGAAAGGGCTGAACAAAATCATTCTCCAACAATTATCTATTGTACCAAAACAACGAGATACTCTTCTTACATTAAAATCTGCAATGATCAAACTTAGCTTTTGGAAGCTACTCACGCGCGAGATAGAAATACGTCATGTAACAGTGAACGATCTATCACTTACCTTTATCAAACAGGATTCGATAGCTAATTATGATTTCCTTTTTAAAAAAGGTAAAGAGCAACTTCCCCAAGTAACAGTAAATGAAGCTAACTATTCAGAAAGAATCAATAAACTCCTGAACCTCTGCTTCGGTTTTTTACCCGAAAATGGAAAGCTAAACCATATTTGTATCACAGAACAAAAGAATAAAAATTTCGTTTCTATTACTCTACCTTCATTCATCATAAAAGAGAATCATTTTCAATCGGATATCAATATACAAGAAGATACTTTATCGCAGTATTGGATTGCAAATGGAGAAATTAAACAAGATGATAACACCTTAAAAATCAATCTTTACTCATCAGACCCCAAAAAGATCTCTTTACCCTATATTAGCCGACGATTTGGAGCAGAAGTCACATTTGATACTTTATCATACAGTCTGAGAAAAGATATTCTTAGCAGAAATCAAGTGCGCCTCAATGGACAGGTGCAAGTAAATGGGCTGGATGTTTACCATAAAGCTCTTTCTCCGGAAGTCATTCACCTAGACCAAGGAAAATTAGATTATCAAATAAACATTGGTGAAAATGCTTTGGAACTCGATAGCACCACTACTGTTATCTTTAATAAACTTCAGTTTCATCCGTATTTGCGTGCTGAAAAACAACAAGAATACTGGCATTTCATAGTATCGGTTAATAAAACCTGGTTCCCTGCAAATAATCTATTCAGTTCTTTGCCAAAAGGTTTATTCAATAATTTGGAAGGTATAAAAACGAGTGGAGAATTAGCCTACCATTTTCTATTTGATGTTGATTTCGCTCAGATAGATAGTTTAAAGTTAGAATCAGAATTGAAAGAAAAAGATTTTCGAATTATCGAATACGGAACCATCCCTCTTTCTAAAATGTCTGGTGAGTTCAGTTATACAGCTTATGAAAATGGAGTTCCTGTCCGTACTTTCCCAATCGGTACTTCCTGGGACCACTTCACCCCGCTAGATAGTATCTCTCCCATATTACAAACGTCCGTACTACAAAGCGAGGACGGTGCATTCTTTTATCATCGAGGATTTCTACCAGATGCACTGCGCGAGGCACTAATTTATGACCTGCAAGTAAAACGTTTTGCTCGTGGTGGAAGTACCATCACCATGCAATTAGTAAAAAATGTATTCTTAAACCGCAATAAGAATTTTGCCCGCAAACTAGAAGAAGCATTAATCGTATGGTTGATAGAAACAGAAAGACTAACATCTAAAGAAAGGATGTACGAAGTTTATCTGAATATCGCAGAATGGGGACCACAGATCTATGGTATTCAAGAAGCTTCCTCCTTCTACTTTAACAAACGCCCTTCCCAACTGACTATAGAAGAAAGTATTTTTCTAGCTTCTATAATCCCAAAACCTAAACATTTCCGCAGTTCATTCGCCGCCAACGGACAGTTAAAAGAAAGTATGGAAGGATATTATAAACTTATTGCCGGACGCCTTGCTAAGAAAGGATTAATAAGTGAAATCGAGGCGGATAATATCCGCCCCGACATCCAAGTAATGGGCGAAGCCCGGAACAGTCTAGCCGGCAACGAGCCGGAGTCTAGTTCTCCTTCCACTGAGGAGTAAATATATCAATAAAGGGATAGGTTATCTTCTTGTGTTATTTCCCCTTTCCGAAGAACGAGAAGAACTATGATTACGATTGCTTCTTGTACTTTGAGTGGACGAACGTCTTTCGGTTGAACCTCTTGATACATTTTCCCTTCTGGTACCACGACTACTGCTACTTCCACGATTATTTTCCCGATTCGTTGTCGTAGTAGGTCGCTCTTTATTATTTTCACTCCTGTTTGGAACTACATCTTTACGAGATGATTCTCCCCTAGATGGAATTGAAGGTCTGCTAGATGTAGAAGGGCGTTCTGATGTTGAAGGCCTACTCGGTGCAGAGGGTCTATACCCTGATTCGGGCCGCTGATGATTCGATCCTCCAGGGCGTTCAGAGCCCCTCGGACGAGTTGGTACATTATGAGGACGAACAGAAGTATTAGGACGGAAACGCACCGAACCAAAATCCGAACGACGATAAGAATGGAACACTCTTTGGTCTCTCACCCGATGTGGTGTCGGATAATGTCCAAAATCATTATATCTACCCCTATAATAACTTACATGATGGAGGTGTGGACGATAATGAGCTCCACAATAAGTTCGATAATGATAGGGCACCCCAAAATAAAACAATCCTCGATTCGGATAGTTAATATAAATCCGGAAGTTCCATCTCCCCCCAGTAACATAAATCGGACGATAAAAATAATCGGCTCCCATAAATCGACGATATTGCGAATCATTCAATACCCAACGAAGATCATCATTACGGATATCCAGAGCTTCATAATAGTCATTTACTGCCCATTCATCTCCACGCACTACATAATCCATTATATTACGGACAGAATATATAAAATCATAATTGATTTCATAGATATCATTGTATTGCCGAGTATTCAAATCCAATTCATATGCCATCTTATCAGTAAGGAAACGTGTCTCGTTACGCACTTTGCTAGTGCTCATAGAAGCCATCATTGTCATACTAGTACTCAAACCAATAGCAAAGAGTAAAAATAATATTCGTTTCATGATTTAACCTCCTCTTAATTTATTATTTAAAACTCATTCTTTTTTATATAGCAGGCGGTAGAGGTAATGCAGGCCTACCATAACCACTAAAAGTACCCATACTTACCACTTCACCATCCATAAATTGAACAATAATCGTCATAGGTGTCGGAGTTAGTGGAGTTCCTTTATCACGACGAAATTCCCATTCTTCCAGATCACCTCCAAAACGTCGATAATCGGGTTTCCCCAATAGTTGTCGTACCTCTTGTTGCGTCATGCCTTTCTGTACTTCCATCACTTTCTTACCGGAAACATAATAAGATGCACAACTACCATTCAAAGTAAGTACCAGAAATAACAAAATAGCACGTATATTTCTCATAACCATATCTTTTTAATGAATATTAATAGCTTATCGACGAATACTATAGTTTTTTACGAATTCATTCATCTCGTCCTTATTTGACGAAAAAGTTAATACATCAATAACAGTAAAGAAAGCTTCTCTATCCACAATCCGAGGATACATCAACTTCATTATTTTCATCTTGTCATCATCAAAACTATAAAGTTTTACTAGTCTAAGGCATTGTCCACAGGTAAAATCAGTATTTACTAATGCCGCCTCTAACATTTTAAGACGATCTGATGAGAAAGGCTCATTTTTCATCTTATTAAAAAACGTATCAAAGAGCTGTGAACTCATCACTCTATCATATTGACCATATTCAGGGCGATGTCCACCTTGATCTGGTCTACCAGGACGATGACCTCCCGTTCCTCCCACCTGAATATATTTCACACCATTACCATTAAAATAAATACGTTCGGTATACAATCTCTCTCCTTTCCAAACACGTTCTCCGGGGCGAATACGTCGAGTCGCATATACTTCTACAGTATAATAATCCGGTCTCAAATTAGCAATAAAACAACTTGTTGAAGGAAGGCACATCTGATTACCGCCTATATAAACGAGAATTGGAATATTTCCACCATCAATACTGATCCCACTTATCGTCTGTGCCTTTAATGAAAGAGTGGTAAGCAATATACAGAAACATATAATAATTTTACGCATAACTTATCTAGTTTTTATAATTAGCATTCTTTTGATTCATTACAAAAATAGGGTGAGGAAACTCCCCACCCTAATGATTCTCTCTATTCATCAATAGGGATTTCCCTATTTCACTTCGGAATTTGCGAGTACAAGCCCATCTTCTTTTAAGATAATCAGATGCTTCTTATACAAATCTCCTACACCTTTCTTAAAAGTTTTCTTGCTCACACCAAAAACAGCATAGATTTCATCAGCCGGACTTTTATCATTTAGGCTAATTCTGCCACCATGCTCTTCAATATACTCCAACAGTACTTTCGAAAAGTCTCCCACTCTATCGAATCCTGTTTTCTGAAGCATTAGATCAATCTTTCCGTCTTCGCGCACTTGTTTCACAAATGCTTTCATTTTCATCCCTGTCTCCAACGTACTGAATATCTCATTATCATATAATAACCCACTATGCTTATTATCTATAATCGCTTTAAAGCCCAAATCCGTTTTCTGCCAGACCAAAATATCCACTTTATCTCCCGGTGAATATTCAGCTTTATCTCTCGATAAAAAACGTTCTACCTTGGCCGAAGCTACTATCCGATAACTTTCTTCATCAATATATGCATATACAACATATTTCTTCCCCACTTGCATTTTCATCTTCTGTTCACGAAAAGGTACAAACAAGTCTTTCATTAACCCCCAATTAAGAAAAGCTCCAAACTGATTTACCCACGCCACTTCCAGACAAGCAAACTGTCCGACCTGCACTAACGGGGTCAGTGTCGTAGCAATCAGCCTCTCATCCATATCCAGGTAAAGAAACACATTCAAAAAATCTCCTATCTTACAATCCTCGGGCACATAGCGGGTAGGCAACAAAATCTCACCTTCTTCCCCACCATCGAGATATACGCCGAAATCGACTTCCTTCACGACTTCAAGCTGGTTGAACTTTCCTAATTCGATGCTCATATTCTTATCTATTATATTATATAAGCAGCAAAGATAATCTATTTTGAATAGATCCCTCAATCTGTCAGCTATAACTTTTCGTTATCGAGAAAAACTATTTGCAATGAACAATCTGCGTTCTAATATGTTAACTTTGTAGCGACAAAAAGAAAGAGTAAATTATTCACCTTTTTAAACATATAAAATTATGGAATTTCTAACCAACGAGAAACTTACGATTGTGGGAGCTGCCGGAATGATCGGCTCCAACATGGCACAAACAGCCATGATGATGAAACTCACTCCGAATATTTGTCTCTATGATCCATTCGCACCAGCTTTGGAAGGAGTAGCTGAAGAACTGTATCATTGCGGTTTTGAAGGTGTCAACCTTACCTATACTTCCGACATCAAAGAAGCGCTGACCGGAGCTTCTTATATTGTTTCTTCCGGTGGAGCAGCCCGTAAGGCAGGTATGACCCGCGAAGATCTGTTGAAAGGAAATGCAGAGATTGCCGCTCAATTCGGAAAAGACGTTCGTCAATATTGCCCGAACGTAAAACATATCGTTGTCATCTTTAATCCTGCAGACATCACCGGCTTGATTACTTTGTTGTATTCAGGTTTGAAACCTTCACAAGTTTCTACATTGGCTGCGTTGGATAGCACCCGCCTGCAAAACGAACTGGTGAAATACTTCCATATCCCCGCTTCCGACATTCAGAATTGTCGTACGTATGGCGGTCATGGAGAACAAATGGCTGTATTTGCATCTACCACCAAAATAAAAGGAGAACCCCTGACCGATTTCATCGGTACTACCCGCCTTCCGTTGACGGAATGGGAAGCACTGAAAGTACGTGTCATCCAGGGTGGAAAACATATCATCGACCTGCGCGGCCGTTCTTCTTTCCAAAGCCCGGCTTATCTGTCTATCGAAATGATTGCTGCTGCTATGGGCGGACAGCCATTCCGCTGGCCTGCCGGAACGTATGTTTCCAATGGCAAATTCGACCATATCATGATGGCGATGGAAACTTCAATTACTAAAGACGGCGTTACTTATAAAGAAATAGCCGGAACTCCTGCCGAACAGGAAGAATTAGAAAAGAGCTACGAACACTTATGTAAACTTCGTGACGAAGTGATTGAAATGGGAATCATCCCAGCCATCAAGGACTGGCATGCTTTGAATCCCAATATTGACTAATCAAACAATATTAGCGAAAGCAGAAGGCCGAAACCTGACGATCTTTTTATCGTTCCGGGTTTCGGTCTTTTTTATTTCATTGCCAATGTCATTCCCACAGAAGAACATTCCTGACAAATCCCTTTAAGGACATAATTAATGCTATGCAAAGTAAATCCTTCAGGCAAATCAATCACCGGGATATGGGTACCTTCCAGGCAGAATGTCCGATGACATTTCTCACAATAAAAATGCGAATGTAAATCCTGTACCACACAATTGCAAGAGTTGTCGCAAACGGCATACTTCAACGAACCGCTTCCATCGTCTATGCTATGTATGAGGTGATGAGACAAGAAGAGAGCGATGGTACGGGATATGGTCGATTTATCGACTGTGTCGAGCAATGTTTCAAGGTCAAGCAATGACACTGCACGCTCTGCCTGCATCATCTCTTTTATCACCAAGAGCCTTATTGCAGTTGGCTTAATATCTCTTCTGACCAGCTTATCCAAATAAATATCTTCTTCCATCTTTCTCCTACTTTATCATTTTCTGTATTCTGACGGCGTTCATTATGGCAAGCAACGCAACGCCTACATCTGCGAAGACAGCTTCCCAAAGAGTAGCGATTCCACCGGCTCCCAAAATCAATACAAGCAATTTCACTCCAAATGCCAGTGATACATTCTGCCAAATAATTCTTCGTGTCAGTTTTCCTACTTTGATAGCTTCGGCTACCTTCGACGGCTGGTCTGTCTGTATCACGACATCGGCTGTTTCAATAGCCGCATCACTACCCAGTCCTCCCATAGCAATGCCAACATGACTTAGAGCGAGCACCGGTGCATCGTTCATTCCATCACCGACAAATGCGATCCGGTTTGCCTCATCCTGCCGCAGCTCTTCCAGATGATTCACTTTTCCTTCCGGCAACAGGTCACCATAAGCTTTCGATATACCGAGCTTTTCTGCAAAGTTAGTAACAATACTCTGTTTATCACCGGATAGTATCTGGATGTTTTCAATATTTAAAGCTTTTAAAT
>ERZ826016.3467-NODE-3467-length-10776-cov-2.970432_pt1 | contig 10776 bp, 7 predicted proteins | sample MGYA00519872_ERZ826016 | MGnify/ENA primary metagenome ERZ826016 (study PRJEB31778, sample SAMEA3449218) | human gut metagenome | biome: human gut; feature: human-associated habitat; material: faeces | place: United Kingdom | collected 2010/2012 ... | reverse complement strand
GCTCCCCAATAAGCACCTGTAGGATCATAATAATAGTCATAAGTCTGCCATACAAACGAGGGATAAGCCGGATGGCTCATCCAGATCAGAAGTCCGGCTGCATCATTCCACATCTTATCGTTCCAAGCCTCATACATACCTTTCATCACTTCGAGATTCAGCATTTGTGCCTTCTCACAGAATTCTTCCAGTCCGGATGATTCTCCGTACTGTGTGTTCACTGAATTCTTATAATTAACCGGGTTGGCATTAGACGCTTCCTTACCGAAGAAATGTTTGTTCCATACATTGTCATCATCATTCTTCAACTGCTCATCAGTAGGCAGAGGCCACCAGTCTTTTTCCGGGATAAACTCTTTGATGCTTTCAAATGTCGGGAAAGTGGCCGTTCCTATTTCTGTACGCATACCGTAACCGTGATCAATACCGTATGGATAAGCCGGTGTATTAAATGCCAGATTACTGCCTGAAGTTTCAAAATGGTGTCTTGGAGGTTGATTTCCCCACCAACCACTTCCGGACAATCCATCCTGATTGGAACAAGACTTATACATACGGTCATTATTGTCCTCCTTCGCAATCATTTCATGCAGGTAATTATCCAAATCAGGTGCCGGATGCGTTTCATTTGCTCCACACCAAATAGCTATGGAAGGATGGTTTCTAAGGCGTTTGACTTTATCAAGAGCATTCGCCTTAAAAGCTTCCGGCTCGGCTACATCATTGTAGGCAACGTACAGCCAGAAATCATTCCATACCATAATACCATATTGATCACAATAATCATAAAATGCATCGTCCGTCACACATCCTGTCCACAGACGAATCATATTATAATTCATTTCTTTGTGAAGCCTGATTTTCGTCTCATACTCTTTATCCTGACAACGAAGCAAGTATTCACTCATTCCCCAGTTTCCTCCTTTTACAAATACTTTCTGTCCATTGACAAAAAATGTCAGAACAGGATAACCGACTAGATTATCGACCATCTTATACTCATATTTCTTGATACCAAATGAGACTTTTTTTTCATCCGATACTTCACCGTCTACGGAACAAGTCAGTTTGCAAGTATACAGATTTGGTTCACCGTAACCATTCGGCCACCATAGCTTCGGATTATCAATAACCAACTGTGTAAATTCGTCCTTATTGATAGAAACTTTAGAAGTAACTTCCCCCTCTATCTGAAAATCTTTAGAGAAAGATATATCTCCTGGCTGGATAACTCCGGAAACTACTACCCTCTTTGGAGAAGAAGAAGTATTTCTGATATCTGTTGAAATAGAGATTTCCGCTTTTTGCAGGGTTGGTAAATCCGAACGCACCCAAGGATCCTCCATTATTACATCTCCCGTAATGGTAAGATACGTATTACCTGTAATACCTGCCAAACGTCCCGGAATATAGGGTATCCAATCCCAACCGGCACCCGCCAGATAACTGGGGCTACATGCCACTCCATACGGGTCTGTGGCTTTCCTTGTCTTTTTCTGGTCAGGATCAGTAATCAAAACGGCAACCGCATTCTTACCTGATTTCTTGATCAGATCGGTCACATCAAATTTTGAACGTATCATGTGACCACTTACATCCTTAGTAGAAGTCTTTGTACCGGATATTTTCTCCCCATTAAAATAGAAATCTGCATAACGGTTCGTATTGTCGAAATGAAGCCAGACACGTCTGCCTTCTGAATAAGAAACCGGGAGTTCAAATTCGGTCCGATACCAGAAAGGACGATTATAATAGGTCTCATCTACTCTATAGATATTATCGGAGTAATCCGGATCAGGAACAATTCCCGCTTCAACGTAAGCGGTAAATACAGCTCCCGGAACTATACCTTTAACAGATTCGGTCATTTCATAGCCAGGTGTAGATATCTGCTCTCCGGTAGCATTTCCCAAATCTGCCTGTGGTTTCACCTGCCAAACGATTTGAGGATTTGAACTATTTAATGACATTGACATCGTTGAGGTTTGTTTCACACATCCCGAATGGGTAAAAGCAACTACCCCCAACAAAAAAAGAAGCCTAAACTTATTTATCATGTTGGTAAAAATTTAAATTACTACTTGTTATGCTAATTATTGGGCAATCAAACTCCCCAATTCATATTAGGTTGGTCGCCCATATATAATTCCAGAGTTCCTCCGGATACAATATCTGTGAAATCCAGATAACATTTATTATATTCTTTACCGTTTAACAGAGCTTTTTGTATATAGATATTATTTGCACTATTATTATGAGCAATGACTGTAAATGTCTTTCCAGAATAATAATTAGGATCAAGCCGAAACTCTATCTTACTGAACACCGGGCTCGTAATTTCCATCCGCGTATTACCCGGACAGGAAGGATGAATGCCGGAAGCCGCCAAAATATACCAAGCAGACATCTGACCAACATCTTCATTGCCTACAATACCTTCTACCTTATTGGCATAAGCCTTCTCACAAGTATAACGAGTCCACTTTTGTGTATACCAAGGTACATCAAGCTGATTGAAAAGGAAAGGAACAAAATGTACCGGTTCATTCGCATGGTTAAAATATTCGTTCCATAGCATATTGGAAGGAGTTTTATTGAAGAAATTGGTCAGATCGGCAATTACTTTATCTCTTCCTCCCATCAATCCTACCATTCCCGGAACATCATGCGGAACAAACCAACCTTGCTGATACGCATTCGCCTCGATACAACCGTACCATTCTTTAGTACGTGCATCTTCCGACCATGCTACCCATGTACCGTCTGCATTACGTGGACGGAACCATTCTTTTTCTTTATCAAATACATTATGATAAGCTTGTCCTTTTTCATAGAAGCTTTTAGCATCATCTTCTTTGCCCAAAGCGTTTGCCAGTTGAGCAATACACCAATCTGTATAAGCATATTCCAAAGTATGTGAAATACTTAATGGTTCAGGAGAGTAACCTAACATGTCATTTCCAAATTTATGTGAGGTATTGACTGCATACTGATAAGCTTTTTCTACATCATAAGTTCGGATTCCTTTCAAATAAGCGTCAGCTAATACAGATAATGCAGGATTTCCCAACATACACCCAGAATAGGAATTTAAAAATTCCCAACGCTCATAGTATTCACGTCCACTCTGATCAGCCATCGTTATCAATGAATTCAGTTCGTCACTCACTAAACGCGGATTGATAATGGTCTGTAAAGGGAACTGACTACGGAATACATCCCAACCGCTAAATATAGTACGCTTAATAAATTTACCGTCACTCTCATGCACTTTCTTATCTCCCCCTACATATCGCCCATCTACATCTGTATAAATACGAGGATCAATCATTGTATGATATAGAGATGTATAAAAAACTATTTTTTCATCTTCTGTCCCTCCGGATATCCGTATCCGGCTAAGTTCCCTATTCCACAAAGCATTTGCCTCCTGCCGCACTTGCTCAAAACTTTTAGAAGCAATTTCTTGCTTAAAGTTATTGGCAGCACCTTTCATATCAACAAAGGAAATCCCTACTTTTAATTCTACATCATCCCCTTCTTTAGTGGGAAATTCTGTAAAAAAGCCAAGATGCTTACCCTCCAATTCCTTTTTATCACGAATCACAGGAGATTCGGATACACGAGTGAGATAAGGAACACTGACTACCTCATCGCGTTTACGTACCCAATCATCGGGGATATCAGCACTCCAAAATCCATAATTGTTTAAAGGTTTATTGAATTGGGCATAAAAGTAAACTGTATAATCTGCTTTTCCTTCCCCATTTCCCCAGCCACCACCGTCAGGCGTACACTTCATCCAGCCTTGAATGGTATAATCATCTATTACTTTAATATATTGAGAAGTAGATGTTCCTCCTACTCTGCGTGCCAAATCAACCTGAATACGTGATTGTTCATTGGATGGGAAAGTAAACCGCAGAATTCCGCAATGCGGAGTAGCACTACTTTCCACTTTTATATTATAGTCAGTCAGCTCAACAGAATAGTATCCTGCTTTGGCAAACTCTGTTGCTTTATCGTAAGCAGAACGATATCCTTGAATACTATTATCTTCTTTACCTGCTATTTTGTGTAATTCACCGGTTGTTGGCATCACAAGAAAATTACCTAAATCACCAAACCAACCGACTCCACTCATCTGGGTAAAAGCAAATCCTTCAATCGTTTTATGTTCATCACTATATCCAGATCCGTTATCACCACCAGTTATTGTGTTGGGACTAACCTGCACCATCCCATAAGGAGTGGTAGCTCCCGGAAAAGTCTTGCCTAATCCATGATAAACACCCGCAGCTCCAACACTAGTACTGGCACCAATAAATGGATTTACATAGTCAGTAGGAGTAAAATCAGCATTCACTTTATTAACAGACGAACATGACATCATCCCTAGAAAAGTGCAAGCGACTAGAAGTTTTGTAGTAATTTTACACATACACACAATTACGATTTTCTATATTTAAATACTTAATTTTTATTCAAAAAGAAAGTCTTAACACCAAAACGGGGCATTGAAACATTGATTGCGGATTTCCCATTGCGTGTACTTATCTTCTTTCTTTCAATACACTTCCCATTCAAATCTATTTCTTCTACATCAGTTAATGGCATAGTGAAAGTAACCTTCCGAAAAGTATTATCACCTTCCGCATTAAATAAACGTACCATAATCTTTCCATCCTGTAAGTTAGCAGCACTTAACTGATAACCGGTATTCTGTAAGTCTATGAAAGATTTTGATTCCAAATCTACGGAAGAATGAAAAGAAGATAGTAACGGCTCATTCCAACAATCGCTATTTGTAGAAATAGAAGCTTCATCCCATTTTCCACGATGAGGGATAATGGCATATTTCATCTTCATAGGACCGGTAATTTTATAGTCAGGCCCCCAAAGCCCTCCACCAGAATATTGTGCTGTTAATCCTAACGGATAATCTTCTCCATGAGAATATGAAGTAGTATGATCTGACAATAATGCCAGCGCATAGCCACCTTTCCGCTCTGCCAAATCTACCCAATTAAGGATGACATTATGTTTGATCCGATCCCAAGTATTAAAGAAGGTATTATCCAGCTTACTCTCACAAACATCAAACGGAGCATTCTTATAAATACGGGGAGAATGAAGATCTACCGGAAATAAAACGCTCAGTTTAAACCGATCATCACAATAAGCTCTGCGGTTATCACGCCAATTCTTTTCTTCGTACTCTCCAATACCCACATTATTTTTCCAGTTAACAGTAAGATCAAAGTCGATCCGTTTTTGTCCACGAACAAAAGTTATGACTTGTGTAAAGGGATGCGTAGCTATTTCACCCTCCACCTGTATCCTGGTTTCGTATTCATTATTACTCAATATAGTCATCTGGGCAGGAGCTTCCGTAGAAGAATGGAATTTACCTTCTTCATAAAAATACCCTCTCATTTCTCCTAATGAATATTCGCTATTATTTTTAGCAAATTCTTTATTGCCCTCTTTTTTAGCAATCAGACTTTTTATAATTCCTCCCTTCGATAAATCAAAAACGATTTTATACATATCATTTTCGAATACATATTCCTGTCCGCTTACCTTTTTATGTTCTTTATCTCCTGAAAACGCCTTTTTACTTGATTTATTCTTCCGGACAAGGTATGTAGAATAACCGAAGGGAGGAACTTCTGCCATAAATAACAATCTCACTTTACCGTCTTCTCTTTCTAAAGAATAACCGATCGATTTCTTTTTCCAATTACAAATTTCCAAATCTGAACCTGTATAATCCTTAGGTAAAATGACACTTACCATTTCTCTTCTTTTCGTGCCAAGAGTGTTATAAACGCGTATATATCTTTCACTGAGAGTCATATTGGTGTTATAAGCATACTCCTCCTCATAACTCTGCATAGCGGCATCTGTTATTTCATCTGCAATCTTATTGGTACAGTCAGTCCAACGTTTAATTGCATCTGCCCATGTTCCGCTTTTGTCCAGTCGGTTATAGGGTACAATCCATGAATCATGATGTTGTGACAGCATCAAAGTACGCCATGCCTCATCCAACTCCGCTTGCTTATAGCTATATTTATTTTCCCAATGAGCCATTACGGACATTTTTTCAGCCATCATAATTTTGTTCTCTGACGTGCGAACTTCCTGAGCTATTCTTTGTAACACCTGACTTCCCCACATCAAATTTACATGCATATCTTCTTGTGTAAAAAACCAATTATCATCAGTTTTGCCAATGGAGATATTCTCCATATAATCTCTCCATCTTACATATATAGAATTGTTTTTTGTGTTGTCTCCACTCCCTAACCATGGACCATTTTCCCAACCGGCATCTTGATAACACATACCTACCGGATGCTTAATCCCTGCACCTCTACATTCTTTTAAATATGATATCTCATTACACCAGGCAGTTGTCTGCCAAGTAGAGTTCTCTTCCAGTTGTTCACAGGCATAACGAGGAACAGTCAGTATGGAAGTCCCATCCTGTCCCACCCAATTCACGAGTTCTCCTCCATAGGCACTGGTATACCCCCCCCAACAAGTATTCGGACACTTTAATACCGCATACTTAAAGCCAAACTGCGTAAGTATCTGAGGCAAACAGCTTGTGAAACAAGGCTCTTCAACCGAATAAGTGATAAAATCTACTTCTGGAAAATGTTTATTTATCTTATTAATACCATATTGAAACTGTCGTATAATACTTTCCCCTGATATATTGTAACAATAAGGCTGTGCATAAGTGGGATTAGTGAACTCTATTTGTTCACCTGTAATCATTCCTTTTAAACGAGCATATGCTTCAGGAGTCCTCACCTGCACAGTATCCCAGGTTTCAGGTTCTATTTCTAGACCAATTCTCCATTCCGGATGACGAGATAACTGATCAACTATGAACTGAGTCTTCCATTCTACCGGATAATGACCATAAATGCCGCCGTGATATCCATCCACAAAATAAACTTGTTGTGAATGCACATATGTACATATTAAACTTACTAATAATATATTATATAATTTGTTCATAGTATTTTAATCAGCCTATGTATTTTTACGCTCTAGATTACGCATAAATTCCGTTAATTTTCGCTGAGCTAGTTCCTTGTCACCCTCCAAAAGTATCCAATCTAAAAGCGATACCATGTTCTGATTCCTAAGAAACTCATCTCGCAATTCTTCCTTTTTATTTATCTCTGATAACATTTCTTGCTTCTCTTCAGAAGTAAGCTCATCCGTAAAATATTTAGTTAGATCAATTCCCATTCTTTTGTTTCTCTTTTTATCAAAGAACGATTATCAAGGGAAATACCCCTAAAAATACCTGATAATTTTCCAAAATCTTATGCAGCAAGACATATACTCAATTTTCCTCTTAACTTTTTCAGTGCAATACTCATTTGACATTCAACCGTATTCACCGATATACCAAGACGCTCGGAGATTTCCCTATATTTTAGGCCTTCCATACGACTTAACATAAATATATCACGACATCGTTTTGGCAAACTATTTATTGCCTTACGAATCAAGACTTCCGTCTCATTCCCTTCAGAGATATTACATATATCAAAACGATCTAAAGATTGCAATTTCAAGCTTAGTTCTATTTCAAAAGAAGACTGTATGTGTTCTACGTACTTCTGTTCAAAAGCTTTGTGCTTCAGATAATCTAAACATCTGTTTTTTACAAGTCGGAAAAGATAAGCACTCATATTTTCAATAAGGTCTATTGACTCTCGTTTCTCCCACATGTCAGTAAAGACATCTTGAGTTATATTTTCAGCATCTTCTTCCAAGATCACATATTCTCTTGCAAAGCGAACCAGTTTAGAATAATAAGTAATATACAATTCTGAAAATTCCATATTTGTTTTTCATTTAGATTAAGTACTCAATTATTAAAAATCTTATACTGCAAATATAGAAATGGAAAAAGTATATTTCTTATGTGTGGTAGGCTTTAAAGTAAACGATTACAAACTTACAATCAACATAATCATTTATAATTCAACAAATTACCCACATCGTTTTAAAACTATTTGGTAAATCAAATAGAATTACTTTTGAGACAAAGAACCAAGTTTTTTGACCTCTTCTTCGAAATGATTCCCTTCAAGTATAGACATTCTCTTCACTTTACTTTTATAATTATATATCGTCTGAACAGAATAATGCAAAAAGACAGCAATCTGTCCAACATCTACAATTCCTAAACGCATCAAAGCAAATATACGTAACTCAGTATTCAACCGTTCTTTTTCCGGCTGATATTGTTCTTCCGGTTTCAAGAGTGCATTGAACTCTTCTACAAAGTTCGGATATAACTTCAAAAATGCCTTATCAAAATTAAGATATAACTCTTCAAGTTCTTTTTCAAAAGGACGGGATGATGCTTTATGTAATTCATCAATCTGTCCTGTTTTTATTTTCCGATTAACATTCCTCCTGTATTCATCAAGCTTATTTATATAAACAGCACATTGATTCATAAAGTATCCAATATACTTTTCTTTAATCAGATTAGCCTCATCAAGGTTCTTATTCAAGGCTACCAATTCTTCATTCATTACCTTGAGATTCTTTCTAGCTCTTGAAACTGCTTTTGTCTGTTTATACGTAAAATATAGAGTAATGGCAAGGGCTATCGCAAACAAACTGACCAACAATATATAAAAACGAAGATTCTGTTTCTGTTGCTCTAACCGATATAAATAAGTATTTTCTATAATAGGATGAATACGGGCAATCACAGTGTTTTTAAAACGGGAATTATAAAAAATAGCATCATCCAACGCAACTTTTATATAATTATAAGCCCTATTTATATCCCCTTTATGGTAAAGCTTTACCGCCAAACTTAGTAATGCTTCATTCTCTTTTACAGCCAGTTTCGTATCTGTTATCGCTGCCAAAATCAAATATTTCTCTTCAACATCAAGATTACCAGCCAATCGGTTAGCTCTCGAAAGTCCCATAGACATCATCGCATATCCATGAGTATCCGGTTTTTCTTTATTATATATTTTAGTTAATATTGGAATAGCCTCTCTTACACGACCACTTTCCTGAAGTTTAATTGCTTTTTCCTTTAAATACTCATCTGATTTTTCCGATAGAATGCTCATTACTGTGTCACGATAGGCTTCTTTCTTCACTATATATTCACTTGAGAACCTTTCATCATCAGTATATTTAATCAGGTTTTCATAATATCGAATATTATTCCAGCAATAAATAGCCTTCAAATAATTAGGCAAACTATGACACTGAATGGATTTATAAATATCATTAGCCTGAACAAATAGTCCGGACAAGGAATAAACAAATGCTAATTGAAGTTTACTTTCCAACAAATGTTCTTTATCATTAAGACTTTTAGCTATTTCTATATTTTCCTGTATATATTGTTCAGCAGAATCACAAACAAAAGTTCCATATTGCTGAATAATCTCAGCATTCAAACGAAACAAATCCTCCAAAGTCTGTTGCTGCACTTTCTTCAATTTCAAGTCTTTTATGACATCTTTTTTCTTATCCGTATACACCTGACGTTCAGATATTACCCTGTCTAAAACAGTCAATAATGAATCATTCTCATTACCTGCATAGAGACTGAAAAAGGATGTTGTTAAAAACATTACAAACCAAAGTGTGCGTTTCATATCTTAATAATCTTAATCTTGCAAAAAAATATATTTTTTACGTGTATTCCATCAAAAACTGCATAAATCATTACTTTTATTACATTTTTTAACCATACATAAAAATATCATAGTACAATAAAAATAGATGTTTGTAATAACTTTCATATGGAAGAAAGGAGATTTCATCACAAGCCACGTTAAAAAAAGCTTTTTTGTAATATTGAGTTTGCAAAAAGTATGAATATTAATTCTATATTTGCGGTCATTAAAAGAGAAAGATGAAACAAAGCTTAAAATATGGATTACTCTTGGTACTAGCTTTGCTAATCCACTCTGTCGCGAACGAGAAAGTGGAAAATATGTGCAAAGCCTCCTACCCGACTTACAGTCAGGAGGAGTGCTATTTATCCCAAGAGTCACCAGTTCAAAATGCACTTGGACGACTTTTTCATCTTTATTCTATCCAATCTTGCGACATGAGCCATGCAGATGTGGTGCACATTCCAGCAGATAAAAGTATTTTATTACCCATTACTTATCTCCGTGAACACAAAAAACAGGCAACCACATCCTTTTCTCATTTATCCTATGTACCAAACTATTTTTATGACCCTATAACACATTATATATACGGTCTTAGGAAAATTGTCATTTAGCAGATCACCTTTCATTTATTCGAATTTATCGTTCAGTTTATTTCTTATCCGGTGGGAACAAGAAATTTATTGCTTATCTCTTATATAATATTCAATCTAAACAGCTATTGAAATTATGAATTTTACATTGTTAGTTGTTGTTTTACTGACGGCACTTGCTTTTGTTGGTGTAGTTATAGCTCTTTTACGAGCTATCTCGCCCCGTTCGTATAACATACAAAAGTTTGAAGCTTATGAGTGTGGTATACCAACACGTGGTAAATCATGGATGCAATTTCGTGTAGGCTACTATCTTTTTGCCATCCTGTTTCTAATGTTCGACGTTGAAACAGCCTTCTTGTTTCCATGGGCAGTGGTCATGCGAGATATGGGACCACAAGGACTTGTTAGTATCCTTTTCTTTTTTATTATTTTAGTTCTGGGACTTGCTTATGCCTGGAGGAAAGGAGCTTTGGAATGGAAATAAC
>ERZ826016.3465-NODE-3465-length-10784-cov-8.231149_pt1 | contig 10784 bp, 8 predicted proteins | sample MGYA00519872_ERZ826016 | MGnify/ENA primary metagenome ERZ826016 (study PRJEB31778, sample SAMEA3449218) | human gut metagenome | biome: human gut; feature: human-associated habitat; material: faeces | place: United Kingdom | collected 2010/2012 ... | reverse complement strand
AAGATTCTGGTGCTGCTGTATTACTATCTGATGCGGTACCGCGGCTGGCGCGGCGCAGCGGTGCGGAACCTAGCCACCACCCATCTGCTGGACCGCATTGCCGAGGACTTCGGCGAGACCTGCTACGAGGTGCCCGTGGGCTTTAAATATGTGTCTGCCAAGATGGTGGAGACCGGCGCCATCATCGGCGGCGAAAGCTCCGGCGGGCTGACGGTGCGCGGGCACATCCAGGGCAAGGACGGCATTTATGCCGCCGCGCTGCTGGTTGAGGCCATTGCCAAAACAGGCCGCAGGCTCAGCGCGCTGTGGGACGAAATCACGCAGAAATACGGTGCCGCCGAGATGGCGGAACACGATTTTCATTTCAGCAGCGCCGAAAGGACGCGCATCTTCAAGCTGCTGATGGAGGACAAACAGCTGCCGGAATTCCCTTGCGAGATCGCCAAGGTCAGCTACATGGACGGCTGCAAGGTGTACTTCAAAAACGGCGGCTGGGTCATCGCGCGCTTTTCCGGCACCGAGCCGCTGCTGCGCGTGTTCTGTGAGATGGATACCATGGAAAATGCGGAAAAAATTGCCAAAATTTTGACGGAGTTTTTGTCGCTGTAACGAAAAGCGGCCGAAAAGCGGGGAAAGGGGGACATTGTCCCCCTTTTTTGCTATAATAGCGGGCAGGACGCGCGGATGCTTGCAAAGCGCGCCGGGAAAGAGGCGGAGGCATGGAACGGCAGAAAATGAAACACAGGCGGCAGCTCGGCCTGCGGCAGGGGATGCTGGGCATTATCCTGCTGTGCTGGGTGCTGCCCGTTGTACTCATCGTCACGCTGGGCGGTGTATATATTCTGGACAGCATGACGCGGCAGTACCGCAGTGATATGATGCGCAGCGCACAAAGCGCCGCGGCCATCACCGGGCGCAACCTGGATTCCATGATCGCCGCCAGCCGTAAGGCCAGTTATATCGCCACCATGGGCAATGCCTGGGCATCCTACACGAAAACGGGCGATTACGTCACGTTTTACAACGAGATGCAGACCTTTCTCACCCAGCAGTACCGCTACGACGACAAATTCCGCAATACCATCGTCACGCTGGTGGACGATCCAGCAGCGCCCATCTATACCTCCAACACCTCGTATACCTCCATACGCAAATATCAGCAGCATGTGCGGGACGAAGTACTGGTCCGCAGCGAAGCGCTGGGCACCGGCATCGGTTTCTTTGCGGCGGACGGCAGCCTGTACATGATGCGCAACCTGCTGGACGCCAACTACCGCACCTACGGCGTGCTGGTGATGGAGCTGAACACCGACACGCTGTTCGACAGTATGCGCAGTGTCATCTGGATGACGGACGCTACGGTCTGGCTGGGCGACGCGGAGTATACCGTTGCGGGCAGCGTGCGGGATGCGGGAGAGCTGCGCGGGAACATCCGTGCGGGCGGCCAGGGCGGCGCGCCCGCGCAGGGCAGCTACGCCGTCTGGGGCAGTGAAAGCGTAGTGCCCGGCTGTGCGCTGGAATACATCGTCTACTCCGACACCGCGGCCATGCGCGCCCAGCTGCGCAGCACGGCTTTGCTGCTGGCCGCGCTGCTGGCCGCGCTGCTGCCGCTGATGGGAGCGGTCATCGCGTTTCTGTACCGCAAGGTAAACCGGCCCATCGTCACGCTGAGCGGGGCTTCGGCGCACATCGAGCAGGGTGAATTCGGCATTCAGGTGGACGCCGGGCGGCTGGGCAGCAAGGAGTTCGCCTATCTGGGCAACAGCTTCAACGCCATGAGCGACAAGCTGAAAAATCAGTTCGAGCGCATCTATAAGGAGGAGCTGGCCCTGCGGGATCTGGACGGTCAGCCCCTGACCCGGGAGAATTACGACGCACTCATGGCGCGGATCGACGCCTATCTCTCTGAATTCGATGAGCACGGCACTGACCGGGTGACTGTGGATCTGGACGAAGGATAGTAAAAAGAGATCGAATCCCTTTTTTGTCCTTGACATAAAGTTAACTTCAGGTTTTATAATCATCTCAGGAAAGTTCTCAAAAGCTCTGATAAGGAGAATGCACTATGGCATCTAAAGTTTATTTTGCAGATTTCCGCTGCCCCAGTTGGCGGGAAAACTTGCAGCAGAAGCTGGCCCGGCTGATGATGACTGCCGGTTTCGGTGACATCGACATGGACGGCAAGTATGTGGCCATCAAAATGAATTTCGGCGAGCCTGGCAACATGGCCTATCTCCGCCCCAACTGGGCCAAAACCGTGGCGGATCTGGTAAAAAGTCAGGGCGGCAAGCCCTTCCTGACGGACTGCAACACCCTGTATATCGGCGGCCGCAAAAACGCGCTGGATCACATGGAATCTGCCTACGTCAACGGTTTTACCCCCTATTCCACCGGCTGCCATATCATTATTGCCGACGGTTTGAAGGGCAATGACGAGGTGGCTGTCCCCGTAGAGGGCGGTGAGTATGTAAAGGAGGCCAAGATCGGCCGGGCGGTGATGGACGCCGATGTGTTCATCTCCCTGACCCATTTCAAGGGCCACGAGCAGGCGGGCTTCGGCGGCTGCCTGAAAAACATCGGCATGGGCTGCGGCTCCCGGGCCGGCAAAATGGAACAGCACAACAGCGGCAAGCCCTTTGTCAAGCAGAAAAAATGCGTGGGCTGCCACGCCTGCGCCAAGATCTGCGCCCACGGCGCGCCTACCTTCGGTCCTGACAACAAGGCCACCATCAACACCGATAAATGCGTGGGCTGCGCCCGGTGTCTGGCGGTCTGCCCCAAGGACGCCATCCAGTGCATGTATGACGAGGCCCCCTCCATCCTGAATTACAAGATCGCCGAGTACACCAAGGCGGTGGTGGACGGCCGTCCCTGCTTCCATGTGTCCCTGGTGATGGACGTATCCCCCAACTGTGACTGCCACGGCGAAAACGATGTGCCCATCGTGCCCAACGTGGGTATGTTCGCCTCCTTCGACCCTGTTGCTCTGGATCAGGCCTGTATCGACGCGGTGCTGGCCCAGCCCAAGATGCCCAACTCCGTCATCGGCAGCGGCGAGGCCTGCAAGTGCGAAGATTACTTCAAGGCCGCTCATCCGGACACCGACTGGGAAGCCGCACTGATCCACAGCGAGAAAATTGGTCTGGGCAGCCGGGAATACGAGCTGGTGAAGATCTGATCTCGCCAACCGCCCGCCGGGACTTGACACCGGCGAAGATGCCTGCTATATTGATAGAAGTCAAAATAGCGTGTTGAACGGAAAGAGTACCGTATACCCAACGGACAGAGAGGGCGCGCCGCCGGCTGTAAGCGCGCCTGCGGAGGGGTATGGGAAGTGCGTCCGGGAGCGCGGGGGATGCAGATGCCCTCCGGACTGCCCACGTCACGGGCATTTGAGTAATAAATGAGAGTGGAACCGCGGTTTTTTGATCGCCTCTCGTGCCAAACCGGCGCGGGAGGCGTTTTTTCGTCCCGTGTCCGCGTCAAACAAATACCCGGAAAGGATGAATGTTATGTATCTTTACAACTCCGCTACCCATAAGAAAGCTGAATTCACCACCCACACCCCCGGCCATGTGGAAATGTATACCTGCGGCCCCACGGTGTATCACTTCGCCCACATTGGCAACCTCCGCAGCTATATCATGGAGGACGTGCTGGAAAAGTTCCTGCGCTATTCCGGCTACAGCGTCAACCGTGTCATGAACATCACGGACGTGGGCCACCTGACCTCTGATGCTGACGAGGGCGAGGATAAGATGCTCAAGGGCGCTCACCGGGAGCACAAGACCGTCATGGAGGTAGCCCAGTATTATACGGACGCCTTCTTTGATGACTGCCGCAAGCTGAATATCAAGCGCCCGGATGTGGTGCAGCCCGCCACCGGCCTCATTGATGACTATATCAAGATCATCACCAAGCTGCTGGACACCGGCTACGCCTATTTTGCCGGCGGCAACGTGTATTTCGACACCAGCAAGCTCCAGCGTTATTATATCTTTAATGACCACAACGAGGAGGATCTGGCTGTCGGCGTCCGTGAGGGCGTGGAGGAGGACACCAACAAGCGGAACAAGAATGACTTCGTCCTCTGGTTCACCAAGTCCAAGTTTGAGGATCAGGCTTTGAAGTGGGATTCTCCGTGGGGCGTTGGCTATCCCGGCTGGCACATTGAGTGCTCCGGCATCTCCATGAAGTATAACGGCGAGTATCTGGACCTCCACTGCGGCGGCATCGACAACGCCTTCCCCCACCACACCAACGAGATCGCCCAGTCTGAAAGCTACCTGGGCCATCCCTGGTGCCCCCAGTGGTTCCATGTGGCTCACCTGAACACCTCTCACGGCAAGATGAGCAAGTCCAAGGGCGAGTTCCTCACCGTGTCCCTGCTGGAGGAAAAGGGTTATGATCCTCTGTCCTACCGCTTCTTCTGCCTCCAGAGCCACTACCGCAAGGCTTTGATATTCTCCTGGGAGAATCTGGACAACGCCGCAGCCGCCTACGGCAAGCTGATCGCCAAGATCGCCGCCCTGAATCCGGAGGATGGCACCGTGGATGAAGCTGCTCTCAAGGAGTACAAGGAGAAATTCCTCCAGCAGATGGGCAACGATCTGAACACCTCCATGGGCGTCACCGCTCTGTATGATGCTTTGAAGGCCAAGACCAATGACGCCACCAAGCTGGCCATTCTGGACAGCTACGATCAGGTACTGAGCCTGTCCCTGCTGGAAAAGGCCGTAGCGATGCGGGAAGCCAATGCCAAGGCCCAGACCGCTAAAGCCGAAGGCGGCTACACCGTCACCGGCGAGGGCGATCCCGCCATCGACGCGCTGGTCATGCAGCGCTACGAGGCCAAGAAGGCCAAGAACTTCGCGGAGGCCGACCGCATCCGCGATGAGCTGAAGGCTCAGGACATCGAGATCGTGGACACCAAGGACGGCGCCAGCTGGAAGCGCGTTTAAGTTTTTCTGAATCGTGCAGCAAAGGGGGATGGCGTTTGCCATCCCCCTTTTTGTCCGTTTTTCCATTTGTATGAAGCTCGTATAAAACGGACCACCATGACTTTTCGTCATGGTGGTCCGCTTTGGTGCGCCTGAAGGGACTCGAACCCACACGCTGAAAGCACGGGAACCTAAGGGGTATGTCACCTTAGTGAAAGATTTTCAGGGCCCTCCATATCATAAGGGGAGGGCATCTTTTCCAACGCTTCAAAAGATATTTCGGTCGTGACCGGCCGAACATCTGCTAAATCATAGCATACTCTGCCGGAAAAGTATAGCATGATTATAGCTTGCTGGAGAAAATTTCTGCTTCTACATGACACGGTTGGTAATGTGAGTATGATGCATTGTAAATCTGAATGCGATCCCAAAATACGAGGTCACTGCCCTGCATTTCATTCATCTCTTTCGCGTAACCGACTGTGATGCAAATAGTATTCCTCCCCTAATCCTTCGTCTCTAAAATATGCACGAGCATAGTCCAGCAGCTTTTGCTTGGCATTTAGAAACCAACGATTTTCCGGTTCGATTTGCAAGACATACTGCACACTTCCTATTAGGTGTGTCATATATGTAGGGCAGCGAATTGGTTGACCGTCTTCGAGAAAATTCAACCGATTACCGTGTACGATGCTGTCCTCTATGCCAAACTTCAAAGTATAGTAAATTTCCTGCCGCAGGTTTCGTTTATAGCTGCTGGGGATGGAGAGCTTCTCGTTGACAACCAGACCGGTTACGTTTTGACGATTGTCGTTTCCGATAAAATGCGTTTTCAACTCGTTCAATTCGAACCCCATCTCACGCAGCATAGTTTTCACCTTTTGGTAGACGCCATAGAGCGGACGGTCTGCCGAAAAGGTCATGTCATCGCAATAGCGGGTATATGCGATCTTGCGCTGACTGCACCAACGACCGATGTAATCATCAAAGCGATACATAACGATATTGGATAGCGCTGGAGAGGTTGCCGCGCCCTGCGGAAGCGAATCGTTTTTACAGCAAAGCGAAGTCAGCAGATACCCGACTTGTCTTGAGACATAACGTGTGTTGAACGCTGTGCGCTGAACCTGTTCAAAGGTGATGCTGCCAAAGAAATCCGTGATATCCAGCTTCAAAAGGAATTTCTTGCCAATATGCGGTTCGGCATTTCCGCGTGTGGTACTCCCCTTTTGATAGGCCGTTGCAAATTTAGAAACAGGAAGCTGTGGAAGAATTTTTTCTTTGATTGGGTCCTGACAGAAGCGCAGCCTGATGCTGGGGACGCATAGGCTGCGGTATGTACCGTCTTTTTTAGGAAGGTGGGCTTCTTTATATTCCTTTTGAATATGGTTGACGATATCATTCAATTCCCCGCGACTTATGCCTAAAAAGCCAGCCAATTGCTCGGCATCATAGAGGAATGGCAGGTTAGGATGCTCGGCATGATAATCCAACGCCATCTCTGTAGCTTTCAATATGCCAAATTTTTTTACAAAAGCCATGTCCTGCGGCTCAAAAGTTACGGAATTGGCATCAATTTTCACAGGAGAACACCCCCTTTATAAAAATCAAGCCCTTTGCAGTACAAAATGGTCGGATAAAGTGGAGGCGAATCCTGAATCACGCAGTGATTTTCAATTCGCCGGAACGTATCTGACCGGGGCATCGCTGTGCGATGCGCATCAACTTAAAACCCAAAACAGCGACTCGCTGTCCTCCCTAAAGAAATTGACTTTAGGCTGTACGCTACTGCAAAGGGCTGATTTTATTAATATGATAAGTCCATAAAGTAGGAACTGTCAAGATACACTACAATTTTAGAAAAAACTTCATACAGAACATATCCTGCGTGGGAACTTATAACCGTACTTCAGTTTCCCAAAAAGTTTTTTCGCGTCGAGTACCGTGCCAGATCAATGTTGGTGGCCCATCCTTAAACCCGGGCAGGCATAACAGATAACAAAAAAATAACGGTTTCCCGTCTATGACCTTAAACGCAGGTGGGAAACGGAACTGTCGGTCTTTTTGGCAGGTCGCTCGATGCGACGGAAAGAGTTTATTCACAGAATTCAAAGGAATCCCGCTGATTTACAGTATCCAGCGCAAGCTGCGCACGAGACAGTTCATCAGCGGTCTTTTCATAGTCCTCCTCCACAGCTGCCAGATCGTAGTTCGTATAGGTGTAGTCGATAATGTTCGACTGCCGGCCGTACTGCTCTTCAACGCGCTCTTTGGGCAGTCTGCTTTTCATTTCAAGCAGCTTGCTCTTCCGCTTGGTCAGCTGCGGAATATAGACCAGCATCTCGTCGATCGTAATCCCGAAGCCATCCACGACCTGCGTCGTGTTGAAGCGGTTGATGGCGTGCTTAAGTCTGCGGATCGTTCCCTCCAGTTCCTCAAGACGCGCCTGTGTTTTTGCGTAATCATAGGCTGGACGCACAGATTCAATGTCCTCGCCCATCGCCGCGCGGAAAGTCCGGCTGCGCTGTTCTCTATCCAGTAGGGCAGAATATTCGTCATTCAGCTTTTTCAGCAGCTTATTTGCCTGTGCGGAAGTGTATTTCATAGTTGCTCATCCTTTCTTGGCACCGTACTACGGCACTATCCGTATGATCTCTGTTCTATTGACGTTGATAGAATAGCACAGCGCCCTGTACATTTGTCTGTACAGGGCGCCGCGCAATTACTCTGTTTTATTGAGCAAATCATTTTCGAATTTTTGTATTTCTCGCCAATTTGTATTCAAGTATCTATAGATTTCTTCTTTATAGTTTTCGCTGTTTGGCTCGGACTCGATTGTATGACGCGGCCAATTCCGGATGCGTTTCCATCGCCAATCTTCCTTTCTGTCGGGACGATTCAGGGCCTGACTGACGCGGTCACAAGCCGCACGTTGCTCATCTGTTAGATTGTCGCTGCACAATGAGAGCGTGATTTTGAAATAGTTTTCGCGTTTGATGATTTCATAAAATGCCATATCTGTTGTTTTCCAGCCACTGATGGGTTTGGTGTGCTGGGGAAACAACTTTCGGATGGTCTCGGTTGTAAATCGGGTATATGTATTATTGGACCACTGAGGACTGAAAATCAACTCGCCTTGTTCGCTTTTTTCTCTACACCAATCTTCCGCTACTTCACAGATTGGGTTGAGCGAGGTTTTACAGTTTTCATAAATGGTATCGAGCACTTCTTTGTGTCTGTCATAAAAGTCCTGACACAGCTTTTTAATGTTATCGTCCCCCACGATGTGCCTCCTGACAGCTGCTGTATAATGATCCAACAGCATATTTACTTCCGGCAAAAGAGCACTACCGCCTTTCGCACTTTCGATTGCGTCTAAAATATCTGCATAGCTGACTGGCTGCCAGTATTGCTGGTCATCTGCCGATAACGGAGCAATTCCATCCGGAGATAGAAATGCAAACGACATGGTGTAACCGGGGTATTCTTCTAATAGCATGTCCCGATAACGGCGAAGCTGATTATCGTGTTCTTCAGAGAACACTTTATTTTCGACACACAGCAAGTATTTTTCTTTCTGGCATAAAACCAACAAGTCAATGTGCTGCCACTCACGCCTCACAATACAGACTGTCACATTTTCGGGGACCACTTCTCTTTGCCCTAACTTTGAGACAAACTCCCGCAAAAACTTATCTCCCATTCCGTGATTGCCGTTGGGATCAAGAAGCCAGGCCAAGAAATTACTGTGGCGGATCTCGGCATTTGTAATACCCAAGACCTCAAAAATGTTCAGCGTTTGCATCTTCTGAGACAGCTGTTGGAACGATGTATCAGCTTCCAATTTATGAAGGGTTTCTTCGGAAATAAGATTTCCCATATTAGCGTTCTCCCGTGCTATACCAGTTTTGCCCAATGCTCTCAATGATCTCCTGCCGCAGCCAAGCGGGCTCTGCCACCTCCACAAAGGAGAGGTATTGCAGTGCCCAAAAGCGCACACCGCGCGGCGGGGTAGTCAATACGGCGGTAAAGGTCTGCTCGTCCCGCTCAAAAATCTGTATGTCCGTACCAAAGCGGTCCAGTACATCGTCCAGCACGGCGCGGTCGCAGTGCAGCACCACCCGCTCCGGCGCACCCACAAAGGCGTAAACGGCATCTTGTGCCTCTTGCTTTTGCGCCGGCTTTTCGCTGCGGGGCTCGTCCAGTATCCGAATATCCGCCATGCGGTCAATGCGGTACAACCGCGTGTGCGGATCGTGGTCGGGGACGCAGATGAGATAGTAATGCTCGTTGGTATACACCATCTCGTAGGGGCTGAGAGTGTAGGTCGCCGTAGGATGCTGCCGTTTGTCATATCCGTAGTGCAAGTAATCCAAGGTCACTTTCTTCTTGCGTGTAATAGCCTCATCCAACTGCTCAATATTCCAAAAAACCTGCCGGTTACCGGTCTTATGTCCCTGCCGGGCGACGGTCAGATGGCAATACTTTTTCCGCTGGTGGACACTGAGCTGCTTTTGCAGTTTTTGGACAAGCTGCTCGGTCTGCCTTGCCGGAATGAACTGGAAAGAATATACCGCGTCAGTCAGCAGCAGGACTTCCGACGGCTCCAATTCCCGATCTCGTAAGTAATAGCCCACACCGTTATCCTCGTAAAGGGAGACATCGTAACCGAGCTCGATCAAAAGCGCAACAGCCCCGTATACGGTGCGGCGGTCGATTTTGATACCGTAGAGGGACTGCATCTTTGCAATGATCTCCCGCATGGGCAGAATATGTTCCGCATCGGAATACTCCTTTAGAACCTCCAAAAGGCAGATGGCATTGGCTTTTTCCGTCAGCATAATGCAGTCCCTCCGTGTCGTTTTACTTCAGTACCAGCCACTTAACCCAATTAGAGCAGGAAGAACTGCAAAACTTCGTACTGCCCCGATTGGAACCGTTTGGAATTTGGCACTTGGCGCTATTGCTGGTCGGCTCCGAAGAGTTTCCGGAATTCACCAGATTTCGGCTTCCGGTCCAATAGGCGCAAGTGGCGCAGACCTTGTTTGTCTTGGAATAATGCATAAAGACATCTCCTCTCATAGTATAGCATCGGTTTCGATGCTTGCATAGATGCTACCATAAGAGGGTGTACAAAAGTCTGTATTGCTGTTCTGCCTATATAGAGATGTTATCCATATCTGAAGTGGCTTCGCTCAGCACGCCATAGACCTCCGCCAAGGCGCGGACATACTGCGGAAAATTGCGCCGCAGCTCACTGTCCTCCCCCGGCGGCGGGACCAGCCGCCGCATCATGCGATGAACAGCCCTCCACACTTGGAGCCTGCTGCCGGGATAGGCTTCTCTCAGCTTCTCGACCGCACGGCTCTTTGCCTTCTCCACGGCGGACTCCTTCATCATGTGATACATCCCGATTTCTTTCAAGGCCGTTTCGCGGTATCCAAAAACGCCGTAGGCTTTGCCAAGGATGTCCCTGTCCTTCTTCGGCAGGGTGTCGAACAGCTCCCGGAGGAGCTTGATGCAGACCTTGCGGTACACGGCCTGCTCCGCCGAAACGGTGAGCATCCCCGGCATCAGCCGCTCGTAGGGATCGCCGTCATAACTCTCCGGGACAAGATCATGCACACCGAGAAAATGGGTATTATAGCGGACGTATCGGCTGACACGAGCCTCGGGGATACCCAGCTCTTCCGCGATTTCACTGGTATCCTTCCATGCAACATGATACAGCCTCTGCACCTGCCGGACGGCGGCCATCTCGTCCTTGCTCAACGCCATGCAGCCAAGACTCTGCTCCAGCCAGCGGGTCATGCGCCCCTTCAAATGCGGGTAGAGGTAGGTGGT
>ERZ826016.3464-NODE-3464-length-10789-cov-2.706354_pt1 | contig 10789 bp, 9 predicted proteins | sample MGYA00519872_ERZ826016 | MGnify/ENA primary metagenome ERZ826016 (study PRJEB31778, sample SAMEA3449218) | human gut metagenome | biome: human gut; feature: human-associated habitat; material: faeces | place: United Kingdom | collected 2010/2012 ... | reverse complement strand
TCGGTGTCTGGTCGCCAACGCTGAAAGGCGCTTATGTGCAGGTTAACGCCAACAATATCGGCGACCGCGAGTATATTTCCGGCTGCTACGGCACCGGCAACTGCTACTGGGGAGCAGAGCGCAGCGTCATGGCCACCGTGGGCTACGACTTTTAACTGACCGCAGCAATATAAGCCTCCGGCCATGACGGCGGAGGCTTTCATGAAGACTTTTGTCTCGCTTTTATTGCTGAAATTAACTTAAAAATGCCACCCCATTATTTCACTTGCCCCCCGTGGATGAGAAAGCTTACTATGCTGGCGCAAACCGGTTATAGCGCTCACAAGGAATAAAAGTGAACCCCGTCATTAGCTATATCGCCAATTTACACCCGTTATCATTTATGGGTTATTATGTATTATCCACCACAGTGATATATATTCTGCTGAATATGATTATTGTGAAGACCCGCCCCGCTAAAAATACCACCGCCGTTCCGGCGCCCTATTCTATCTCCCCCTCTTTTTTAGCCTGGCTACGTCATCGCGCCACCCGCGTCATTCAGCTGGCCATGTTCCGGCTGTTAAGAAAAAACTATGTCACCCTCATCCATTCTGCTGAAGATATTCAGCTCTGCGCCAATCAGCAGTATGCCGAATGCAAAATGACCTGCGTGGAAAAAATACTGTTTGACCATTTCGCTACGCCAAAATCCTGTCACCAGGATCTCCCGCTTTCTCTGCACGTCGCTGAACAAAACCACTGGGCTACCGATCCCCACTGCAGTGGGCTACGGCTAAGCCCAACGCACCAAACGTGGAACATGATAGTGATTGCCGCCCCCTCCCTGCTGTTAATCGCTGTGCTCGTCTGGAAAACACTATTTGATCATCAGGCGATAATTCACTCCAGCGTATTGAGCTGGCTGGTGATGTTTATGGTTTCCGGACTGTGGTGGCTGTGGCTATTATGCATCACCTTAAATGCCACCCGGCTCGACCGGGAGGGGATCGCTATTAATATTCTTCACCACTATATTGATACCCTGAAAGAGACGCTTATTGCTGACGCAGATACCCTGACCGATGAAAACGCCGATTATTGCGTGGCGATTGGTACAACCACCCTGCTTCCCGAAAGATTTGCTGAATATGTAAAAATCATCAACCTTATTCAGTATCCCTTTTGTCTGCAGCGCCTGGATTAACGAGGGGACAGTATGTGGAATTTTATGATGCATCTGCATCCACTGCTGTTTCTTGGCGGATTTATGTTTATCGTCCCGGGTATCTATATTGCTATCGGTACGACGATCGTCGTGACACGGCCAGCGGCTCAGCCCCAGCCGCACGCGACGGAGGTCAGTCCATGGCTGCTGGCCTGGCTGACCGGAGAAGGGACCCGGGTGATCCAGCTGGCGATGTTCAGCTTACTCAGTAAAAAGTATCTGTGGATCCCGGAGGCCGGGCAGGTTTTGGCCAACGGACGCTATGCAAACCAGGAAATGAACGTCATTGAAAGAATACTGTTTGACCATTTTGAGGTGCGAAAGCCGTGTCATGAAGATCTGCCCTGCAGCCTGAGTATTGCCGGACGTAACCTCTGGCAGGAACAGATAGCGAGCGCGGGCTTAGCCTTAAGTCCGCTGCGCCGCGGGTGTAATATGCTGGCCATCAGCATCCCTTCGCTCGCCCTCGGCATTATCGTTTTCAGTAAGACCTTTATCTGGCTCGACTTCACCGCGTACAGCATCTTTAGTTGCCTGCTCATGCCCACGGGTTGCGTTTTGTGGGGCGGGTTATGGATAGAAGCCATTAGCAAAACCATTCGTCTCGATATCTGCGGCATCTCACATCATGACGCCCATGCCTGCATCGATGCGTTACGAGAAGCGTTAGCGCTGAAAGGCGATCAGGAAGATGACGCGACAGCCATGCTCTGCGTGGCGGTGAACGGCCCAGGATCCCTTCCCGAGCGCTACCGGGACTATAAAACGCTCATTGCGCCGATGAGCGCTATCTCCTCGCTGCGTACCGAGGATTAGGCGAGTGAGAAGCACTCACCCCGCCAGGTCAGCGGGGTGAGCGTAGGCCTACATGGCGTCCAGCGCTTTCTGCAGTTTCCAGATATAGCGCGGCGCCTGCGGTGCCGGGTGTTTTTTCACCACATGCTCGAAGAACTCATCGGCGTCGAGATCGTTAATCTCATCGATGGCGTCCTGGCGATCCGACGAGAAGGTGCGCAGCAGGGCGCCGGCACCGTTGGCATAGGAGACCACCACCGCGTAGCGCATCACCTGCGGGTCTTTGATCCCCGCCAGCGGACCGTTCTCCAGAATGCTCAGATAGGCGGCCCCCATCGAGATATTACGTTCCGGGTTTTTCAGCTCACTGACCGACGGCTCGCCGCGCCAGCCCATCCGCCGGTAGACATCGCGTCCGGAGGTCGACGGCTTGAGCTGCATCAGCCCGACGGCGCCGGATTTACTCACCACCGCAGGATTACCGCCCGACTCGATGGCGATGATCGCCGTGATCAGCTGCGGGTCCACGCCCCAGGCGGCGCCGGCTTTTTCACTGATCGGCATCCACTGCATCGCCCGCTTCACAGGGACCTCGGGGTTCCACGGCGGGTTAGTGTAATCATGTTTCGAACTACAACCGGCCAGAAAAACGACTAAAATAAGCAACCATCTCAATTTCACACATCTATCCTTATCTACCCAAACGCCATCATGCTGCAGAACGACGGCAGCGGTACGTCCCCCGCCGGCCGACAACCTGAAGGATGACGGGTGCGGACTGAAGTTAGCCACCTGGAGATGACAATCGCCATTCCAGGCGGCATCATAACCCTTTCATTCATAGCAAGGAATTATCATGTCTCAGTTTTATCTGGTCGCGCCATCGGGTTATTGCATCAACCAGCAGGCGGCAGCCCGCGGCGTCGAGCGTCTGCAGCAGGCCGGACATGAGGTGGCCCACCAGCAGGTCATTCCCCGCCGGCAGCAGCGTTTCGCCGGAACTGAACAGGAACGCCTGGCCGATATTAACCAGCTGGCCCAGCTGCCCGGGCGCAACCGTATCGTCCTCGCGGTGCGCGGCGGCTACGGCGCCAGTCGCCTGCTGCCGCATATCGACTGGCAGGGACTGATTGCCCGCCAGCAGCGCGACCCACTGCTGATTTGCGGCCACAGCGATTTCACTGCTATCCAGTCGGGCCTGCTGGCTACGGGCAACGTCATCACCTTCAGCGGGCCAATGCTCGCGGGCAACTTCGGCGCGGAGACCCTCGATCCGTTTACCGAGCACCATTTCTGGCAGGCGCTACGCCAGGCGGAATTTACCCTCGAATGGCCGGGCGAAGGGCCGAACTGCCAGGTGGAAGGCACCCTGTGGGGAGGAAATCTGGCGATGCTGACCTCGCTTATCGGCACGCCGTGGCTACCGGCGATCCGCGACGGCATCCTGGTGGTGGAGGATATCAACGAGCACCCGTTCCGCGTCGAGCGCATGCTGCTTCAGCTGTTGCACAGCGGCGTGCTGGCGGCGCAGAAAGCAGTGATCTTCGGCAGCTTCACCGGCAGCGCGCCAAACGACTATGACGCGGGGTACGATTTGCCGCATGTCTTTGATTACCTGCGCCAGCAGCTCTCCCTGCCGTTGATTAGCGGACTGGAGTTTGGCCACGAGCAGCGCACGGTGACCCTGCCGCTGGGCGCCCGCGCGCGACTGGTGAATCAGGCAGCTACCACCACTCTGACGATCAGCGGCCACCCGGTGCTGACAGAATAAATTTCCCGGACGCATAGGCGGATCCCCTGCGAATTGTTAAAATAGTGTCACTTTTAGCCATTTTTTCACGCCAGTCAGGGAGTACGTGAACATTGGACGCCGCTGCGGTCATTAGTCTGTTTATTCTGGGTTCTGTTTTAGTAACCTGCAGTATCTTATTGAGCTCCTTTTCTTCGCGCCTTGGCATCCCGATTCTGGTCATCTTTCTGGCCATCGGGATGCTGGCAGGCATTGACGGCATCGGTGGCATCCCCTTCGACAACTACCCCTTCGCCTATATGGTGAGTAACCTGGCGCTGGCGGTGATCCTGCTGGACGGCGGGATGCGCACCCAGGCCAGCTCCTTTCGCGTCGCACTATGGCCCGCGCTATCGCTGGCGACGGTCGGGGTACTGATCACCTCGGCGCTGACCGGGATGATGGCTGCCTGGCTGTTCAAGCTGGATATGATCGAAGGCCTGCTGATCGGCGCCATTGTCGGCTCCACCGACGCTGCGGCGGTTTTCTCGCTGCTCGGCGGCAAGGGGCTCAACGAGCGCGTCGGCTCAACGCTGGAGATTGAGTCAGGCAGTAACGACCCGATGGCCGTCTTCCTGACCATCACCCTGATCGAAATGATCCAGCAGCACCAGACCGGCCTCAGCTGGATGTTCGCCGTGCATATCATCCAGCAGTTTGGTCTCGGGATCGCCATCGGCCTCGGCGGCGGCTACCTGCTGCTGCAGATGATCAACCGTATCGTGCTGCCCGCCGGGCTCTATCCACTGCTGGCGCTGAGCGGCGGGATCATGATTTTTGCCGTCACCACCACCCTCGACGGCAGCGGTATCCTTGCCGTCTATCTCTGCGGCTTTCTGCTGGGCAACCGGCCGATCCGCAACCGACACGGTATCCTGCAGAACTTCGACGGCCTGGCGTGGCTGGCGCAGATCGCCATGTTCCTGGTGCTGGGCCTGCTGGTGACGCCCTCCGACCTGCTGCCGATCGCCATCCCGGCGCTGCTGCTGTCGATGTGGATGATTTTCATTGCCCGCCCGCTGTCGGTGTTTGCCGGCCTGCTGCCGTTTCGCGGCTTTAACCTGCGCGAACGGGTGTTTATCAGCTGGGTTGGCCTGCGCGGCGCGGTGCCCATCATTCTCGCGGTGTTCCCGATGATGGCCGGGCTGGACAACGCCCGCTTGTTCTTCAATGTCGCCTTCTTCGTGGTGCTGGTGTCGCTGCTGCTGCAGGGCACTTCGCTGTCGTGGGCGGCGAAGAAAGCCAAAGTGGTGGTGCCGCCCATCAGCTGGCCCATCTCCCGCGTCGGGCTGGATATTCACCCGGAAAACCCGTGGGAGCAGTTTGTCTATCAGCTGGGCGCCGATAAGTGGTGCATCGGCGCGGCGCTGCGCGATCTGCATATGCCGCCGGAGACGCGGATTGCGGCGCTGTTTCGCAACAATGCCCTGCTGCACCCCACCGGCAGCACCCGCCTGCGGGAAGGCGATATCCTGTGCGTCATTGGTCGCGAGCACGACCTGCCGGCACTGGGTAAAATGTTCAGCCAGTCGCCGCCGGTGGCGCTCGATCAGCGCTTTTTCGGCGACTTCATTCTTGATGCCGAGGCCCGCTTCGCCGATGTGGCGCAAATCTACGGCCTCGACGGCGGAGAGGAGTTCCGCGAGCATCAGCAGTCGCTCGGGGAAGTGGTGCAGCAGCTGCTGGGCGCGGCGCCGGTGGTGGGGGACCAGGTGGAGTTCGCCGGGATGGTGTGGACGGTGGCGGAAAAAGAGAACGATCACGTGCTGAAGGTTGGGGTGCGGGTCGCGGAAGACGAGGCGGAGTGATCCGCCCCGGAATAGGTTACAGGGTCACAACCGGCACCCGCGGCGCCAGGGCGCACATCAGCTCATAGCCGACGGTGCCGCTGCTGGCCGCCACGTCGTCGATTTTAATCTCTTTGCCCCACAGCTCGACCGGCGCGCCGATCCCGGCCTGCGGACAAGGCGTTAAATCGACCGCCAGCATATCCATCGATACGCGTCCAACGGTAGTGGTGCGTACGCCATCCACCAGCACCGGCGTGCCGCTCGGCGCCACCCGCGGATAGCCATCGGCATAGCCGCAGGCGACGATGCCGATCCGCTGCTCCTGGCTGGTGCGGTACAGGCCGCCATAGCCAATCGCCTCGCCGGGGCGCAGGTTCTGCACGCCGATGATTTCGCTGCGCAGCGTCATGACCGGCTTCAGCCCGGTGTTCGCGATGTCCTGCCACTGCCCGGAAGGCGACGCGCCATACAGCACGATGCCCGGACGCACCCAGTCAAAATGCGCTTCCGGATGCCAGAGGGTCGCCGCCGAGTTGGCCAGCGAGCGCGGGCAATCCAGCCCCTCCGCCGCCTGTTCGATACGGCGCATCGGCTCGACAATCCCCTGCGGGTTCTCCGCCTCCGCGAAGTGCGACATCAGCGTCATTTCGCCGACGTTGCTTATCGCCCGCAGCTGCTGCCAGACGGTATGCACCCGCTCCGGCATAAAGCCCAGCCGGTTCATACCGCTGTTCACCTTGAGATAGATATCCAGCGGCGCGCGCAGCTTCGCCTGCTGCAGCGCCTTAATCTGCCAGTTGCTGTGGACGCTGGTGGTTAAGCGATATTGATCGAGCACCGCCAGCTCATCGGCATGGAAGAAGCCCTCCAGCAGCAGGATCGGACCTTTCCAGCCCTGCTCGCGCAGCAGGATCGCCTCTTCCAGGTTGAGCAAGGCGAAACCATCCGCCCCGCTTAACGCACTCCATACGCGCGCCACGCCGTGGCCGTAGGCGTTGGCTTTGACCACCGCCCACAGGCGCGACCCAGGGGCCGCACGACGCACTATCTGTAAATTCTGCCGCAAGGCCAGCAGGTCGATGCTGGCCACTACCGGACGGGTCATGCAAGCTCCTTAGTTGTGTGCGCCATGCAGATGCTGCGGACGCGCCGGGGTGAACCCGGGGCTGTAGCGGGCGACCGCCAGATCGTCGTAAGGGATCGCCGGCGTGCGCCCGGAGATCAGATCGCTGATAAGCTGCCCGGAGCCGCAGGCCATGGTCCAGCCAAGCGTGCCGTGGCCGGTGTTGAGCCACAGATTTTTATACGCCGTGCGGCCGACCACCGGCGTGCCGTCCGGTGTCATCGGCCGCAGGCCGGTCCAGAACGTCGCCTGCTCCACGTGGCCGCGCGGGAACAGATCGCGCACCACCATCTCCAGGGTTTCGCGACGCGGCTGCAGCAGCGCTTTGTTAAAACCGACAATCTCGGCCATGCCGCCGACGCGAATGCGCTGATCGAAGCGGGTAATAGCGATTTTGTATGTTTCATCAAGGATAGTGGAAACCGGCGCGCCGTCCTCCTGGGCAATCGGAATGGTCAATGAGTAGCCTTTCAGGGGATAGACCGGTATATCCACCAGCCCTTTAAGCATCGCCGTTGAGTAGGAGCCGAAGGCCATCACATAGGCATCGCCCTTGATAATCTCATCGCCGCATTTCACCCCGGCAATGCGATCGCCCTCCTGTAGCAGGGCGTCCACTGCGGTGTTGAAGCGGAAAGTGACCCCGGCCTGTTCCGCCATTGCCGCCAGACGGGTGGTAAACAGCTGGCAGTCGCCGGTTTCATCATTGGGCAGGCGCAGGCCGCCGGTCAGTTTATGGCTGACTTCCGCCAGCGCCGGCTCCACCTCCGCCAGCCGCTTCGCTTCCAGCAGCTGGTACGGCACGCCGGCGTCTTCCAGCACCGCGATGTCGCGGGTGGCATTTTCATACTGTTTGGCGGTCCGGAACAGCTGCAGCGTCCCGCCCTGACGCCCTTCATACTGAATGCCGGTGGTGTCGCGCAGCGCTTTCAGGCAGTCGCGGCTGTACTCCGCCAGGCGCACCATACGGCCTTTGTTCTCCATATAGTGGCGGGTGTCGCAGTTACGCAGCATCTGCCACATCCACTTCAGCTGGAACGACGTGCCGTCAAGACCGATCGCCAGCGGCGCATGGCGCTGAAACATCCATTTGATCGCCTTCAGCGGCACCCCCGGCGCCGCCCAGGGCGCCGCATAGCCGGGAGAAATCTGCCCGGCGTTGGCCGCGCTGGTCTCCTCTGCCGGACCAGGCTGACGGTCGATAACCGTCACCTCATGACCCGCCTGACTCAAATACCACGCGCTGGCTACCCCAACCACCCCACTTCCCAGTATGACGACACGCATAGCGACTCCGTAACAGTTAAAGAACAATCATCTAATTACAAATTGATAACTCAGTTGAAAATATTATTCAACATACGCTTTATTTATGGTGACTTAACTCACAGCAAACCGCACCAGCCCTGCGCTGCGAGATTTACGATCTCATGCTGCGCTTTATTTTTACCCAGCATTAAATTCTGTAAATAAGCGCAAAAAACGGCTTTGAGATGGGGAAATCGCGAAGAAAAGAAATTGTCTGACGATACAGTTTGCCATCCGGTGTTCTATGCTTGTTTAGAGGTTTTCCGTTCAGAGAAAACCAACAACAACGAGGGCGCGCTAATGGCTACGATTGACTCCATGAACAGGGACACCACCCGTTTAAGCGATGGACCCGACTGGACGTTCGAGTTACTGGAGACCTACCTGGCCGAAGTGGACCGGGTCGCCAAGCTCTATCGTCTTGATACCTACCCGCACCAGATCGAAGTCATTACTTCCGAGCAGATGATGGACGCCTACTCCAGCGTCGGCATGCCCATCAACTATCCGCACTGGTCGTTCGGCAAGAAATTCATTGAGACCGAGCAGGCCTATAAGCACGGCCAGCAGGGCCTGGCGTATGAGATAGTCATCAACTCCAACCCCTGTATCGCCTACCTGATGGAAGAAAACACCATCACCATGCAGGCGCTGGTCATGGCGCACGCCTGCTATGGGCACAACTCATTCTTTAAAAATAACTATCTGTTTCGCAGCTGGACCGACGCCAGCTCGATCATCGATTACCTGATCTTCGCCCGCAAATACATTACCGAGTGTGAAGAGCGCTATGGTGTCGACGAAGTGGAGAAACTCCTCGACTCCTGCCACGCGCTGATGAACTACGGCGTCGACCGCTATAAACGTCCGCAAAAAATCTCCTTGCAGGAGGAGAAAGCGCGGCAGAAAAGCCGGGAAGAGTATCTGCAAAGCCAGGTGAATATGCTGTGGCGCACCCTGCCGAAGCGCGAGGAAGAAAAAGCGATTGAGTCCGCCCGTCGCTACCCTTCCGAACCGCAGGAGAACCTGCTGTACTTTATGGAGAAGAACGCCCCGCTGCTCGAATCGTGGCAGCGCGAGATCCTGCGCATCGTGCGTAAAGTCAGCCAGTATTTCTACCCGCAGAAACAGACCCAGGTGATGAACGAGGGGTGGGCGACCTTCTGGCACTACACCATCCTCAACCATCTCTATGATGAAGGGAAAGTGACGGAGCGCTTTATGCTGGAGTTTCTCCATAGTCACACTAACGTGGTGTTCCAGCCGCCGTACAACAGTCCGTGGTATAGCGGGATTAACCCCTACGCGCTGGGCTTCGCCATGTTCCAGGACATCAAGCGCATCTGTCAGTCGCCAACCGAAGAGGACAAGTACTGGTTCCCGGATATCGCCGGTTCTGACTGGCTGGAAACATTGCATTTCGCGATGCGTGATTTCAAGGACGAGAGCTTTATCAGCCAGTTCCTGTCGCCGAAGATCATGCGCGATTTCCGCTTCTTTACCGTGCTCGACGACGATCACAACAATTATCTTGAGATCTCGGCGATTCACAACGAAGAGGGCTATCGCGAGATCCGCAACAAGCTCTCGGCGCAGTATAACCTCAGCAATCTTGAGCCGAACATCCAGGTGTGGAACGTTGACCTGCGCGGCGACCGCTCGCTGACCTTGCGCTATGTGCCGCACAACCGCGTCCCACTGGACAAAGGCCGGCGCGAAGTGCTGAAACATGTGCATCGTCTGTGGGGATTCGATGTGCTGCTGGAGCAGCAGAACGCCGACGGCAGCATTGAGCTGCTGGACCGCTGCCCGGCGCGCCCGAACGCGCTATAACATTGCGGGACGATGAAAACGACGAAGGGGGCCACTGGCCCCCTTATTGTGTTTATCGATCGCCAATATCCGGCTTAACGCATATTCATGGCTAAATCGCCGGGCAGCGATTTCTGCATCCGGTGCCAGAACCTTCACGAAGAACTCCAGCCGCCGGAGTGCGTTCTCGATAACCGCGTTATCGGTATCCGGCGTGCCGAACACAGGATGGAACACATGGCGGCTGTCCGGATGGATGCAGGTTCGGTCGTCCGCACCGGCGATCATGCTGAAAATGATACCCGAGTTATCGCGTCCGCAGATGTCCTTCGGGTAGGTATGCGTGCTTGCGGCGCGCATACCCAGGAACGGCAGCTTTTCGCTTGGCGTAAAGATGGTCAGCGGGCCGTCTATGCGGTCGATATCATGCGTGCCGGAGAGTACGAACGTGGTCAGCTCCAGCAGGAAGGGAACACCCATCACCGGGTCCTCCTCCGGGAACGGACGTCCCTTGAACAGCACGGACTCGAACTGCTGCATGACCGGATAGGTTTTCTTGAACTTCTTGAAGAAGCGAAAATACGGATTTTCACCGAAAACAGCCTTGCGGTCGTAGTCGGCATACTTTTCGCGCAGGGCATCCAGTTCTGCGTGAACAAGGTCGTAAAATTTCGTTATATCCCATGTAGAACGGTCGGGATAGGTGACTTCGAGGATGCCGAGCGGAATATTGCGCTCGGCAAAGGTCGGGTCCTTGATGATTTCAAACATAGGAACACCTCGATTTGTTAAGCGGGTTCGTAGGCGCTGTGATAATCGTCAGCGGCTTCGCCGGTCAGCACATCGTAGTAGTACCACTGCGATTTATCCGCGTTGGTGAAGAAATACACGCCGAGGGGGTGCTCTGCGGTATCGCTGGTCAGCCGACCGACATATTCACCGCTTGCACCGCCAGCCGCTTCTCC
>ERZ826016.3463-NODE-3463-length-10790-cov-3.090359_pt1 | contig 10790 bp, 13 predicted proteins | sample MGYA00519872_ERZ826016 | MGnify/ENA primary metagenome ERZ826016 (study PRJEB31778, sample SAMEA3449218) | human gut metagenome | biome: human gut; feature: human-associated habitat; material: faeces | place: United Kingdom | collected 2010/2012 ... | reverse complement strand
TATGATTTCTATATAGAATATTATGGACTTTCAAAATATGAACAAAATGGTAGAGTATCGATAGATGATGTGAGTTTATATAATAAATTAATAGAGAAAAAAAGAGAACTTCATAAAAAATATAAAACATATTTAATAGAATTATATAGTGAATATGAAGATAAAACTGATTATTTAAGTGAATTAAAAAATGAGATAAAGAAACAAAATATAAAAACAATTAAAAGAACAGATAAAGATATATTTTATAGATTAATGAATACTTCAAAAACTATTCAATATTTTAAATTTATAGATATAGTATGTACATTTATAAATAGATTTAAAAATAGTGGATATGACAAGAATGATTTTGATGAATTATTAAACAAAGAAGTAGATGAAAAAACAATTTTACAATTAAAATTTATAAAACCAATATATGAATATTATGATAAAACTATTCATAGAAATATGGAAGTAGATTTTAATGATATGATAAATTATGCATATAAATCTGTAAGACGGGTTAAAGAAAAGAATTCATTTTTAAATTATAATTATTTAATTATTGATGAATATCAAGATATATCAATGCAAAGATATAATTTTATAAAAGAGTTATCAGATATTTTTTCATCAAAAATAGTTGCTGTTGGTGATGACTGGCAAGCGATATATGGATTTTCTGGTTCAGATGTAGATTTATTTACAAATTTTAATTCCTTAATGGGATATTCAGAAATACTAAAAATAACAAAAACATATCGAAATAGTCAAGAACTTGTTGATGTGGCTGGTGAATTTGTTAGTAAAAATACACAACAATTTCAAAAAAATTTGCAATCTATAAAACACTTAAATAAACCAATAAAAATAGTATATTATAGTACTTTGTTAGAAAATGATAAAAAGGAAACTATAATATCCATTATACAAAGAATAATTAAAGATGATAAAAATGGTAATATACTTATTTTAGGTAGATATAATGAGGATATAGATTTTTTGATTGATAATAAAAATTTTAGAAAAGGAACTAATGATTCTATAGTATATATACCTAATAATAATATAAAAATTGATTTTTTAACAATACATTCATCAAAGGGGCTTGGTTATGATAATGTAATATTAATTAATGCGATTAATGGTTCACATGGTTTTCCTAGTAAAATTAAAGATGAACCTATTATAGATATCTTAAATAAAAAAAACAAAGAAAAAATAGAATATCCAGAAGAAAGAAGATTGTTTTATGTTGCACTTACTAGAACAAAAAATAGTATATATATATTAACTCCACTTGCACCATATAGTAAAAGATCATTATTTGTTAATGAAATAATTTCAAATAAAAATGTAGGAGAAGTATATTAGTAATTGTAATTTAATTTTAATTTTTATAATATTATTATAGTAAGGAGGAAGTAGTATGAAGAAAGTATGGAAAAATTATAAAGGAACAATACTTTTATTATTAGGAGTTATAATAGGTGGGATATTAGGTCTTATCTTTAAAGAAAAAGTAACAGTACTTAAACCACTTGGTGATTTATATATGAATTTAATGTTTATTATTATTGTTCCACTTATATTTTTAACAATAACAGTATCTATCGCTAAAATAAAAGAACCAAAAAGATTAGGTAAAGTATTAATTACAATATTTTTAACATTTTTAGTTACATCTATAGTTGCAGCTCTTGTTGGTCTTGTTGTAACTAGTTCTATAAAACTTGTAGACACTAAGGATTCTAGTAAAATAATAGATGTATTGGGTAATGAAAGCACAAAAAATAGTGAAAAAATAAGTATATTATCTAGAACAGTGGAAGCCATAAGTGTTAATGATTTTTCATTATTATTAACAAAAGAAAATATAATAGCACTTGTAATATTTTCAATATTAATAGGTCTTGCTATATCAAAGGTAGGAAAAGATGCAGAACCAGTAGTAAAAGTATTAGAATCTTTTAACAAAATAATATTTAAATTTATTGATTTCACATTTTATTATGCTCCAATAGGATTAGGCGCTTATTTTGCAAATCTTGTTGGAACATTTGGTGCAGAAATTGCTGTAGGTTATGCAAAAACTTTTGTAATATATACTTTAACTGCAATAATATTCTATTTTGTTATATATAGTTTATATGCATTTATTTCAGGTGGTAAAAAGGGATTTAAATTATTCTGGAAAAATATATTACCTCCAACATTAGCATCTGTATCAACATGTTCGTCGGCAGCATCAATACCAGTAAATATAACAAGTGCAAAAAATATTGGCGTATCAGATGATATAGCTGAAACAATGATTCCACTTGGAACAAGTTTCCATAAAGATGGTTCTGTTATTGGTAGTGTATTTAAAATTATGTTTTTAGTATATCTATTTAATGCAGATGTAAGCACAGGGAAAGTAATATTAGTTGCGCTTATTTCAACACTTTTAGTAACTGCAATTCCAGTAGGTGGTGGAACAATATCTGAAACACTTATTATTACAATGATGGGATTCCCACTTACAGCACTTCCAATTTTAACAATTGTCGCAACAATAATAGATCCTGCCGCAACTTTATTAAATGTTGTAGGTGATACATCATCTTCTATGCTTGTTTCAAGAGTAATAGATGGAAAAGATTGGATAAATAAAAAGTTTAAAAAGGAATAATCATTTATTCCTTTTAACATTATTTAAAATTAAAAATATAATATGATAAGAGGTAATACTATGTTTAAAGACTTCATATCATACTTTGATATATTTTTTCCATTTTTTGTTTTATATCTAATATTTTTAATTTTAGCTTTTATAAAAAATAGAAAAGATAAATGAAATATGAAAATAAAAATCATATTTTTTTTTTATTGTTGAAAAAATATATATTAAATCTATACTATAATAAAGGAGAAATGATTAAATGATAAGAAAACATTCAGAAATATTTAGTATATTATTTACAGTATTAATTATGGGAGTATTTTACTATGCAATGCTTCCACCAATAAATGTTCATAGTAGTTTGTTTTGGACATTTGTAGTAATGGCTATTATAGTATATTTTGTAATTAATTCATTTTTAAGTGCATCAGTTACTATTACAAGATTAGTTAAAGGAAAGAATACAAATATTAATTATAGAAGTTATAAATTACTTATGGTAATACCTATTATTATAGTTTTAACTTTAATTGTAAATTTTGTTTGTTCACCACTTTTTAATTCAAAATCTTATTATAATAGAATTAAAGTAAATGAAAATAATAATTTTACAGATAAAGTAAAAGAGGTAGATTTTTCAAAAATACCATTATTAGATAGAGATTCAAGTGAAAAATTAGGTGATAGGACAATGGGTCAAATGAGTGAACTTGTTTCACAATTTGATGTATCTAATTTATATACACAAATAAATTATAATGATAAAATTATTAGGGTAACACCTCTTGAATATAATGGAGTAATAAAATATTTCACAAATAGAAAAGAAGGAGTAAAAGGTTATATTACAGTTGATTCAACTAATGGAGAATCTAAACTTGTTAAATTAGATAAAGGTATGAAATATATGCCATCAGCTTTATTTAATGAAAGACTAGAGAGAAAACTTAGATTTTCTTATCCAACAGAAATATTTGGTAGTGTAAATTTTGAAATAGATAATAGTGGTAATCCATACTGGATCGCCCCAACTATAAAATACACAGGTGTTGGACTTAAGAGGGAAGTATCAGGTATAGTTATATTAAATCCTATTACAGGAGAATCAAAAAAATATTCTGTTAAGGATGTTCCAAAATGGGTAGATCATGTATATGAAGCTGATCTTATTATTGAACAAATTGATGATTGGGGACAATATAAAAATGGATTCTTTAATACTATATTTGGACAAAAAGGTGTTGTTAAAACAACAGATGGATACAATTATTTAGCAATGGATGATGATATATATTTATATACAGGTATCACATCTGTTATTAGTGATGAATCAAATATAGGATTTACATTAACTAATATGAGAACTAAAGAAACTAATTTTTATTCTATCGCAGGAGCAGAAGAATATTCTGCGATGGCATCTGCTAAAGGTCAAGTACAACAAATGAATTATACATCAACATTTCCACTTTTAATTAATTTAAATAATAGACCAACATATTTAATATCTTTAAAAGATAATGCAGGTCTTGTTAAAATGTATGCATTTGTAGATGTTGTAGATTATCAAAAAGTTGTTGTAACAGATGCATCAAGTGGAATAAAGAAAGCAGCTGAAAATTACTTAAATGATATAGGAGAAGAAGTAACTAACACAGAAACAAAAGAAAAAGAAATAACTATAACTAATATTAAAGATGTAATAATAGATAGTAATACATATTATTATATTACTGATAGTGAAAATAAAAAGTATAAGGTATCAATTAAAACTAATAAAGATTTATTACCATTTATAAATAATGGGGATAAAGTAAGAATTAAATATGAAAAAGAAAGTAATGTAACACTAATTAAAGAAATTAGTAGATAACTTTCTTTTTTTGACAAAATAAATAAAATGGTATATAGTATATAACCGTCAGAAGGGGGATTATTGTATGTATATAAATAGAGAGAATCATTCGTTAGATGATAAAGACAGATTAATAATACCAAAAAAATCAATATTAACAAAAGAAAATGATATATTATTTGTAAGAGAAAATAGTTTAACATTTTCTTTATACAATATAGATGAATATAATAAGCTTTTGGAAGAATTAAAATTAAAAAAGTCAAAGGCAATAGATAGTGGAAACTCAGGTATAGTTAATTATATAAATAATCAAATAAATCGTATTATGGTTAATATACTAGGTGAACAAAAAATAGATCCACAAAATAGAATTGTTATTTTAGAAAATGTTAGAAAAATGTATGAAATTAAAAAAAGTGTTCTTTTATGTAATGGTGATAACCATATAAAGGTATTTAAAGATGAAGAGAAATTGGATGAATATGTAAAAGAATTATAAATATTATAAGCATGAGACAACAATAAATTTAGCGATATGCTAAATTTTTTCTTTTGCTATTCTAATTATATATGTTATAATGGTTTATAGTGAAAAGTAGGTGAAGTAAATGGATTATAAATTTGTTATTAATGATTTTGAAGGTCCCCTTGATTTACTTTTACATTTAGTTAAGACTAGTGAAATGGATATTTATGATATTTCAGTAGAAAAAATTACAGAACAATATTTAGAATTTATTAGAAGAATGGAAGAAATGAATTTAACAGTCGCATCTGAATATTTAGTTATGGCAGCAGAATTAATTGAACTTAAATCTAGACTTCTTTTACCAAATAGTAAAAATGATGAGGATGATGAATATGAAGAAGATCCAAGAGAAAATTTAATAAATAGACTTGTAGAATATAAAAAATATAAAGATATGGTTGATACATTTAAGACACTCGAAGATGATAGAAGAAACATATATACAAAAGAACCAATTAATTTAGGTGAATTTACTGATTATGAAATTACAAATGATGGAAGTGTTACAGTAGAAGACTTAACAAAAGCATTATCTGATTTTCTAAAAAGAAAAGAAGATGAAAAGCCACTTGAAACAAAAATAACAAAAAAAGAAATATCAGTAACTGATAGAACTAAAGATATTAGAAATATATTAAGAGATAAGAAAAAAGTATCATTTTTTGATTTGTTTGAAGTAAAAACAAGAGAATATGTTGTTGTAACTTTTTTATCAATACTTGAAATGGCTAAATTTGGAGAAATAAATATTATTCAAGAAAATAATTTTAATAATATTGTAGTAAGTTTAAAAGAAGGTGAAGTAAATGAGTAGTGTGCTTGAATCTTTATTTTTTGCAGTAGGTGAAGATGGATTATCAATAGAAGAACTAGAAAGTATTTTAGAAATAGATGAAGAAAAATTAAATGAAGAATTAGATAATTTAAAAAAATTATATGAAAAAGAAGATAGAGGAATAACCTTAAAATTATTAGGTAATAAATATAAACTTGTAACAAAGGCACAAAACAAGGAATATATAAAAAAATTAACAGAAGAAGTTAGTAATACACTTAGTAAGTCAGCACTTGAAACACTTGCAATAATCGCATATAATGAACCAATTACAAGAATATCAGTAGATGAAATAAGAGGAGTTAATTCATCACAAATGATTAGAAATCTTGTTTCAAAAGGATTTATTGTTGAAGATGGTAAAAGTGATTTGCCTGGTAAACCTAATTTATATAAAACAACAAATTATTTTTTAGATTATTTTAATTTATCAAGCATTGATGAACTTCCAAAAATTGATATGGATGATATAGAAGTATTAGAAGATAACGATTTATTTAATACTAGATATAAAGAAGAAATAACAAAAGAAGAAGTGGGTGAATAATTTGATAGGAGTATTAATTTCATCAAAAAAGGAATTTAATGAGTTATTAAAAATATATAATATAGGGGAAGATTATTTAGAAAAATATCCTTTTGGAGAATATTATAGAACTGAATTTAGAGGTAAAGATATAGTATTTTTTAGAAGTGGAATTAGAAAAATAAATGCATCAGCAACAGCTCAATATATGATAGATAAATTTAATTTGGAAAAATTAATTGTAATAGGGACTTGTACTTCATCTAATGAAGGACTTAATTATGGTGATATAATTATTCCAAGCAAAGTAATTGATTATGATTATATTATTAGAGAATTAGAAGAAGAAATAGATGAAGAATTATATTTAGTTCCTGATCAAGTTTCTATGCCAAATGAGTATTATGATGGAGTACTTGGTACTAGTGATAAAGCTCTTGTACTTTGGAGTGATTATACTTTTTTAGCAAGTAATAGCATTGATGCATCAGATTTAGAAAGTTATGCAGTTTTAAAAATATGTAAGACAAATAATGTAAAATGTATTATAATAAAGGGAGTAACTGATAAACCAATGAGGTCTATGGATGGATATAATGAACAGTTAGATGTTTATGAGGAAAATCTTCCAATAGTTATGAAAAAAATAATTGAAGAATATTTTATAGAGGTAATATAATATGAAAAATAAAATAATAACTTTAATAGTTTTAATATTTTTAAGCTTAATAATAGTTGGTTGTACAAATAAATCTGAACCTGTAAAAGAAGAAAAAAAAGAAAATGGTAATAAAGATACTTATATTAAATATGTACAAGAACTAAAAAAAGAAGAAGAAAGTTCAGAAAATTTACCATTTGACGTTAATGTAGAATATACAAAAGAAAATGATAACGAAATTAGGTTTGAGGTTTCTGTTGATAATGTAAAAGGAACTGTTAAAAATATAACAGCGCTTGCGATTCATGATAAACAAACAGATGATGTTTTTCCAAGTGTAGGAATTTTTGATGATACTGTAACACTTACTGAAGGTGAAAAACCAGAGGGTGTAGTTTTAGCGGGATATATACCATATACTGGTAGTATTGATGATTTAAAAAATGAAATAACAGTAAAAGTATTAATAAAATATGAATATGAAAATAAAAAGATAACAGCCTATTATATGACAAAAAAATAACTATATTAGTTTTATAATATAGTTGGGTGAAGAATATGAAAGTTAAAATTTTTGATGAAAGTCATGAGGCAGATTTGGAAGAAAGAGTAAATGAATTTTTATCTGAACATACTGATATTATAGATATAAAGTTTCAGGTAAGTATTGCAATGTTTTCAGAAGAACAAATATATTGTTTTTCTGCTATGATTATGTATAAATAAATCTCAATTGTTGGGATTTATTTTTTGTTTGACATTGTTATATTTGTGTGGTATCATAAACGCTGTATTTTTTTGATTATTCTCGTTTGAAAATTGTCAAAAAGGGGAGTTTTTATGGGAAGAAAGTTACAAACAATTTATGAATATTTTAGTGATTATACAGAAGAGCAGATTAATAGTGTGGTATATGGCTTATCTTTTGATGAAATTTTGGTTATTAAATCTAGATATGGAAATGATTTACATAATCCATCACTACAAAGTGATTGGGAAAAAGAAAATAGTAATAAATATTATGGATCTATAATTCCTAAAATGAAAAGAAGATTAGCTAAATTGCTAGAACAAAAAAAAGAGATGGATGATTATCAATCTCAACTACTACAATTAATTAAAGAAGGAAAAAACAATAGAGAAATATGTGAAATACTTAACATATCTTTTAATCAATTAAATGATGAATTGTTAGAATTAAAGACACAAGGAATTAAGTATTTTAGAAAATATTATTCAGATGGTTCTATAAAGTATAATAAAATATCATCATTAAAAAAATTAAATGAAAATATTAATAAAACTATTATTGTTATTACTAGTGCTATTATTACTGACAATAAAGAAAATAACATGAAATTTTTACTTATATCTGATTTACATTTTGGAAATGAACTTGAAAATCTTGGACTTATAGATCGTGCCTATAATTATTGTATAAAAAATGGGATAAATATTATTTTGTGTGGTGGTGATTTTATTGATGGTTCTTTTAGCAAAGGTTCACAAAAAATAACTGATTTATATGATCAGATAGAATATTTTATAAAAAATTATCCTCAAGATAAAAATATTTTAACATTTGGTGTTGCGGGTGATCATGATTTTAGTGCTTTAAAAAGGGCATCTTTGGATTTTATAGAAATATGTAATAATCACAGACACGATATTATAATTGGTGGATATAATAATGCTTATATTGATATAAAAAATGATAAAATTCATTTATTTCATTATATATTAGGTGGCAAAATGTATTCAACAGAAGCACCAATAATATTGTGTGGACATAAACATAAATATTTGACTAAAATGAAAGGTAATTCTTTACAAATTGCACTTCCAACTTTATCAAATGTAAACCAACAAATGCCTAGTGCTTTAGAATTAGATGTAAGCTTTTCAAAAGGTTATATATCAAATGCAGTAATAAAACATTTATATTTTGGAACACAAGATTTTGTATTAAGTGAATCAAGTTTTGATTTATTAAAAGGGAGAAATATTAATAATGACGAAATAAAAAATGTAGAAAGTTATAAGCAAAATTTAGCTGCTGAAAAAGTTTTAAAAAAAACTAATAATTAATTTAAAAATCTTAAAGTATAGTTCTTTGAGATTTTTTTACTATAATTTAAAAAAATATTTTAATAAAAAAACACCATTTGGTGCTTTTACATTATATTCATTGAATTTTGATAAGATGCATTTATATAATCACTACTCATTTCAGTATAATCAACTGCTTTTGGGTATAGATTATTTTCTAATTTTTGAAGTTTATTTTCAAGATTTTGAACTTTCTTTTCTAAAGTTGAAACTCTTGATTCTAAATTATTATAACTATTAGAGTTATTATTCATATTTGGCATCATCATATTACCTGGATATACAGGCATCATAGGCATACTAGGGTACTGCATATTCATACTATTATAAGATTCAAATGATGGTCTTTCATCATAAACGAAAGTTTTATCATAATTATTCATAGGTTATCCTCCTTATTTTCTTTCAATTTTAGTATATTCATATATTTATTTTTTGTGTACCATATAGTATAATTAATTTGGGTGAATTTTATGAGACTTAGAAATGTAAAAGGTTCAAAAGAAATAATAGAAAGTTCAAAATACATTATTTTAAATCCAGAAGAAAATAAGGGTAAATGGAAAAATGTATTTGGTAATGATAAACCTATTCATATAGAAATAGGAATGGGTAAAGGTGATTTTATAATAGGCATGGCAAAGAATAATCCAAATATTAATTTTATTGGTATTGAGATGTATGATAGTGTTATTGTAAAAGCAGTACAAAAACTAGAAAATGAAGAGTTAGATAATTTAAAATTAATAAGAATGGATGCTAGACTTATAGAAGATGTGTTTGATAAAGAAATAGATTTAATTTATTTAAATTTTTCAGATCCATGGCCAAAATCACGTGCCGCTAAAAAAAGACTTACACATGAAAGATTTTTAAATAGATACGAAAATATATTTAAAGGTAAAAAAACAATATTTATGAAAACAGATAATACAGCTTTATTTGAATTTTCCATAGAATCTTTAAGTGAATTTGGTTATAAATTAAAAAATATTTCATTAGATTTACATAATAGTGATTTTAAAAATAATGTAATGACAGAGTATGAGAGAAAATTTAGTGAAAAAGGAGTAAAAATTAATAGATTAGAAGCATATAAAGATTGATAAAATATTAAATTTATGCTATTCTATAAATAGAATAGGAAGGTGCTTAAATGAAAAAAATAGTAAAAGTCTTTTTAGTAATATTTTCTTTGATAATATTAACTGGATGTGGTAAAAATTATGATAAATTATCATACACAGAATATAGTGAATATTTTAATTCTAAACATGAATATGTAGTTTTAGATAAATCTAAAGATTATGATATTACAACTACTAGATATTTAGAAGCAGGTGACGGAAATGTTCAAGTATTTTATATTGAATATGCAAAAACTGATGATGCAATTAAGTATGTTAATGACTTATACAAGGATAAAAAATATTATAAATTAAAATAGTTGTAGAAAGGTTGAGGGAATATGAATATTTTGGTATTGGAAGCCAGTACCACATCAGCCAAGGCGATGCTGTATGATACGGACACCGGAAAATTTGATGTGAAATCGCGGGCGTACACCGGTAACTACGAAGATGTGACGATGCACAGGGCGGATAATGTCTATGCACAGATGA
>ERZ826016.3460-NODE-3460-length-10791-cov-3.161885_pt1 | contig 10791 bp, 6 predicted proteins | sample MGYA00519872_ERZ826016 | MGnify/ENA primary metagenome ERZ826016 (study PRJEB31778, sample SAMEA3449218) | human gut metagenome | biome: human gut; feature: human-associated habitat; material: faeces | place: United Kingdom | collected 2010/2012 ... | reverse complement strand
GCCGGAAAAGCGAGTACCCGATTGTTGGACGGTATCCGTGTAGATTCTTACGGAAGCATGGTGCCCATCAGTAATGTGGCTGCAGTTACTACTCCTGACGCACGTAGTATCACCATCAAGCCTTGGGACAAAAGTATGTTCCGTATCATCGAAAAAGCAATTATCGACTCCGAACTAGGTATCATGCCGGAAAATAACGGTGAAATCATTCGTATTGGCATCCCTCCTTTGACAGAGGAACGCCGTAAACAACTGGCAAAACAATGTAAAGGTGAAGGCGAAACTGCTAAGATCAGTGTTCGTAATGCTCGTCGTGATGGTATTGACGCTTTGAAGAAGGCTGTAAAAGATGGCTTGGCTGAAGACGAACAAAAGAATGCCGAAGAGAAACTGCAAAAGATACATGATAAGTATATCAAGCAGATTGACGAGATGTTGGCAGAAAAAGACAAAGAAATTATGACTGTCTAATATTAATAACGGATATAAAGAAATGACTATGCAGAGAAATAATATCTGCATAGTCATTTTCTATTTTCCATTATCCACTAAATAAATGAAAGGATTAGTAATCAAGAATACAGGTAGTTGGTATCAAGTAAAGACCGACGGCGGACAATTTATCGAATGTAAAATCAAAGGGAATTTCCGGTTAAAAGGTATCCGCAGCACTAATCCTGTAGCGGTAGGTGACCGTGTTCAAATTATATTAAACCAAGAAGGGACTGCTTTTATTAGTGAAATAGAGGATAGAAAAAACTATATTATCCGCCGTTCCTCTAACCTTTCCAAACAGTCTCATATTCTTGCCGCCAACCTTGATCAATGTATGCTGATAGTAACGGTCAATTATCCTGAAACTTCTACTATTTTCATTGACCGTTTTCTTGCATCCGCTGAAGCATATCGTGTACCTGTCAAGTTGATATTTAATAAAGTGGATGTATACGATGAAGATGAATTACGTTATTTGGATGCACTTATCAACTTATATACTAATATCGGATATCCTTGCTTTAAAGTTTCTGCAAAAGATGGGATCGGAATAGATGCGATTAAAAAAGAGCTGGAAGGTAAGATTACTCTTTTCTCCGGACATTCCGGAGTTGGTAAATCAACTCTTATCAATGCAATCCTACCAGGTATAGAAACAAAAACCGGAGAGATCTCAACCTATCATAATAAAGGGATGCATACTACTACCTTCTCTGAAATGTTCCCTGTTCCGGGAGATGGGTATATCATTGATACGCCGGGAATCAAAGGATTCGGAACTTTCGATATGGAAGAGGAAGAAGTGAGTCATTACTTTCCGGAAATTTTTAAGGTTTCTGCAGACTGTAAATATGGAAATTGTACGCATCGGCATGAACCGGGATGTGCTGTACGTAAGGCGGTGGAGGAACATCTTATCAGTGAGTCACGATATACTTCTTATCTGAATATGTTGGAGGATAAGGAAGAGGGAAAGTATAGGGCGGCGTACTAAGAAAACAATTGATTTTTATGGATATTCTTAAAATAAAATGCAAGACAACTATTTCATTACAAATTAGTTGTTTTTGGAACATCCAGTAAATATTCTTAAAAAATAGGATATCAGATAAAGATGACTGGTTATAATTATTTCATATAACATTTTTATTGTCAATTTCAGCATCACATTCCTATTTTTATCCATTAGGACACGCTACTCCGGAAGAAGTTGATATACTCCTCCTGATTCATTTTGGTATAATTATATTATGCAGCTTTGCTCTGTCTGTCTCTAACTTTATCAGCGATCAATACATAATGCATGTTTGGGAAGAGAAAAACGAGAACATGTGAACAATATTCTAAAAAAAGAATAGAAGACTGGGGACTTCCCGAAAAGAAATAAGAGAAAAGCTCACGTAAAAGTAAAACTTTTCTCTTAATTTATAAGAAAGAAGGAGATTTATTATGACCTTTTGATAATATTTTACTACCAAGAGAATTCAAAACGACATGGGCTAGTATCTCCTATAGGTGCATAAATCCAAGTAACCTGAGCAAATACAGTCCATCCAAGTTCATCTCCTGAACTATAACCACCAATAAGTTCATAATTTTCTCTTCCAAATGGATAAAGTAGAAATTTCCGAATTGGAAGTTTATTCACTGATGACCACTGAATATCAGCAAGAACCGCCATCTGTATGGAGCCTAAGTTTTGTATAGAAACATACAACCTACTCCATGCACCAAATCTACGTTCCAGTATACTTTGAGTACTACCATTAGTAGGCGGAACTGAAAATCTTATTGTATTCGCTCTTGTTTGACTCTTTACGTTGTTTTCTTCTAATAATTGTTTTAAATAGATATCTATTGGAGTCACATAAATTTTCTCCCCTTCTAACAAATTTAGTTTCATCTGTTCATTAAATAATTTCCAATTCTGATATATGTCAAAATATAGTGCTTCATCTATATTCAAATCCTCTCCACCTTTCGTTAGGCAAGTTCCAATACCATACTCATCTACTATTACATGACTGTAAAATCGATAAAGAGCTGCTTTGTACTTAATAACATTATTGGAGGGAATAAGATCGTTATTTACTTTTGTCTCCAGAATTTCAAGATATGGCAATGAAATATACTCATTACTTTCCACCAACTCTTTTACAGTATTAGTTTCACTCACCATTTTCGATGTCTGTAATTCATCATCTATAGAGGCTGTACATCCTCCCATAAGTGTAATAATTATCATCATTACGCTAAAATTAAACAGATAGTTTTTCATGTTATTAAAGTTAGTTCATATTACTACTATCAAAGATAAGTAAATAACTATATATTTTACAATACAAGCTACCATTTACACATAATTAACCTTTAAAAAATCATATCTTGCTATTTTCTCATAGTGGATGAAACTTAAAATCACCTTATTACGATAAATATGTTTACTGTTATATACATAAATCTTAAAAAGCAAACCAACATAAAAATATTCTTTCCAGGAATTCTATCAATCGGTTATACAACAAAAGGATTGGAGATTTATCTCTCAAATGGAGTCTGCCATATGAGAGATAAAATACTTTAGGTAGCGATAATTCTCAAATAAAAAAGTATGAAGATAAGTGCAGCTTCATTTTTTGAGATTTTACTAAACTCATTATAATGGAACTTCCCATTGGAAACTGTTTATTTAGTGTTAAGCCAAATACTTTGAGAAATTATCGATAAAACATTTATATATTACAAATATAGCAAAGTATATAGGGATATTCAGTAAATTCATTACTTTTGAAATTCAATAAAAAGCAATTTTTCTTTTTCCATAAAATTTAGTCTTCATTTTTATCCATTTTTATATATTGCCTAAAAAATAAATTTTAAGATATAGAGTCTAAAAAATCCAACAACCTTCTCTCCATATTTTATTCCTTCTCTTTTTTATTACGCAGCCTCCTGTTTCTTCCTTTCTACTTTTTCTACCATACAAACAACATTTATCGTATGTATTCCAGAAAAATCCAAAGTATTTCTGTTCCTGAACTTGACTTTCGCCAGTGAATAATGTTGTTTTTGTGATCCAAAACTTTCTTTTGGTCTAGTAGTTCTCACAGCTGAGTTCCGAACATAATATCCTGCGAAGCTGTTCACTCTGCCTTTACGCTTGAAAGAGGTGGTAATATCGTAGTTAGTACAGAACTTGTGGTTTTCATTATTGGCATAAATAGTATTATTGACTCTGGTACAGATTACCGTTGTTGCAGGCGTATACAGTTTTTTTATCGTATTCTCATTAAATGCCTTGAATGGGGACTTGTTCAATAAAGGAAATGCCATCTATCTGTATATTATCAACTTTCGTACCAAATTCTATGATTTTGTTCTCTTTTCCCCTGATAATCGGTCGGATATAAGGTTTGTCAATATTTATTATGCGATTAGTAATCTTCTTGCTGGCAAATAATTCCTTTTACCGTTTCAAAACAGTTTTTATCACAAAAAAATATCTTTGATAATCTGATAACAACCCAAGTGCATCCCCATAGGCGATATGAAAGTTTTCTATTTACTCCACTAATTTGACTAATAATTCCAAGAATCTGCTTTTATGTTTCGAGCATATGACTGTCTACGCATGCCTTTCTTATGGCAAGAAATACAAACAAACAATACTCACATCAACATATTTATTACAGGCACAACAGATATGAAGGTTTTCCAGATAAGGTCTCCACAATCAGCCCAGTACTTGCTGACAAGAAGCTATGACAAAACGTTCTACTAGTTCCTGGCGAATAACACTTATCATTTTGGAATTAGTCAGTGAATGAAGGGAGGCAATCTGAATTTCACATAACTGTTAATAATGGATATTATCATTTAGGTGATCTACCAACACGACATCTGAAAAGTGCATATACGGTTTCAGGAGAATCAGAGTAATCTTGCCCTCGGGAGAAAATAACTTTTACGACCAAAACAAGAATTTTTCATCCCATTGTAAGTATCAATTCGGAGTAAGGAAAAGGACATGAAACCGACCTAATTTGCTACACTCAAAACTATGACGATATCTTTCTATAATATCAAACTCTGCGAAATACAAAGTAGGTTCGATTTCTGATATTTTTTGTATCTTTACTATGTCTTTTTATTTTGGATTACCCCATTTAGACTGTCAAACCTTTTTTAAGAGGGAATTCTTAAAGATACAAAAAGGCAACTAACTCACAACGGATTGGTTGTCTTTCATTTTATAAATTAGGAGTATCCCTTAAAGAAAAAATCACCCTCAGTACTAACAGTAAAGAGGGTAATCTTATAAATTAAATTTCTCTATTTTTAATAATAAGCAGGAGCTTGTGCTGAGGTATTATATTTGATACATTTTATTTTACCTAAATTCTTCTGTGTCCAAAGAATGAGAGACGGATCATTCAAATAATATTTTGCATTAGTTGCTTTAATAGCATGAAATGTTCCATCTGCAAGTCCAACTCCTAAATGAACACCAGAAATACAAGTACCATCTATAGCTACAATTGGACTATCAAATGTATATATCTCTTGCACTTTTTCTTTAGAGTCATTTATTGCAGTATAATCATAAAGATAAAGTTTATTTTCCTTTGCTATAAATAAATAAGGATGCATTGATGAATCAAATCCATTAGAATACCACATCAATGACATAATACCATCAGCCATATTATCAGTGAAACCAGTCAGCTCTCCACGAACACAATTGTCCACATAGAAAATTCCAGTATTATAATCACTATCAACAGAAAATTGCTGATAATAATAACGATTATCTTTCTTTAAAATGGTAAAATATCGTTTAATACTCCCCCATGCATCACGATAAAATCCACAAAAGATCATTTTATAATCTCCCAAATTATCCAATGGAACAAAATTCTCCGGCCATTCACCTGATCCAGATTCTAAAACAGATATCTGCCCAAGATTATTATCTCCATAATAAGAATCTTTCCAATCCGAGATAGTCAGAAAGCAATTTCTTTCTTGATCAAACAACAAACAAAAATTATCCGATAAATCACCAGGAATTATCTTAATTCCAGATAATTCTTTACCTTTATCATCTTTCATAGGAGCTGCTAAGAATTGGTTGGAATGATACAATTCATTAGTACTTTTCTTACGTCGATAAACTTTACCCTCCTGATCTGTTACGATATCAAACCATTGCATGAACATCACATCAGAGATTTCTGGCATTCCAGCCATAAACATGTCTTTGGAACCTCTTATCACTTCCTTAAAAGTATAAGCATTCACATCTATCAATTCATGTTTACCAACAATCATGAATTGAGTATTATAAGATGGATAATTATTATCTTTACGAAAATGCTCATGTATCTTAAAATATTCAGCTTCCGGCTTTAATGTTTCTCCATTTTCCTTCTGATAAAGTCCTAATAACGGCTCATATTCCGTATCTACATCGTTGCCATAATAACTACCTCTTATAAAGTTGAAGTAAGAAATACCATCTTTCTCATTTAAAATTAAAAATCCACTATCTCTATAAGGATCTGTAATATTCACAGAGAAATTAAATAAGAAATGGTTCTCAGTATCTAGATCTTCAATATCCAGTCGTACATATCCACCACCAACTTCTTCAGTCAACCAATTCAACTGTTCTTCCTGACCTATCACTTCATCTTTATAAATCCATGTATAAGCAAGATTCATCTTGCTTTTTTCCTTAGTAAACGAAAGAATCGGACGAATTTTCAAAACAGTACCTACAGGCACCTCCCAAGAACCAGATTCTGTTTCTTCTCCATCTACATCTCTAACAAAAGTCACTCCAGAAACTTGAAGCAAATCATTATAATCATAATTTCCTTTGTCTTCATAGCAACTCGCCAAGCAACAGCCTAAAAAAGGCAACAATAATAATATTTTGTATTTCATAAATTCATTTTTTACAAATTCATCTATTTATCCAAAAATTGGAACTTCCAATAACTCATTAGTATCAGGATCTCTCCAATCATATATTCTAATATCATCCTTAAATTTGAGTGCTAATACCGACTTTTCATCAGCACTCATTTCAGATAGATCAAGCACCTCACCATCACAAGAATCAATAAAACGTTGATATTTGAATTCACTCCATTCTCCTAAATAATTTTGAATAATATCATCATCCCACCAATCAGGCTTACTCATCTTATTACTAAAAGTAACAGTTGCAGTAATTGCCTTCTCATTCATTTTCTCTCCTAAATATTCTGCCAATCCGAAAGTTTCATTTGGTACCAAACGCACCGTCAGATTCACGACTTCCGTATCTAAATGTGCTGTTTTATTCACAGTAACTTTCAATTGATCTGAAAACTTTCCTGCATGAAAGATTTGTTGCTTGTCTACAGTGTAATCAGCTACATCAGCAGTAGTCTCGTCTTCTACCACTTCCACTCCATAAGTTTTATCTTCTTCTAAAACCAATCCAGCCAATTTTACATCAAAAAACAAATCATAAGATTGTACATCATCCGAATGATGTTTAAATGTAAATGTTAACTGATTTACGCCATCCTCATTAGGTATATAGAGATAGCGTGCATTTGCATCATACATTTGTACCCCTTCTTTTGTGCATGCACTCAAAGAAAAAAGGATTATACTTAAATATAAATATTTATTCATTCTATTAATAATAAACTATTTCTATAAATCTTCACTATCTGGACGCGGGAAAACAAAGCTATCGTCCGATTGCATTTTCTTAGGCAAATGATTAAATTTCTTATAATAAAAGAATAATTGTCCTTCAGTTAAATATTCCCGATGTACTTCTTTTATTATTTCACTTTCTATATCATCAGTTAGCATTCCAGGAGGACAACTATAGCCTGAGCGGAATTCATCCAATTCAGATTTTGCATTTTCAATATCTTTCAAACTATTATAATATTCAGCCCGAATATAGTACATTTCTCCTAAACGTATCATTGGAATCATATCTTTTACAAATGTAGCATAAGTTCCTCCAACTTCTACATTTCTAAGACAGAATAATTTACGAGATTCTAGTTTGACTAACTTAGCATTCCCTCTCATATCAATAGGTGAATCAAACAAATCGGTCGTATTTCTTTCGGCTAGAACTAATTGATCACTAGTGGAAACATAATATGATTTGTAATTTGTCCACAAATCCCGATTAGACAAAGAAAAAATTAGTTCATCATATAATTTTATATTTCCATCACTTAATCCACTTAAAGAAGTAGGTTCAAAAATAAGAGTTCCATAACTATCACCAGTTGCCTCGATAACTATTGAAGCCTCATCAAACGCTTCTTTATGCATACCTGCATAGTTATAAACCCTAGCTAACAATGCGCAAATTGCAAAATAATTCATCCGATAACCACGATAGGCCAAAAATAGATTAGTTCGTCCTCCGCCAGCTCTAACGTCATTCTCAAAGCGATATCGTGTTAGCATCCACTTAAGATCAGCTGTATCAAATGGTCCTACTAAATCTTTAGCTCTTTTTAAATCGGCAATTGCTTTTTTCAACACCTCATTATTAGTTGTATAAGGCTGAAATGTGCAAGGGTAAGTATCAACATAAGGAATATACGATTTACCATCATCCTTCTTCATCGAAGGAGCGAAAAGACGAAGAATATCAAAATGCAAATAAGCACGTAAAGCCAAAGCCTCTCCTTCAATCAAATTCTTTTCAGTCTCCCCTTCTTCAAAAAGACTAGCAGACTCCGTTTCAATACGTTGAATTATATTGTTACAGTTCGCTATACTATTATACGCCTTTTCCCAGATCGCTTCCACTAATGGTTTCACACGATTGTCCGTGTATTTATAATTAGCCGAAGCATAATAAGCAGTACCTAAAAAGCTAGAACTGTAAGTTTGTCCTAGAACATCCAAAAGCCCCCAAGTTAACTGCTGTCCATATAAGTCCGTTTCCGACATCTGCTGATATATACCATTCAATGCAATACGATAACCATCTCCTGTCTTGAACAAATCAGTTTCCGTCGTTGTATCTGTTGGCTCCAAGTCCAGCCAATTGCAAGAACTTAATCCTAGCAATATGCTCAAAGCTATAAAAAGTTTATATAAATTCATTCTCTTCATAATTTTTTAGAAACTTGCTTTTAATGAGAAATTAATTGTTCGGGAATACGGATAACTCAATCCTCTCTCTAATTCAACTGACGACCAACGTGCCAATTCATTTGCACCAATACTAAAGCGAAGCATACTTAATCCCAGTGGTTTAACTAATTTTGAATCAAAATCATATTCCAATGTAACAGAATTGATATTCATCCAATTATAGTCTTGGACAAAACGAGATGTAGCTTTAGTAGTCGTAACACCGCCTGTACCATGCACTATCTGAATTTTTTCATATGCAGATAAATCACCTGGTTCTTTCCAACGATCAGTCAGCACACGTCTATCTACATTATAGTTCAAGATATCCACACCTTCCACTTTGTCTGCCAAAGTTCTATTATAACGTTGCCCACCAAATTCATACATAAATGTAGTGTAAAGCGTAAAATGTTTCCATGTCAGGTTAAATCCAAACGTACCTTGCGCTTTCGGTTCTTCATTACCGACCACTACCTGATTCGCAGAATTCCAATATTTAGTAATTGTCCCATCAGGATTGCGGAAAAGTTCTTCACCTGTTGCAGGATCAATACCTATAGATTGCATAGCCCAAATAGCTGATTGTGAAACACCCTCCGCATACTTTTTATAACTTTTAGAACCAGCTTGAGAAACACTCTGCTTGTTGTCATTCAAAAAATCATCAACTTTATCATTATATGCCTTCAAACTTTCAGCTATTTTCACTATACGATTTTTATTATGTGCTAAATTACCGAACAAAGAGAGATTCCAATCACGTGTACGAAGTATATTAGCGCGTACATCCAACTCAAAACCTTTATTCTCAATTTCACCAATATTATCAATGTATGTAGTAAACCCAGAATGGCTTGGAATAGTGACTGAATTTATACAATCTACAGTTCTTTTAATATAGTAACTACCTTTTAAATAAATCAACTGCTGAAATAGACCTATTTCAAGTCCCATATCCAATGTATTAGTTGTTTCCCAAGTCAAAGCTTTATTACCTAAAGCATACAACACAGCACCATACCCTGATTTATACCATTGATCAGTAAGAATGCGGTAAGTAGTTTTAGCATCATATGAAGCAAAATTCACCTTACCTACTTGTCCATAACTTGCACGAACCTTTAATAAATCGAAAACACTCAAATCTCTAAAAAATTCGTAGTTATGAATATTCAAACCAGCACCAAAACTCCAAAATGGAGCAAACTTGTTATCTGAACCGAATTTAGACGAACCATCAAGACGGGCACTAGCATCAAACAAATAAATATTATCATAACTATAATTCACCATTCCCAAGAAACCCATCAAACGAGAATGTTGTTCAGATTGAGATGGTTTACCCACAACCGTTTGAGCATAGTTAGGTGAGCTCAAACTACCTGATGGAAATCCCTCATATCTAGCACTAAGGCTCTTCGATTTATTTTCCATAATATTCATACCTAAAGATGTATTAATATTATGTCTACCAATAAAACGATTGTAAGCTAACGAAGCCTGCCAGTCAATCGTAAAACTATTTCCAGAGCCAGCAGTCAATTCACCAGAAGAAAGATTCGAGCTACTCAATAATTTTGAGTTTTTACGAGAATGAGGATCAAGAAATCTATCACTACTTTCAAATTGACGAGTAAGTCCTAATGTGCTTTTAAACAATAAATATTTAGAAATATTCCACTGAGCACTAAAATTATTAATCACTTGTTCATACGAACTCCTAGTATAGCTTCCTAAGGTAGCCTCATATAATGGATTATAACGATTACTTTTTTCACCCCAATATGCTAGTTCTTCCAAATATTCTCCATTTTCATTCCGATACACATCATACGGCAATTGACTAGTGTAATCAGAGAAAGATCCGTATGGAGAATCAACTGAAGAGTTTGAATTATACGTAAAATGATTACGGAATATAAAATTCCCTACCGCATACTGAATATAAGCTCCTCCTCCCCAAACATCACGTTTAGAGCCCTTCATTACACCATTGTTCCTGTTCATGTTCAACTCTACCCCGAAACGTAGATTGTCTGACCCCCCATCAACATAAAGACTATGTGTCATATTAAATGAAGTACGCAACGGTTTACTTAACCAGTAAGAATCTACTCCATT
>ERZ826016.3453-NODE-3453-length-10805-cov-9.062140_pt1 | contig 10805 bp, 6 predicted proteins | sample MGYA00519872_ERZ826016 | MGnify/ENA primary metagenome ERZ826016 (study PRJEB31778, sample SAMEA3449218) | human gut metagenome | biome: human gut; feature: human-associated habitat; material: faeces | place: United Kingdom | collected 2010/2012 ... | reverse complement strand
TCTTACCATCAAGTAAGGAAAGGTTACAGTCTTCCTGGTAATAAATCTTTGCCATATTAATATCCTCCTGAAAAAAAAGTAATTCTATGTAGTTGCGCGGTAGATATGCCTACGCAATGACACCTCTCTTAAGTCCCGTAAGACCCGTTCTCGCAAGGTCGAGAATCTCATATCCGTCTAAAAGTCCAAGGAACGCCGTGAGCTTAGCTTCATTTCCCGTAAGCTCAATCATGACACTCTCCGGTGCCACATCAACAATCTTCGCACGAAAGACCTCTGCTACCGTAATAACCTGTGAGCGCTCCTGTGCATTGCACTTCACTCTGCATAAGATAAGCTCTCTGCACACCGACACGCCATCCGGAAGAACCTCTATGCTCTTCACGTCAATAAGCTTGGAAAGCTGTTTCTCAATCTGATCGAGAACATCTTCCTCACCCGAAGCTGCAACCGTCATTCTTGACAGCGACGGATTCTCGGTGACTCCAACGGTAAGGCTGTCGATATTGTAACCTCTGCGGCTGAACAATCCGGCAATTCTGCTTAACACACCGGCTTCATTCTCAACCAACAGCGAAAATACTCTTTGTTTCATAAGCACCTCCGTAATAGATAATCCGATAAATATATCGGACGTTATCTAACATTTTAACAACTGTATGTTGATTTGTCAACAGAAATCACTACAATACTTTAAAACACTAAAACAGAAAAAATTTACATAATTAAACTGTGCGTTTTTAATGTCAATTCTTGATGTATTTTATCTTTTATCCTCGTTTTTCACTTCGTTTTCCTGTTCAACATTTCCGTGCTTCTCTTCGCTGTTCTCATGTTTCTCTTCCTTTTTTACAACCGCTTCCCTCACGAACTTATACACAACCGACATGACCGGCACGGCGAACATGATACCAAGAATTCCGAATGCACCTCCGCCTACGGTTACTGCAAAAATAACCCATATTCCCGGAAGCTCAAGCGATGAGCCGACCACCCTCGGATATATGAGATTCGTCTCTATCTGCTGCAGCACCACAAGATAGATTAAGAACATAATTGCCTTAATCGGAGAAATAATTGCAAGAAGAATGAACGCAACCGCACCTCCGATATATGCACCCGCAACCGGAATAAGTGCCGTGACGGCTATAACCGTGCTTATAAGAAGCGCATAGTCAAATCTGAATATCAGCATTCCTATATAACAAAGTCCTCCAAGAATAAGTGCCTCGATGCACTGTCCAGATATATATCTGCGGAACGTGTCGGCCGTTACAACCGCAAGCTTGTCAAGCCTGCCGTAATACTTTGGCAGTGTCACATTGACCGTTCTCGAAATCTGGCTTATAAGCTTCTCCTTGTACACAAGAATGTTCGCCGATATGACAACCGCCATAATTATATTGAACAGAAAGCCCACTATATTGCTCATAAATGCCACCACCTGCGGCACCATATTTCCTATATATGTGAGTGCCTTGTTGGCGAATGCCTCAATATTGTCCGAAAGACTCTCCACAATACTGTTAAGGTCAATCGCATCTATATTATACTTAACCGTGAGTTCATTAATCATCTTCTGGAACTGCGAAATATATGTCCCCCAGTTATTGATAAAAGCTGCTATGCTCTTGGTAAGTTCCGGTATGACAAATGCCAGCAGTGCCACAATAACCAGTATAAAAATGAGATATGAAAGCACTATTGATATCGGCTTGGCAGGCTTACTGTTCTTCTTAAAAATTCTCTTAGCCAGAAAACGCTGTATCGGAACCATGAGCATATTGAGTATAAATGCCATGAATATACCAATCCAGAACGGCATGAGAATCCTGCCTATAAGTGAAATCTCCTTTGAAATACCGCCCGCATTCAGAACCGCAAACAGAACAAGCCCTGCAAATGCGATTATAACGCAGCTCTTTTTAACACTATAATTTTTCACGCTGTCTCTCCTTTTTGAGCTTTTCTTAATAATAGCACCAGGATATTGCATTATCAATATGCTATTTGCAATGCACTATTTCCTCTATGGCATATAGCGGAAGATTCACCAGCCATTCTTCTGCTTTATAATCCGACATGGAAGTTCTTACCGCCAAATCAGGTGAGAATCTTTCACAGTATGTTTTCAGGCTTTTTGCCTTTAAATTAGTCTGTGCCTTAACTTCTACAGGTATAATCTTTTCACCTGTGTCAATTACAAAATCCACCTCACATGAGCCTCTATCGTTCGTGTAATAATAAATATCCAATTCATCGAGTGCAGACAGCTGCTGACATACATACTGTTCCGTCAATGCTCCCTTAAATTCAACAAACAACGTATTCTCATCCAGAAGTACACTCTGATGCAGACCTGTCATGCACCCCAAAAGCCCCACATCTACGACAAACAACTTGAATGCTTTCAAATCCTCATACGCCTTCAACGGAATCCCGGCAGTATTGATACGGCTGACCTTATATACAAGTCCGCAGTCGCAAAGCCACATTATGGCAGCTTCATATTCCTTAGCTCGTCCTCCTTCACGGACAAGACCGTATATAAACTTTTTATTTTCTTTTGCAAGCTGAGACGGAATACTGTTCCACAACATACGGATTTTAGGCACTATTTCTATTGGTGCGTGCTTTGAAAAGTCCTGTTCATATGCTAAAAGGATCCTCTTCTGAATATCTCGCACTTCCTTAAAATCCTTATTCAACACAAAGCTCTGAACCGCCTCCGGCATACCACCGACAAAGTAATACTGCTTCAATGCATCAATATATGTCTGCTTAAAAGCCTTTATCATATCATAATCACCATTGTCAAGAAGCTCGACATAGCTTTTTCCAACCAAAGCCATCAAAAATTCACGATAGGATAACGGATATAAATTCAGAAAGTCAACCTTTCCCACCGGAAATGACGTTCCGCCATGCAGGGCAATACCAAGCAGCGAACCTGCACATACAATATTGTACTGCGGTGCATCCTCATAAAAATATTTGAGTGAAGAAAGTGCTCTCGGCACCTCCTGAATCTCATCAAAAATCAGCAGCGAATTATCCGGATTTATCTTTCTGCCTATATAAATTTCAAGTCCCATAATCAGACGTTCTATATTTAAATCCGAACTGAAAAGGTCTGCCATTTTCGAATTAGAATCAAAATTTATATAAACCGTATCTTTATATGCAATTTTTCCGAACTCTTTCATAAGCCAGGTCTTTCCAACCTGCCTTGCCCCCTCAATAATCAATGGCTTTCTGTTTTTATTCTCTTTCCACTTATATAGCTGTTCAAACGCTGTCCTGTACACCCCTGTTCCTCCTTATCATTTATTTTTTCACATATATTATATCTCTTACATGCAAAAATTACAATTAATAATTGGGCTTAATAACATTTTTTACATCGAATTTATGTTATACGTTACACTTTTATTAATTAAAAAATGCCCCGGCAATAATGGCCGGAGGTCGTAAGAAAGTAATATCGTGTTTTCACAGGAACGACATGGCTTCGGTCATGCCGTTTCCTCCTTCACAAGTTCATTCAGCGGGATAAAGCCCACAAGGTCATAGGAAATGCGGATGTTCTGCCGCCGTTTCCCGCTGCTTCTTGTCCCGGATCGAATTGGTGCAGGTCTTGAAATTGACCGTACAGCCTGTGTATTCCCGCCGTTCCAGAATGTTAACCACCGTGTTGGTATTCCAATGGTAGGGATCAGCGGTTTCCGGGATTGGAGTCTTGATGTCGATCTGCCGCTTATATGCGGTGGGATTCAGAACCTTTTCCTCCTGCAAGAGCTTGGCGATCCGCATCGGCCCCGGCCCTCCATGCACAGCTTGAAGATACGCCTCACTACCATTGCCGCCACTTCGTCCACGATCCATTTCGTTTTGTCCTCCGGGTCTTTACGATAACCGAACGGAACATTGGTTGTCAGGGATACACCACGCTCGCCCTTTGCTTTCTGCACAGCCCGGATTTTGCGGCTGGTGGATGGGACGAAAAAGACCGCCTACACTTTCAGTAGACGGTCTGGCTGGGGGTGCAGCCCCTCGTTCAAAAGGGATTCCTCGGTTTTTCTTTAGTAGTTGAAACTTCCGTCCCATGTTGGCATATTGGAAATATAGGAGCTTTCCACCGCAGGAACATAATATGCTCCGTAGGTTTTTAATCCGTTCTCTCGTTCTTCTTCAGGTAACTCAACATAGAAACGATAGTATGGCATATAGTATTCTTCGTGTTCGCCTGTCCGGTAGATGAGTTCCACCTTTTTGATAAACTCTGCACCAGAAAGTCTATAAGGGACAGTCGAAATATAATTGCCGTTTAACAGCAACTCTTTTGCCTGCTCCGAACTGATAATTGGATAATCTCCGAGTTTCTTCGATAAATTGGGCTGATATATCCTTGCAATGAACAGTTCACCGTTGTCATCGCAGTAAAATGCTACCCGATTAAAATTGTAGTTTATGATTTGCTCGACATCACTAACACCGGCATCAAAAAACTCAATGTAATAGCTCTGTTGGTTATAGATATTGTAATCTCCACCATAAATGTTCACTTGCGGATCGTCAATGCCAATAAATTTGCAATATTCGCTTTTCAAATAATCAGCCACGGCAGCCTTATCATCATAGGATGCAAAGTGCGTAAAATTATATTCTTCGGGAAGAGATACTGCGGGATCGAAAGATACTTTTGCTGTCATAGATTGGTCTACTTCAATTTTTATTCCCTCAGCTTTTATTACTAATTTTGTCGGGTCAAAGTATCCCTCAGGAACAGTATCTCCCACCTTTTGAAACTTCTCAATCATTTTCTGCTTTGATTCTTTGTCCAGTGCATCGTTAGTGATAGTCAAGTTATTTGTATCAAGTCCCAATCTACCGGCAACATCCAATATAAACTCCTGCATCTTATCAAAATCAGCCCCCGATGCAATAAAGTTTGCGTCATAGGTCAAAGAATTTTGATAAACGGGCAGTGTGGATATCTCAGAATCTTCATTCCAAGGATTTGCATTTACAAGTTCTGAAATGTCATAAGCCATATATCCCTCGTATCCCATTGCTGCTGATGTGTTTTCAGAGATCGACAGCATAGGCAGATCAGTATTTAATCCTGATTCATCTTGCGTCAAAAGCATTGTTCCCGCAAGAATCATTACTGCAAAACAGGCAGCAACGGCTCCCCACTTAATCCAAGAAGATTTCTTTTTGTTCATCTTGGCATCCGACGCTTCAACATAGGCAGGATTGATAAGCCCCATCTTATCTAAAAATTCATTTCCTCTCATATGGTATAACCCTCCTTTTCAAGATGCTCCCGAAGCTGATTGCGGCAGCGAAAGAGCATAGTTTTAATCTTGCTTTGTGACAAAGCGAAGCGTTCGGAGATGGCAGCTATAGAATCCAGATACCAATACCGGCGAACAAAAATATTTCGCTTTTCATCGTCGAGTGTACCCAGGAACTTATTGAGTGTTTCGCTCAATGCCATGTCATCAATACGACACTCAACATCATCAGGAGCAGGAATGCACTGCTCTATCTCTACGCTGAGTTCGCATATAAATGCGCTACGTTTCAGTCGGCTGCGATCACGGCAGTAGTTCAAAGAAATGTGACGAGTGATCCGAGCAAGGAACGCATACAAATAGCTTCTTGGCTCATGAGGTGGAATGGTGTTCCACGCTTCCATGTAAGTATCATTTTCACATTCTTCGGCTGTCTGCTGGTCATTGACTATTCCACAAGCCAGAGAGCGCAAGCGGCTACCATATTTTTCTGTGGTCTGTTTGATTGCTGTTTCATCACGCAGCAAATATAATTCAACGATTCTGTTATCGTCCAAGGCTTTCATCTCCTTTCTTACCGTATTGAAAGGCCTTCACCCTAATAAGCACCGTTTAGGATTGCGAGGTTACACTTTTCAAAAAATTATAACAAAGATTTTTGAACATTTCGACATCAGCCTTTGATTCCATTCTTCTTCGCCCATTCACTCGCTGCCTGTTTCCGTTCCTCGCTGTACGGTGCAGTCAGACGGAAGCTCAATCTGCCTTTTTCAATCTCAAAGGTCAGTCCACCTTGCTCGTCATCGTCGATCTGGCGGCAACACTACAATGAAACCTTTCGGGCTTTTCCGCTTCTCCATAAGCGTCACCTCCAATCGTTTTGAAATAACCCTCTACTATATATGGCATGAGAAAGGCTGAATTGTTCCAATGTATCCTTAATTTTTTGAGATTAATTGAAAAAATCTCGGAATGGAAAGGATGGGAATGATATGAGTTAATTATACTCGAAAAGTGTGAATAAATATATTGCTTCCACGCACAGGCAAAAAAATAACGGGCACACGGCTTTTACACCGAATACCCGCTATTTCGTTTACCAACCCCGTCTTACAGATGCCATAATCGTAATTTCTGGAATTACTTTCTTATGAGCACCCGTGTAACCTGCCGGGACATTTTTAAGTCACGAATTCAATACATAATTGTGAACGCTATATTACTTTCTCTTCTTAAAGAAGCACATTCCTGCCACACCGCCTGTTAAGAGCATAACACTCATAAGTGCTGCAGCGGAGGAACCGAAGCCGGTTGAAGGTGCTGTGATAAGGGCCTTGCCTGCATTGACAAGCACGTATGAGGAGAAGTGGTCAACAGTAAATGTAACCTTGCCATCTTCGCCTACAGTTACAGTCTGTTTCTTATCCATCACAGTGTTAAGTTCCTCATTGTAATAGTAGAGCTTAAGCTGTGTGCCAGGCTCAAAACCGTCAGCCTTAACAGTGATGCTTACCTTACCGTTGAGGTAACCGACTGAGTCGAAGGTGCATACAAGTATATCCTTATCCTCAACACTTAATATCTCCTTAGCCTTCTCAGATGCCGGAGCATAATCATTGAACTTTACATTAAGTCTGAACAATGAATCCGGAACAGAGTTGAATGTTGAACCATCAATGGTAAATGTTGCAGCAATATTTCCATTCTCATCCTTTACATTAACAATAAGCGTTTTCTTATCCTTGATAATGTTCTCAAATACATTGTTTGAAATATATCCGTCCTTGCCGACTGTCTCGGTTACAGAGCTGTCTGCCTCTGACGATACTGCTGAATCACCAACCGATGTACCGCTTGGCTTTGACGGCTCACTTTCTGTTGTTGAATCCTGTGTATCCTCTTCAATCGCAACCTTAAATGAAGGTGTTCCTGTAGGACGTGCACCGATTCCTTCAGGAACTGCATCTGTTGTCTCAAGGAAGCCGTTAAGATTCAGTGTTCCATCAGCATTTCTTGTAATACCCGTAAATTCAAGTGTCTTGAACCATGAAGCCGTATCAACTGCTGCACCTGAATTATTAGCTGATTTAGAACCATCCCAGTAATAGTTAGTGTCTGTCAAATACTTTGTCGTATCCTGTGTTCCCTTAGGCTTAAACTGCTCACCCGTTGCAAGTCCGTTCTTTACATTTGAATCCTTGAAGGAGATAATGCCTGTTGCTGAGTAGTCTGTGTTAGCAGCATTGTTGGTGTATAATGCCACATTGTAGCTCTCATTGTTGTATGAGATGCTTGTTGATACCTGAATATCAGGACAACTGTTAGAATCAATACCCTTTGCCTTGTTGTTGAATGCATAGGAGTTGATGAGCTTGTGATAACCTGACATATTATCTCCACCCATCTTAAAGCCGTTACCGTTTCCTGCGTCTGTTCCGTCCTCAAGATAACCGTTGCCATAAGCTACACAGTTCTGAATTGTAACAGAACCAATTGAACCTGTCTCAACCTTTGCAAACAAATCCCATCCGTCATCGGCATTGTTGTATGCTAAACAGCCATCGAATACATTTCCGTCACCAACGGTAAGCTTAGCTGCAAATCCATCTGCATCCTCATAACCTGCATCTGCATTGCCGTAAGATGTACAGTTGAGGATGAGGTTGTATGAAGGCCACATCTCTCTTGAATCCGTAGAATAGAGACGGCTTATCTGAAGTCCTGTGTTTCCGTTGTGATATGTATTAATGTTGTCAAGTACATTATGGTTTCCGGATACCTGAATACCCTTCTGTGCATTCTGTGAATGTGTACAATCAAATCCGTTAAAGTACCAGTAGTCACCGCCTAATACCATGCCGGCACACTTACCCTGGAAATCAAATACAGGTCTGGTGGAGGCTGCTGGGTCAGCTATCATTCTGATGTTAGCTTCCGCTGTACCGTTAACGCCTCTCTCAACTCTTATGGTACTGTCAAGAAGGTATGTACCCTCTGTTATAACGATTGTCTGACCCGGCTTAACATACTTAACTGCCGTATAAATGTCAACAGGGCTGCTCTTTGTACCGTTTCCGGATGAACTGCCGTTAGGCGCAACATAAATATTCTTAAGTGAAGAATATGCATTATTTCTGACTACCGTATGCTTAATATTGATAACATCCGTATTGGCAAGCTTCATATCCTCACCCGGAACATAGTTAGGATCCGGTGTGAATACTGCCTCAATATTATTGTTTGACTCTGATGTAAGTACCATAGGTACATCAAGAGCCTTACCTGCCTTAACTGCAAGACCTGTTGAAACAGCTGCACCATTCAATGTGATGTCAACCGTACCGTCAACATTGGCATTCAGACTGAATGTGTAGTTCTCTGTATTGGCAACATTAGCGGATGTTACATTGACAATAGGTGTCACATAAGTAATCGGCTTCTCCTCTGCTGATGAATCATCAGCGGATGAAATTGTTGTAAACTTAATATCCGTAAATGTGGCTCTTGCATTTCTTGAAGCGAAGAAACCTACATATACATTATCTGAATCAAGCTTGCTTAATGCATCAGGATCATAGTTCTTCTGCTGTGCAAGAACATTTCCGTCTGCATCATAATATGTAATAAAGTAACCTGTGTTATTCTTCTGGATTTCAAGGATGAAATCTGTAAGCTCAGCTATTGTTCCGGCAACTGCCGACTCTGCATTACCTACTATATTATAGGTACCGGCACCAAGACCATTCTTCACTGCTGTTGTATCGAGTGTTGTTGTGACACTCTTGAAGTCATTCTGAACCGTTGCTGTATCATTATTCTCAAGCTTAGATAAATTTTCCTTTGTAACGCCTGTCTTTGCGATAACGCCAAGACCTAACTTCATTGAATACTTATTACCTGTTGTGTCAACGGCATTCTTCTCCACATTCCATAAATACTCAATCTTTGATGCAATAGCCATGTACTGGTTGTTCCATACCGGGTTGGAATCACCGTTCGTGCCAAGACGGTCTGCAGCCATAAGACCAAAGCCTTCCTGACCGTTTGAAAGCTTCCACTTATCAACATGCACATTGGCTCTCAATGTAAAATTCATGTCAGTTGGAACTGCTGTGTAGTAGAAAGCAACACCATCTGTTGAGTTAGGAACAATCTTACCCTTTCCGTTCTCACTGTATACTGTCACCTTGCCATCATTGGCACTTCCCTCATAACCATTGTTACCGCTGTTTGTTGATGAACCATATACCGTGATGCCCCATACCTGCTGCTTGTCTGCTGTAGCCGTAGCCTCAACAGCCTGTGAAGCCTCACTCCTGTCCTCACCTCTTACTGCTTTTACAGTGAATGAATACTTCTCACCTACAGTAAGACCTGTGACTGTGTACTCTGTTGCCTCCGTAATACCTGCAAGCTTCTCTCCTGCATATACCTCGTAGCCTGTTGCCTCCGCAACAGCTCCCCATACAACATTGATGCTTCCGTTTCCTACACTTGTAGCACTTTCGATTGAAGGTGCTGCAAGAGGAAGAACAAATGATAACGCATCTGTTGTATTGCCTGCCTTATCTTCACAGTCTGCTCTCTTAGCCACAATCTTGAAGCTGTAGTTTCCTGATGCTGAAGGGGTGAATGTAATCGGCTTAGATGAATCTGAGCCTGTCTTTGTGTCAATAACTGTTCCGTCTGCTCCAAGCATATCAACAGCTATCGAATCTGCTCCGTCATATCCTATTTCCATTGTATAGGAAACTTCAATGTTTCCACCGTTCTGCTTAACTTCTGTGATAGAAGGAGCTGCAACTCCTGCCCAGTCTGCTCTTGCAGGACGCTCACCGCCTGTTGTCTCTGTTACGGAAATGCTGAATACTCTGGCACCTCTGTTCATATCTGCGTTCTCAGGAGATGCAACTCTGTATGTTCCTGCTGTAAGACCTTCGTATGTAAGAGCTGTTGCACTTGTTCCTGTTACAGAGCTGATATCTTCTTTGTTGGCAATGACTGAATTATCAGCTGTATTAATAAGACCAACCATTGAAGAATTAGAACCACCTGTGCTGCTCATCTTGACAACTACGGTTGCTGTTCCTGTTACAGTGAACTCAATAGCACCGGTCAAAGCCTTATCAAGCTCAATCGCCTTTACACTTCCATCTTTGTTGGTTCTTAAGGTAACCTTACCAACAGACTTAAAATAATTATTACTGCCTAATAAAGTTCCATCTTCAACCTTTGCCTTATCGCCACTGGCTGTAAGAGCTGTAGCATCTAAAGCATACTCATTAATCTGAACAGGAATTGTCTCCTCAACCTTGGCAGAAAAGACTCTGACACCTCTGTTCATATCCGGGTTCTCAGGAGATACAATTCTGTATGTTCCTGCTGCAATATTCTCAAATGTAAGCGTTGTCCTGCTTGTGCCTGTTACTGCTGTAGCAGCATCCTTCTCTGCAACAGCAGACTGGTCTGCCACATTTATGAGGCCTACGGCAGATGAATTGCTTC
>ERZ826016.3452-NODE-3452-length-10811-cov-2.975549_pt1 | contig 10811 bp, 9 predicted proteins | sample MGYA00519872_ERZ826016 | MGnify/ENA primary metagenome ERZ826016 (study PRJEB31778, sample SAMEA3449218) | human gut metagenome | biome: human gut; feature: human-associated habitat; material: faeces | place: United Kingdom | collected 2010/2012 ... | reverse complement strand
CGCGGCATTTCGCTGCGCGAAACCACCCTGTGCGGTTGTCCGCTTCGCGGCCATGGCTTCGCCACCCCGCACCGCTATTTTGCCGTTCCCGTCACGGCTGCGCCGCGCCGGGGCCCCAACGGCAAAACCCCGGCCCTTGCTCCCGTTCGGTCGCATTTCGCCTGCGGCGAAACCGGGCTGGCCGGTCGTTGCCCCCGCCGGGGGCAACGTGCTCGCTACCCCATTTTCGCTTCGCTCAAATGTGGCCCCGCGCTCGCACCCCGGCCTTGCCTCCATTCCGTCTGCGTACGTCCTCTTTTTCGGCGCATTTTTCGGCGCAAAAATGCCCCCGCCGGGCCATGCTTTCGCATTCCTCCCGGCGGGGGCGTCCTTTCGCTTTGTTTCACCGCGCGGGCGCGGCGTTCGGCACCCTTACGGCAGCAGCAGCGCCGCCGCCTTCATGGTCGCGGCGCCCGTTACATATACCTTGCCCGCCTTTTTAAACGCACCGGATTCCAGCACCACGGCCTTGGTCTTGCCGTTCGCCACGTTCACCACAAGGTCCGCGACGCCCTGAATGCCATTTCCAGCTTTGAATGTTACGTCCCCGGCGCTGGAGCCGCTGTTTTCAATCAGGATCACTCTCCGGTCGGCAAAAAAAGGAAGGGTTTCCGACAGGTCGATCACCTCTTTCGGATTTGTGTCTTTTCCCTCATAAGCGGTAAAATTCATCGTATCATCGGGCTGCACCAACGCTTTTTTCAGCTTGTCTTTGTACTGTTTTTTCAGGTACGCCTCGTCGCCGTAGAGCAGATATATCTTTTTAAATTGTCCACTCTTAATATCTTCATCAATCGTTTTCATTTTCGCCTGTTATCCAATCAAAGTGTACTGCATCAGTTCATAATGTAATCTGCTTCCCTCTGTGATCTCCATTGGGAGCAGCGCTCTTGCCACCAGTTTCAGCTCGCCGTCCGGCTCGTCTACCCTTCTTAAATGTGCATAGTCACCATCAATTTGTTCTACCATATAGTCACATACTAACATATGTTTCTGCCACTCAAAATGTGTTGAAATATACTCAAACACATCGAGAAATTGAAGTCCTTGCGGATACTTCTTACTGCTTCATTGTGTATGCTTTGGCGATTGTAAACAATACGCTACTCACAAGTTCTTGTACACTCCACAGTCGTAAATTCCTGCGATAGCCCGCAGTACATACTTACGTTTGCGTTGATTATGCAACTTCGTAAGTTAAAGCATCTCTTAGATTAAGAGCAGCGTTAAAATCCCTATCCTCGACATAGCCACAATCACAACGGTATATTCTATCTGAAAGCTTCAAATCTTTCTTGACAGCACCACAACAGTGACATATTTTAGATGATGGATACCATCTGTCTACGACTCTTAATTCAATACCATTTTCATCACACTTAGCTTTAAGCTTAGTTCTAAATTCATAGAACTTTTGTGATGCAACGGCTTTTGATAGATGTCTGTTCTTCATCATTCCTGATACATTCAAATCTTCAATCGTTATATAAGATGGCTTGGTTTTCACTATCTCGGCTATTGATTTATTGATATAATCAGTACGGATATTATCTATTTTATGATGAAGTCTTTGCACTTTGAGCTTTTGCTTTTGTATATTCTTTTGAGTGGACTCTCCTTTCTTTAAATTTTCATACTTGCGTGAGAGGCATCTTTGTTCTCTGCAAAGTTTCTTTTCCAATTTTTTAACTCTTGCTGACTTATTGATATTTTTATAAGTTTTACCATTAGAAACAATCGCCAGGTCTTTCAAACCAAGGTCAATTCCCATACCGTCATTACTATTATCAGCAATCTTAGCGTCGGGAATTTCTACAAGAACTGACACATAATATCTGTCTGCTTTGATGGATACTGTACCGCTTTTGATTTTCCATCCGTCTTTCGTTGTTGGTATATAGCCTTTTTCTTTCATGCGTACCCAACCTAAAGTGGGTATGTTTAACCTATGTCTCTCGCATCTACAATCTTTAGGATTATTCTTTACGAAATACATTTTTACATCAGACTTACCTTTCTTTTTGAAATTAGGAAAAGCACTTTGATGTTTAAAAAATCTTGTAAATGCAGTACATCCATCTTCAATAGATTTTTTTACAGCTTTTGAATATGCTTCTCTCATCCATATTTTATCAGGATTATTAGGAATGTACTCATTATTGAGCCATACACTGAAACTCTTGCCAGTCATAAACTGTTCACCTTTATCGTGTAAAGTTTTGTTGTGACCGAGATAGAAGTTGTAGACGTACCTACAAGTGCCGATAGTCTTGTTAATCTTGATTTTTTGCTCGACTGTCGGATTTATTTCCGTTTTGAAGCTCTTTAGCAATTTCCTCATCCCCTTCTATTTGTTTTTTATACTTATGAAGACCGTACAATCTACAAGAGAAAACGTGAAGTATGGATACAATATCCTGTACAAGTTCTTCTTGCGGTGATAGTTCTTCATTATTCACTACCACTATGGTTGTATGGAACTTCATACAGAATTTTTCAAACCAATCATAGCCAAATCTGACAAATCTATCTTTATGTGTAACTATGATAGTTTTGATTTTTTGTTCCATTACTTCATCTAATAATTGATTCCACTTTTTGCGGTTGTAGTTAAGCCCACTTCCATAATCTTCAATACATTGATCTACAATGATACCTTTAGCATTGCAAAACTGACGTAAAAAAGTTACTTGGTTTTGTAAATCATCTTTTTGGTTTCTTGTAGACACTCTGGCATAAATAACAATCTGACGATTATCGTTTTCAGTATTTATACCCTTAAACTGAAGATATTGGTCATAAGTATAATAACGCCTATCAGTCGGAGTGCGATTTGCTTTCAGAATCCCCTCTCTGTCCCAACGTTGTAACGTTTTGACTGAGACACCCAATAATTCAGCAAAATCTTTTGGTTTGTAATTAGTGATATTAGATGTGTTCATAACAATATCCTCCATGAGTATATTTTAACACATTTAATCACTATTGACAATGATTTTGATTACTTAAAGTTTTCTCCTTTGCATTTATACTCTTTCCAGATAATTGCAAAACTCATCCTACACTTCTTTCAATTGTTTAAAATCAACAAAAACATTCAAGACACGTTCTCATGAGTTTCGCAATTATCTATAAACTCTTTCCCCATTATATAGAACAATTCATCTTCCTTCAAGGAATTTTTCCACCACAGGTTTTCCATTTTCCATGCGGATGCGGATACGTCCGCACTCCATTGTCTCATAGACTGCACTTCCACTCTCCTTTATATTGCAGAGTGCCTCCTCACCCGGATGCCCATAGCGGTTGTTTTCCCCACAGGAAATGGTTGTGATCTCCGGTGAGAGTGCCCTTAGGAAATCCGCACTGTTGGAATATCTCGAGCCGTGATGCGCCGCCTTGTAAAATGTGACGCTGCCAGCCTTTTTGTGTTCCACAAGATACTGTTCTTCTGCGCTGCTGATGTCCCCGGTAAAAATACCGGAAAACTCCTGATCTTCATAGCGCAGCACAAGGGACAGTGCATTCTTATCATCACTTTTATAAGTTTTGTCCGGGAAAATGCAGCGCAGTCCCGCTTCACCATCGGTGAGTGTGTCACCGCAGTCCATTTTTAAAATTTCTGTTCCATACGTTTTCGCCAGTGCCAAAAGTTCCTGATAGGCTTCGTCATTTAATACATATTTCGAAAACACAATATGATCGATCTCATACTCTGCCTGCAAGATCTCCTTTAACCCTGAAATATGGTCTGCGTCTGTGTGTGAAACGATCCAGTAATCTATTTTTTTCACACCCTTTGCTTTCAGGAATGGAAGCATCCGGTATGTTCCAACTTTACTCACATCCGTACTGCCACCGTCAAAAAAGAAATTTGTCCCCTCTTTCGTGTGAAGATAAATCCCATCTCCCTGCCCCACATCCAGCACATCTAGCTCAAATCCCTTCACCGGGTTATGCAATACTGCAAGCAGCATAAAACAGCCTATGAAAACAAATCCACGCCGTCGCTTCATCTTTTTCATTGCGAAAAGCACGGCTCCCAATATCAGATAAAAAAGCAGCAGTTTCCGCCAGTCCGGCTGCCCTGTGATCCAGGAAGCTCCCGGTAATCTTGCACTGAATCTACACACTTTTTCATAAAACAGTAAAATCCAATGACATGGCACAAAAAGAACCCCTGCCACGCGGACAGACAATAAACCAATCCCTCCGCCAAGAAGCCCCAGGAAAAGCAGTATCCCAATGATTGGCAGTACAAAAAAATTGATAAGCATTGACCAGACCGACACCTCGTAAAAGAAATAAGCCGTAAGCGGCACCGTTGCAAGCTGAATTGCAAAACTCACCAGAAAGTTCTCCGAAAAAGTAAAGAACGGCTTTTTTATTTTGATCAGTGTCTGTCCCACAGCCACAATTCCAAGCACCGCTGCAAATGACAGCAAAAATCCTGCATACCAGAGCAGATAAGGGTTGTCCAATAAAATCACAATGGCGGACAGTCCCAGAGCAGACAGCGTATCATAGCTCCTTCCAATCCACTGTCCGAACAATAAAACGAAAAACATGAGCACCGCGCGTATGGTCGATGTCCCAAGTCCAGACATCATCCCATAGCCGCCGATGACCGTGCCTGCAATAACACCGGAAGTCAAAAAGGAGCATTTTATTTTCCGAAGCAATTTATAAAGTCCCATCCCAATCACAGAAATATGCAGTCCGGAAATCGCCAGCACATGGGAAATTCCTGCTTTCTGATACATCTGCTTCACCTCTGCGTCCAGAAGATTTTTCTCTCCGAGCGTCATCGTGGAAAGCACACCAGCATCTGATGTACTCATACAGCTTTCGTATACACCGCTTATCTTCCGGCGCAGCCTGTAAATTTTCTCCCCGAATCCATCCTCTGCTCCGTAAACATTTTTCACAACAGCTTCCTTCAATTGAAAATCGATCTTTTTGGATTCATAAAATGCTTTTGCGTCAAAATTACCATCATTGGATGCACTTTTCCACAATTCAACCGTTCCTGTTACAATAAGGGTTTGCCCGATGGAATCATCATCGGAAGTCTGATAAAAAAGAATTTGATTGCATGGCAGTATCTCCTGCCCGATAGATAGATAACAATGATCTAAACAATAGGAATATTGTCCGTTTTTTAACTGTTTGCTGCAAAGTTTTCCCTGCACAGCCACCTGCATTCCATCCTGTAGTTTTGACATATAATTCTGACGGAATGCCTCATTTTCTGCAAAATGAAATGCCCCTGCCAAAAAGAATATAAGAAAACATCCCACACGGAAGACCGGGTATATCCACGCTCTGGCATTTGCCATACTGTCTTTCTCACTACAGTTACGGATCGTATTGTGCCATAAATTCCATACAATTCCAAACAGTATTCCGGCAGCAACTGCTGCCAGATACCATTTTTGATACCTCATAAACAAAATTCCAAGAATCAATCCAGATGCCATTTCACATAATGGCCGTTTAAACAATAATTACTGTTCCTCCGTTTCTGTCTCCTCCACAACCTCTGTATCCGTTTTCGCTGTTTTGGCGATATAATCCAGATTCCTGTCATACATATCTGCAAGTTTAAAACTGTCCCGATATACACCGCTTGTATCGCCATTTACGGAAATCTGCACTTTACTGATGGAGGATAACTCTGACAATGAATCCACAATAGAATAAATCACAATGGCTTCATTCACTGAATAGTCCTGATTCTTAAAGTTCTCATCAAAGCTGACATAACACACTCCATCCACAAGCGACACGCTGACCAGTTTGGTTCCCGAAGGAATTGCAGATCTGGCATTCTTCGATTCCGGTCCTTCGAGAAGCTGCTCCATGATCAGTTTTTCCAACGAGATATTACTGCTGTAGTGAACCCGTCTTGTCTCTTTCACAAGTCCGTCTCCCGCCTGATTGGAAAAATAAAGTGTGAGATTCGTATTCTGGATCGTATTGATCTGTTCTCCGGGATTCTCCACAAAACTTTCTGCGTACATCGTTCCGACCATTTTACCGTTCACGTCCGTCAGCGGCTTTTCATCCACATAAAAGGACACACAGTCGATCCCGGAAATCTGTGTCATCGTGCGTACCACTGCCGCCCTGCACAAAACCTCTTCCACTTCTTTCATATTCAGATAATCTGCATCAAAATAGATCGTGAGAAGTGCTCCGTCCAACGAATAATTTGTGATCTCCACATCATTTGGGATCGGTTTACGGTATTCCACATTATCCGGATCAGAACTTAAGGCTGCAAAAAATTCTTCGATCAACGCATCTGTCGTTGTTGCGGACGCATCATAAGGCATCTCGGCAATCCCGGTTTTATCTTTATTCAGATATTCGATGTTGTATTTACTTGTCTCTTTTCCATTCGAGCACCCCGCCAGTAAAAGCATGCACAGAAATGCCAGAAGAAAGACTATTTTTTTTCTCATTACTTTTTTGCTCCATTACCAAAAATCTGCTGTCACATATCGCACTACGCGATGTAATTCAAAGGAATACGGACATTGAAAATGGTTCCCTCTCCCTCTGTACTAAACACTTTGATCGCACCGCGGTGCATCAGCACTGCATTGCGGGTGATTGCAAGCCCAAGACCGGTTCCACCGATCTCTCTTGAGTGGGACTTGTCCACGCGGTAGAAACGTTCAAAGACCCTCTTCTGCGCTTCTTTTGGGATACCGATCCCTGTGTCTTTCACGGTCAGCGTCGGGTGTCCATTCTCCGTGCCCGTCATGATCGTCACTTTCCCACCCTTTTTATTGTAACGCACCGCATTGCTGCACAGATTGTAGATCAGTTCGTCGATCAGGTTTCTGTTTCCCCTGATCTCAGCGGAATCTCCCTGTACTTCCACCGTCACCTCGTTCTTTTCCGCCGGGATCTCCATCATTGCCTGACAGTTTAACGCCATCTCATGAAGGTCTAACGTCTCAAACTCGATCTTTGTGTCGTCGCTGTCTAACTCGGAAAGCTTGATGATATCATTGATCAGATATTGCAGACGCTCTGCGCTCTTGTGGATTTCCGTGGCAAAATGAATGGTGTCCTCCCCACTTGTCATTCCACTTGCAATGAGTTCTGCATAACCGGAAATCGCAGTGAGCGGTGTCTTTAATTCGTGTGAAACATTTGCAGTAAATTCCTGACGCATCTGGGAATGCTTTAAAATGTCCACATGCTGCTGCTTGATAGTCGCAACAAATGGCTTCATCTCGTCATAAACATCATTTTCTTCCAGCAGTACAATATTGTCCGCCATCTTTTCAATCGGTGCCACAAGACGTTTGGTAAGCCGGTGTGCAAGAACTGTACATAATACAAATACGCAGAATCCCACAGACAACGTGAGATATACCATCTTGATGATCAGACTGTAGATGCTGTTACTGTCTTTTCCAATACGCAGAACTTTTCCGTCATCTGTTCTCATTGCATAATAAAAAGTATGTTTTGCGGACGTAGTCGATTTCCGCATCGCACGCCCCTCTCCGGCTGCCAATGCAGAAGCGATCTCCGGTCGTTCCCTGTGATTTTCCATCTTCGACTCGTCTTCCATGCTGTCATAGATGACGGTTCCATCCTCATTGATCAGCGTGATACGCAGCCCATCTTTATTCAGATTATAGTTGATCTCATCCGGCAGATCCTCCGGTTTCATCATGGAGATCACATGGGCATTTGCCTTTAAATCGTCAAAAATCTGTTTTTTCAATATATCATAAAAAAGCACCATGGCGCAGATTGCCATGACAATAATTGCAATTGCTGAGATCAGCATAAATTTGCTGTTGATTTTCTTTTTCATCCTATCACCGTCTTACGTCTGTCCTGCCTTTTTCCTGCTCCTTAACGGACGTCACTCCACCATGTAACCGACATTGCGCACTGTCTTGATATGGCTTCCCGCATCTCCAAGTTTCTGTCTCAGCGTCTTGATGTGCATATCGACTGTCCGGCTCTCACCCTCATAATCAAAGCCCCACACCTGGTTCATGATCTTATCCCGCGACAGCACGATTCCCTTGTTGATGACAAGGTATTTTAAAAGTTCAAATTCTTTGTAGGTGAGTTCACACAGTTTTCCATCCACGTAAACGGCGTGTTTATCATTATCCACCAGAATATTTTCGTAGGCAATCTGTGATTCTTCCTGCGTATTCATCGTTCTGCGCAATAACGCTTTGACACGGGAGATCAGTTCCATCACACCAAACGGCTTGGAAATGTAATCGTCCGCTCCGAGGTCTAACCCTTTTACTTTGTCAAGCTCGGATGTTTTTGCCGTCACCATAATAATCGGCACTTTTGCTGTGTTTTTATCTGCACGGATTTTGGTCAGAATATCAAGTCCATCCTCATTCGGAAGCATGATATCCAGTAAGATCAAAGCCGGGACTTTGCTCTCTAACCGCTTGAAAAGGTCTGCCCCACACTCAAATTCTTCTACATGATATCCACTGTTTTTTAACGCATAGCGCTCAATCTCGCGGATATTTACATCATCTTCTACTATATAGATTGTTGCCATAGTCATTTCCTCCCACTGTTCGCTTTGTAAATAAATTATAATACAGCCTGCTTTGTTTTTTCCATAAGTCTTTCCCGGATTCACGAAAAATTCGCAACACAAATATTGTGCTGCGAATTTCTTCCCAGATTTAATCTATCTCATATTTGTTTGCAAAATCATTTTCTAATTTTTCAAACTCTGCACTCTCTTTTTCATCCATCTGCTCTGTAAAACTGTGTTCCTCCAGACCGGTATCATTTAACTGCATCATATATACTGCGATATTGGAGCAGTGATCGGCAACACGCTCGTAGTTCATGGCAAGATCTGAGAGTACCAGTCCAAGTCCGATCGTGCATTTTCCCTTGCGCAGACGCTTCATATGATGTTTTTTTACCGTTTTGTTCAGGCCGTCAATGACTTCCTCTAACGGTTCCACGGAACGCGCAAGTGGAATATCGGTATTGATAAACGCTCCGGTCGTTCTCTCTAAGATATCCCGCACGGCTTTGGAGTAAATGTTCATCTCCTCCTCTGCCTTCTTAGAAAACTTTGCGTCCTCTTTCTGCATCTGCTGTACACATTCTACCACATTTACCGCATGATCGGAAATTCTCTCAAAATCCGTCAGACAGTGTAAAAGTGAAGTCACCCGCAGACTGTCCGTATACGAAAGATCGCCGCTGTTTAATTTCGTCAGATAGGCGCTGATCTTATCATCATACACATCTACGCGGTTTTCTTTTGCGATCACTTCCGCAAATTTCTGATCCGATGGCTCTTTGATACATTCCATTGCCTCGATAAAACTGTTTTTTGTGATCTCCGCCATCTGGTTTACTAAAGTTTTACACTGCTCGATCGCAAATGCAGGACTGCTCACAAAACGCTCATCTAAAATGGCAAACACATCTTCTTTGGCAGATTTTTCCTCGTCAGATTCCGGGATCGTAAGGTAAGCCAGTTTTTCCAGTCCATGGATAAACGGAAATAACACTACAGTTGTAAATACATTAAAGATACTGTGTATCAGTGCGATTCCCGCAATTCCTACCGTCTCTCCGACAAATTCAAAACGAAAGATTGCATTTCCGATATAAAATACTGTAAGGAATAATAAGGTTCCGATAATGTTGAAATATAAATGCACGAATGCGGTTCTCTTTGCGCCCCGATTTGCACCGATCGCTGAGATCATCGCTGTGACACAGGTTCCGATATTCTGTCCTAAGATAATCGGAATAACCGAACCGTAAGTAAATGCTCCTGTGACAGACAATGCCTGCAGGATACCAACAGAAGCCGAAGAACTCTGAATGACTGCGGTGAGCAGCGCTCCTGCTAACACGCCGAATACCGGATTGTTGAACATCGTCAGAATATCGGTAAATTCCGGCACATCCGCAAGCGGCTTTACTGCGTCGCTCATTGTCTCCATACCAAACATTAAGATTGCAAATCCAAGTAAGATTTCACCGATATCTTTCTTTTTGTCCTTGCCGGACATATACATAATAATACCGATCAGTGCGAGAACCGGTGAAAAAGAGGACGGTTTTAACATGCTGATCAGGAAATTGGAACTCTCGATCCCGGTCAGGCTCAAAAGCCATGAGGTAACTGTCGTTCCAATGTTTGCACCCATGATGATTCCGATCGCCTGCGACAGTTTCATGATGCCTGAATTTACGAAACCGACAACCATGACCGTTGTAGCTGAGGATGACTGGATCACAGCTGTCACGCCGGCTCCGAGCAATACCGCTTTAAACGGATTCGAGGTCAGGCTCTCTAAGATACGCTCCAATTTTCCGCCGGACATTTTTTCAAGACCGCCACCCATAACACTCATTCCGTACAGGAACATTGCCAGACCGCCGATCATTGTCAGAATTCCAAAAATATTCATAATCTCTCCCTTACATAGACATATACTAGGTTATTGTTTACATTTCGATTCCATATTATAAACTACATGTAAATCTTATGTCGGTTTTATGTAAAATCTATGTAAAATTGCAATCAGGAGTCTTTTAGCATACCTTTTTTATGTCTGTAAGGGAAAAGTTTTCTTAAAATTTATTCGTCTTCGTGTTTTCCGGTGATAGAATAGATCACCCATTCTGCAATGTTGGTTGCATGATCGCCGATACGCTCAAAATATTTTGCGACCATCAGCATATCCGTTGCCATCTCACCATTTTTTACATTCTCATTGATTTTT